>Ga0074193_1001630_pt1 | contig 25736 bp, 26 predicted proteins | sample EPASupsiteHSE605_FD_64523 | JGI IMG/M metagenome (GOLD analysis project Ga0074193, IMG submission 64523) | Bioremediated contaminated groundwater from EPA Superfund site, New Mexico - Sample HSE6-05 | ecosystem: Environmental > Aquatic > Deep subsurface > Groundwater > Contaminated ... | reverse complement strand
AAATGCATCAGCTACAGCTTCTATCATTTCTTCTGAATGAGTAGAATAAATTACTAACTTGTCCTCTAATTTCTCTTCTGTTTATATCGGTGCTTTCTCAGATGTTTCTGCCGGCGCCTCTGGTGCAGGTGTATTGCTGCTGCATCCAACAAGACTAAAAACCATAAGTAATGATAATAATAATGCGATTAATTTTTTCATTAAATTTCTGTTCTCCTATTTCTATAAATAATTATTTGTTTTTAACTTCATAACAGAATTAAGTTTATTTTTTCAAGATACAATTCTAACATTTCAAGATTAAAACAAACCATTTTTGTTGAAGCATCAATATTATAACATAGGTACAATTTGGAATGTAATAGAATAAAATCATATATATGACAAATATTATAATAAAAAGTTATAAAAAAGAAAATGAATCAATTGTGAGTAGTTTTCAAAAATAGAAAATTTTAAGTTAAATACACCTAGAACAAAATATGTTGTTTTAGCTACATCACAAAAAGCACTGATACACCTATAACTGATATAATCGCGCCAATGATTTCCTTTGGAGTTATTTTCTCTTTTAAAACAAGTATTGATAAAGGAATAATAAGTACAGGAACTATTGAAGTTATAGTAGAAGCTACACCTGTGGTTGTATATTGAATAGCTAAAAGGCTAAAGGATACTCCTAGAAAAGGACCAAATAACGAACCCAGTGTTATGTACTTCATGGCTTCTTTATCTTTTATAGCTTCTTTTAACTTGTCCCATCTTTTCATAAATAAGAAAACTATAGTAAATCCAATTATACCAGATATTATACGTATTTGAGTAGCTGCAAAAGGATTATAGTTTCCCATGCCTATCTTGCTAAGTATCGTTCCTAATGACTGCCCAAGTGCACCCACAAAGGCATAAACAATACCCTTGATAGAATGAGAAAACTTAAAGGCTTTACCTTCAGGATTTTTAACCAAAACTACAAAGGAAATACCTAAAATTGTTATAGCCATTCCTATAAAATTTGAAAATGAAATCACTTCTCCCATAGTTACGAAACCTAATAAAGCAGTGATGGGGGGTACTAGTGCCATAATAAGCATAGATATTCTTGCTCCTATTTCTAAATATGCTTGAAATAGGAACAAATCTCCGATAACAAACCCAACTAATCCTGATGCGCTAAGCCAAATCCACGCATTTGCAGTTGCATCCAAGGGTAGAAACATTCCTCTAGAAAAAGCTGTAAACAAACTAATTAATATAAATCCTACTACTAATCTTATATAATTTACAGATAAAGAACCTACTTTTTTTCCTGCTAATTCAAAAGAAATAGCTGTAATAGTCCAAAATATTGCTGTAACAAGTGCACATATTTCACCATAATGTGATTGAATCATCTTGTTTCCTCCATAATAGGTAGTTTAAAAAACATAAAATATTATACCATACATTCTTTATAATTTAAAATTATTATTGCACCTATACAATTCGATATATAAAATTCTACATTCTTAATAATTTATATCGCTAAAACTTGTATTTAAGTATGTAAGTTTTTTTTATAATGAAATATTATTATTTGAAATATCCTGCTAAATACAGTATAATAAACTCAGTATATATTTAGAAAAATGGTTAATTTATAGAATGAAATGCTTGATTAAAATAGGTGTTTGGATATAGACCTAAATACTATAGGGTAAAGTCGGAAAATGTTATCAAAGATTTGGATAATAACAACAATAAAAATTATTTGTATAGGGAATATTGAGAGAACCGAAAAATGGCACAAGATAAATATAATTTGATAATCTTTTCAAGTGTTTTTTTTACCACTATAAGGAGAAATGTATGGCAAATATAAGAAATATAGAAGTATTAGAAGATGAAACGCTTGAGCAATTTGAAAAGTTTATAACAATACCAACGATTCTTTTAAATGACAAAGAAATTCTATATTTAAATGAAAGTTGTAAGCAAATGCTGGGGTATGAAAAAAAGAACTTTCAAAATGAAGATGTTATAGACCTTATCGGCTGTTTTGAAAAAGAATACCTTACTCAATACAATCACCACATTTTAGAAAGCACAACAGATACAATTAAACAAGAAATATTAATAACAAAAAATAATAAAGATAAAATATGGGTGGAATATATAGGGAAAGTAATCATATATAAAGGACAAAAATCTTTACTTGCACTTTTGCATGATGTTACAGATAAAAAAGTGATTCAATTGAATTTATATAGAATATCTAGACTTAGAGCTTTGATGCTTGAAGTGACACAGTCAATTTTAAAAACCGAAGATATCAATCAAATATTTCAATTGATTTTAAAAAATTCATTATTAGCTTTAGAAAAATCGACACTTGGAACAATTCTTATAAAAGAATATGATTATTTTACTGTAGCTTCTTCTATTGGTTTTGGAGATGATATTAAGAATTTTAAATTGCGAAACGAGGATTCGTTTCTCTATAAAGCGACTGATGGCAAGATGGATAGAATTGTAAATGTTGTAGATTTATCAATATATGATGGATATTTTCTGATTAATACTGATTTTGGAGAAGGAAAGTTCATTAAATCTACCATTTCAGTTCCAATTTACTTCAAAGGTAGTTTGTTTGGTATGATTAATGTTGATTCTGTTGAGATAAATGCCTTTGATGAAGAAGATATGAAGTCCATGGAGTTCATCAGAAACAATGTGGAAATTGCTGTTTCCAATCATCTTTTGTATAAAGAAAAAGCTTTATTAGCGAAATACGATAGGCTGACGCATTTATACAATCGCAGTTATTTTGAAGAAAGTTTTTCAAGGATGAAGGAGAAAGCAGTAAGATATCATGAAACTTTTCAGCTTGTAATGTTTGACATTGATGGGTTGAAAAAAATCAATGATTCGATGGGTCATTTGGTGGGGGATAAAATTATAAAAAAACTTGCGCAAGCAATAAAAAGTAGTACTAGGAAAAGTGATATTCTTGCACGAATAGGAGGTGATGAATTTATAGCAATCCTATTTGGCTCAAATAAGGAATATTTTAAAGAGAAGTTTCAGAATCTTTTAAAACAACTTGAAAAAGAACATTTATCAATAGCTGGTGAAAAGATAATATGTTCGTTTAGTTATGGGATAGCCAGTTTCCCAGAAGAAGGAATGAACCTTGAAGAATTGATTGAAATAGCAGATGAAAGGATGTATGCTTTCAAAAAGAAAGTTAAAGGTTAAATATTTATTATAAAAATTTAATATAATAGGAGAGTAAGAAAATGAATGAAACAATTAAAACATTATTAAACAGAAGAAGCGTAAGAAAGTTCAAAACAGATCAAATTACTGATGAGGAATTAAATGCAGTATTAGAAGCTGGAAAATATGCACCTAGTGGAGCTAACCAACAATCTGCTCTTCTTATAGCAGTACAAAATAAAGATATGATTAAAAAGATTACTAAGATGAATGCAGCAGTAATTGGAAAAGATACTGACCCTTACTATGGCGCACCTACAGTAATTTTAGTTTTAGCTGATAAAAGTAAAGTTACACCTGTGGAAGATGGGAGTCTTGCTCTTGGAAATATGCTTAATACTGCGTATTCTTTAGGTCTTGGATCAGTTTGGGTACATCGTGTTAAGCAAATGTTTGAAAGTGAAGAAGGAAAATCGCTCTTGAAAGAATGGGGAGTTGAAGGTGAATATATAGGTATTGGTTCTTGTGCTTTAGGATATCCTGATTGCGAATTTCCGAAAGCAGCACCAAGAAAAGATAATTATGTAGTTATGGTTAAATAAATATTAAATATAAATGGATAAAAACTAAGGAGTAATGTAAAAATGAATATTTTTGATGAGCCTAAAATAGATTGTCATAATCATATATTTGATCCAGTGCGGTTTCCATATGTGGAAAGTATAGCATATAAACCTTCAGGACATGAAATAAGTTCTGTAGAACAATTTCTGCAATTATTTGAGGCTTATGGCTTACATTATGCATTGGTGGTAGAACCTAATTCTGGTTATGGTACAGATAATCGATGCTTATTGGATGCTATTGCTAGAAGCGATGGGCGGTTTAAAGGAATTGCAGTTGTAGAAAACAATATAGAATTATCTGAATTACAAAATCTAAAGCAATCAGGAATTGTTGGCGTTGCTTTCAATACTTCTGCATTGGGTATAGAATATTATTTGGACTCTGAAAAACTAATTAAGAAACTTGAGAATTTGGATATGTTTTTACAAATACAGTTCCAAGGAGATGAAATTTTGCCTTTAATGCCCATGATTGAGAAATCAAATGTACGGTTATTGGTTGATCATTGTGGTCGTCCAATTGTGGAAAATGGTATAGGACAACTTGGTTTTCAATCTGTTCTTAAACTTGGGAGAACTGGTCGGGCATATATAAAATTATCTGGATATGAGAAATTTTCAAATAAATCTGTTCCTTATGCAGATGCATGGCCATATGTTTATGAGCTAGTAAATGCATTTACAATTGATAAGTGTATATGGGGTTCTGATTGGCCATTTCTAAGAGCTCCAGAACGAATTGATTATGGTACTTTATTAAAAATTGTAGAAAAAATCTTTCCTAACGCTAATGAACGCAGAAAGGTTCTTTTTGATAATGCATATAAAGCGTTTGGTTTTGGAGGAAAATAAAAAATATGGATACAGCGAGATGTAATATTAAAATTGCTATACTTGGTTTTGGCAATGTAGGGCAAGCTTTTGCAAAGCTTTTGATTGAGAAACATGAAGAAATATTAAATAATCTTGGCAGTGAAGTGCAAGTTGTAGCTATTTCTACTGGAAGCAGGGGAAGTTTAGTCAATGAAAGTGGAATTGATATTAAAAAAGCTTGTGCTGATATAGAAAACCTACATAAATTTGATGAAAAAAGTGGGGATTTTTCAAAACTTAATTCAATGGAAATCGCAAATTCTGTAAACTATGATGTTCTTATTGAATTAACACCTCTTAAAATATTTTCAGGACAACCGGCAATTGATCACATTGCTGCTGCTTTGAACAGAAAGAAACATGCTATCAGTGCAAACAAGGGTCCTATTGCATGGGCTTTTGAATATTTGCGTGAATTAGCGCAAAAGCAGGGAGTTTTATTTTATTATGAAACTACTGTAATGGATGGTACACCGATTTTCAACTTAGTTGATGAAACTTTAAAATTATGCAAGGTTACAGAAGTAAAAGGTATCTTAAATTCAACAACTAATTTCGTTTTAGAAGAGTTAGCTAAAGGGAAAAACTACGACGATGTTATTCAAGAAGGAAAGGAAAGAGGATTTGTTGAAGCGGACCCTTCTATGGATATTGAAGGATGGGATGCTGCAGCAAAAACAGCAGCGCTATTAAATGTACTAATGCGTGCAAATATCACCCCTAAAGATGTAGAACGTAAAGGTATTGAAGATATTACTTTGGAACAGATAAAAGAGGCAGAATCCAGAGGAAATGTTATTAAGCTTCTTTGCTATGGAGGAATTGAAAATGGCAAGGTTGTTGGAAGGGTAAGACCTGAAGAAATTTCTAAAGGATCATTACTTTCCAGCATAACTGGTACTTCTTCTGTTGTAAGTATCACTACAGATTTGATGGGTACTGTTTCTATTGTAGAACACGAACCTGAAATTGAACAAACAGGTTATGGAGTGTTTAGTGATTTAATTAGAGTTATCACCAATAGAAAAGCTAAATAATAGAATTAAAATTATTGAGTTACATTTTAAAAATGGTTCTTGGATAAAGTATGATAAAAGTGGCTAAATTGAATATAATAAAAATATAAAAGATTGGAGTGATAAATATGATTACAGCCGAACTTTTGGCTAGAAGCAGGGATAAGGTTGATGAAATCGCAAGAGAGCTTTCTACTGAGGATATTGATTTTCTTGTAACAATGTTAAATGAAAAAAATGATGATATACGATATGTTGCTTTCCTTGTTCTGCAAAAAAGAAGTAATGCTTGTAATGATGTGTACAGATACTGGAATGTATTTTATGATAAATTAAGCAATGAAAATACTTATCAACGCAGTATTGGTATAATGCTCTTGGCTCAAAATGTCCAATGGGATACAAAAAATTGTTTTGACAATATTGCTGAAGAATATTTATCTCACTGTACGGATGAAAAGTTTATCACTTCAAGGCAAACTATACAAAGTATTAAAGTTTGGATTGATAAAAAACCTAATTTGTATCAATTAATTATTGATAAATTAATTAGTATTGATGTAATTAATTTAAAGGATACTCAAAGAAAACTTATTTTAATGGACATAGTAGAAGTTTTTGTTAAGATGCTAAAAATAAAGCATGATGAAGAAATGATTAATTATATTTGTAATGCTTCCAAACTTGGGATTTTAGATACTAGATTTGTGAAAAAGGTTATTGATGAAGTAAATTATTTGAAAGTCGATTGTGAATAAGTGTAACTACTAATGTTAATTAATTATCAATATCATATTTTGTTATTATTTTATAGAACTTTTGTCTATTATTAACGCAAAATTCATATTAAAGCATATATTGAAACATGAATATATTAGCCAATAAAGGGTGCTTGTGTAGCTGCTGGTAGGATATTCATTTTAAGTTTCAAATTATGAGGTGATGATCGATGAGTTTAGTTCTCCCTGGAGTTACCAGAGTATACATACCTGAAAATATAACAGTTCATTTGGGAGAGCCTGATGAACCTGCAGAAAATGTAACTATCCCTTTTACTGATTATATTAAAGATGTAGCTTCAAGCGAATTGTTTCCTACTTGGCCGGAAAACGCTTTGAAAGCAAACATCTATGCCATAATTTCCATTGCCTTAAACCGTATATATACAGAATGGTACAGGGTAAGAGGTTACAATTTTGATATAACAAATTCAACTAAATACGATCAATCTTTTGTTAAAGACAGAGGTGTTTTTGATAATATTTCTAAAATTGTAGATGAAATTTTTACTGACTATGTTGTTAGAGAAGGAAAAATCGAACCACTTTTTACAACTTTTTGTGATGGAAGAGTGGCACAATGCACTGGGATGTATCAATGGGGATCTGTTGATTTAGCAGAAGAAGGTTATATGCCAATTGAAATTTTAAAATATTATTATGGAAATGATATTGAAATAATCGAAAATGCTCATGTTGGAAATGTTGCTGAATCATATCCAGGCGAACCAATAAAAGTAGGAGATAGCAGTATTTATGTGCTGTTAGCTCAGCTTGCATTAAATAGAGTATCGATAAATTTCCCTGCTATTCCTAAGATATATCCAATAAATGGAGTATTTACACCTGAAATGGAGGAATCTGTTAAAACATTTCAAAGGATATTTGACTTAAATCCTGATGGTATAATAGACAAAGGAACGTGGTATAAAATAAGATACACATCTACTGCAGTTAGAAAGCTTGCTGAATTGGCATCAAAAGGAGGTTCAGCTAGTGAAATATTTGAGTTGCCTATTCAAGATATAAAGGAAGCTGTAGTGCTCCCATACATACAGATTATTCAATATTTTCTCAATGTTTTGTCCTCTTATTACAATACTATACCAAGTGTGAATGTTACAGGAAGTTTAAATCCAGAAACAAAAAATTCAATAATGGAATTTCAAAAAACAATGAAATTGCCTGTTAATGGCATTATAGATGAAAAATCTTGGGAAGTGATGTATAAAAACGCAATATCAATTTTAAGTACTATTCCTCCATCAGCCATCGCTTTACCAGGTTTTTTATTTCCAAATATAATTTATAAATTAGGTTCAGAAGGGTCAGGAGTATATATAATACAACTATACCTATTATCTATAGCTAAATTATTACCAAGTATGATTGCACCAAAACCTACTGGTAAATTTGATGATATAACAGAAGCTGCCGTAAAAGAATTTCAAATTTTTATTGGTATTAATCCTGATGGAATAGTAAATAAAGAAACATGGAATAGGATGGTGGGTGTATATCAACTTATGAAAATCAACGAAGAAAAAGCTGCAGGAACAAGCCCTGAACCAACTCCTGAAACATAATTAAGTAGTAAAAGCTATACTTCATAGAGCATAGCTTTTTATAATGTTACAATATTCTATCCATTAAGTTTAAAAAATTTTTATAGCTTATTTTTTCTATATCTTCTTTTGAAAAACCTCTTTCTTCTAATTTTAATATTAAGTTGTTCCCTTTTGAAATATTCTCTAAGCCTATAGTTCCCTTATAAGCATCGGTGGTAAAACTATTTGTTGTATCACCTTCTAAGTAATCAAAGAAATCAAAGCCTAGTGCTACTGAGTCGATACCTATTAAATCAACCATATGCTCCAAATGATTAATAAGAAAATCAACTGTCATCTTATCTTTGTTAAAACTAATGAACTCATTAAAGGAGTTGATACCAATTAATCCATTTCTTTCTCCTATAGCTTTTATTTGATCATCATTTAAATTCCTTGGAACATCACATAATACTTTTGAATTTGAGTGTGAAGCTATAAATGGTTTATCTGACTTATTATAAATATCCCAAAAAGTTTTTTCATTAGCATGAGATACATCTAAAATCATGCCTAAGTCGTTCATTATTTTTACAGCTTCTTCTCCCTTAGGAGTTAAACCTCTATTTACATCTCCTTTGACACCGGTAGCCAAAGCATTTTGTTCATTCCAAGTAAGAGTAGCATGTCTAAATCCTATTTGATACAGCGAGTATAAATCACCAACATTTTCTCCAATTGAACTTAAACCTTCCAAGCCTAATAAAACAGCAAGTTTATCTTCATCTATAGCTTTATAAAAATCATTGGTGTTATATATTACATTTAAAAAGTCTTTGCTTTCCCACAACTCACAACTCATAGCTTTAATACTTTCTATAAGTCGTTCTTTCGGCCTCTGATCATGAGGAGGGTCTGCCCATATAACAAATATTCCGCCAACCATGCCGCCTTTTTTAAATCGTTCAAGGTGATCATTTCTTATAATATTATTTCTACCTAATCCTCTTTTAATTGTTACATCAGTCCATATATCACCATGTATGTCTATTAACATTATATTCCTCCCAATTTAAAGGACACAGAATAACCTGTGTCCAGCTCTTACATCAATTGTAACAAGTTGCCCATAAATATTCCTAAATAATTTCCTATTACATAACCAAATATACCTGCTAATACGATAGGTCCTATCAACTTATTCCAACCCTTAGCAATAGCCATGGCAGCAGCTGTTGTTGGTCCACCTATATTTGCATTTGAACAAAGTAAAATTTCTTCTAGATTGAAATGAAATACCTTGCCTAAAACTAATGAAATTACCATATTTACAATGACAATAACTGCTGTAAATACTAGTAATAATGGTGCTTGTGAAATAATAACTGGTATTGATGCTGGTACTCCTATTACTACTAAGAATATATAAATTAAAAATGTTCCTAATTCTTGAGCACCATGTATATTACTTATAAAGTTTGGAGCATATGTTGCTAATAACATCGTAAATGTTGTAATTAATAAATACTTATTACCCAAAAATCCATTAAATAAATCTAAAGCAAAATTGCCTTTTGGTATAACGCCTGATAAGAATGATGCTAAAGCTGAAGATATCCATACTATAACAAAAGCTATTGCTATTGAAAATGATATGTCTTTTAAAGAAATATCCTTTCTTCCCCAATATTGAGCAGCTAAAGTTTCGCCTTCCTCTTTATTTGCGTTTTCATTCACTTCATCTATATGTGGATGGTTGAATTTTTTTAAGAAGAAATTAACTGATGGTATAGCTAATAATACAAAGAAATATAATGCCATTAATAAATTATCGGCTACTGTTAATGCTGATATCCATTTCTCACCAGTACCAAAAGATTCTGCCATTGCTGCAAAGTTTACTCCGCCACCTATATAAGAGCCAGTCATCATTGCTGCCATTTTATATAAGTCTGGGATATGGTTTTTTAATAAAGCAAAAGCTAAAAATACACCAACTATAGTTCCAACTGAACTTAATAAAAACATTATTAATACCCTTCCACTTACACGCCATATTTTTTTAATATTTGCATCAAATAATAAAAGTGGAATTGCTAATGGAACTACAAACCCCCAAACTACATCATATGTAGGTGCTGCTGTTGGGATTACATTGAAGTTTGCTAATAACATTGCTGCTACTAATCCAATGATTGCACCTGTCACTTTTGAGGCCCACATGTAGGTCTGTTCTAAATAAATACTTATAGCCGCAATGCCTATTAGAATTGACCACAATGCCCACGTGTTGTCAGCACTTATTAAAGTATTCATAATACACCCTCCTCGATTTTTTAATAACTTTATCCATATAAATAATATACTCTTGTCAAAAAGATATATTACTTTTTATTAAATATATAATTTTATTAATATATTGTAATACTTGGCTTTAGTTATTTAAAAATCATTGTAAATGGTGCAAACAAGTAAAGGGTATCTCGACTAGAATTCGAGATACCCTTTGTAGTATTTATCTTTTTAGTATTGTTTTAAGTTCCATTAAATTATTTATTTCATATGTAGGTTTTAATTCTGTGCTATTTACAATTTTATTAGGATTATACCAACATGTATCTATGTTGAAGTTAACCCCTCCTTGTATGTCAGAAGTCAAACTGTCGCCTACTAATAAAACTTTGCTCTTGTCAGTATAATTTATATTTTTTAAAGCTATTTCAAATATTTTAGGATCTGGTTTTAACACTTCAACTTCTTCAGATATTACAACATCTTCAAAGTATTTTGCTATAATAGATTTTTTTATTCTAGTAGTTTGTACATCAATTAGGCCATTAGTAACTACTGTAATTCTATAGTCTTTATGTAAGGTTTCTAAAAGGTGTTCACTATCATCATATAAAAATGATGCTTGTGATAAATTCTTCATATATGCTTTTGCAAATTCATTTTCATCAAATCCAGCATTTAACTTATCAGATAACCTTTTGAATCGCTCAACTTTTAATTCTTTTTGTGTAATAAGTCCTTCTTCAAGCTCTTTCCATATTGCTGTATTAATATCTTTATATAATTTCAAATGATAATCTTCATCATAATTTATATTAAATTCAAGCATGGTATTTTTGAAAGCTTCTCTTTCGGATTTTTCAAAATCAAATAAAGTTTCATCTGCATCAAATATTATAACTTCGTATTTCACAACATTCCTCCTAAATAGCCAGTTTTAATAATTATAACATAAAAAATAATTTTAAAAAAGATTTATGTGGTGTAATTTCAATATAAATATAAAAGATTAAATTGCAGGAAGTATATAAATAGATTATAATTTATATAAAATGACAAGCTGTTTAGGAGAATTAATATGTATTATGTTGGAATAGATATAGGTTCTACTGCTGCTAAAGTAATTGTAATGGCAGCAGATAAAAAAGAAATACTTTATAATTTGCTGATGCCTACAGGGTGGAGCAGCAAGGAAACGGCTACAAGCATACTGGATTGGTTGAATTATAGAAATATAACTCTTGAAAACAGCCGCATAACAGCTACAGGATATGGAAGAGTTTCTGTTCCTTATGCAAATAAAGTTATCACTGAAATTACTTGCCATGGCAAAGGTGCTCTTTATTTAAATGAAGATGATTGTACTATTATTGACATTGGAGGACAAGATACGAAAATAATTACCATTGATAATGGAATGGTATCAAATTTTATAATGAATGATAAATGTTCTGCAGGTACTGGACGATTTTTGGAAATTATGGCAAACACTTTGGGTGTCAGTCTACCTGAAATATTTGATTTAGCTGTTAAAGGGGAAGAAATAGCAATTAGTTCAATGTGTACAGTTTTTGCTGAATCAGAAGTTATAAGCTTAATTGGCAATGGCTGTGCTAAAAATGACATTGCTTGTGGTGTTGTAAATTCTATTGTCAATAAGGTGTACACATTGTGCGGCAAACACAGCACTGAAAGTAAAAGCTTCTTTTTAACTGGAGGTTTTTGTGATAGTGAATACATGCAAATGCAGCTTAGCAAAAAGCTCAAGAAACCAGTTGGTTCAAACAAAATGGCTCGTTATGCTGGTGCCATAGGCGCAGCGCTTTTAGCTAATTAAGGATGTCATAATAAAATGATAAATAATTTTAATGAACTATTAGAAGAATATAAAGATGCAAGGCGAAATGCCTTTGTTACAGCATTAACCATAAACAACACAGGAAGAAAAATAGCTGGTATTTTTGGAACGAATATTCCCAGGGAAATAATATGGGCAATGGACATAGTACCAATTAATATTTACAGCAATGATGGGTCAAATATTGAAGCAGCAGAAAAAGTACTGCAAGAAGAAAACTGCTCCTTAATCAAGGCAAGCTACGGTTATGCTATTACTAACAAATGTCCTTTAACTCACTTTTCAGATATTGTTGTAGGAAACGATATGTGTATTAACAAGCTTTCTATGCTTTCTAAATTAAGTGATTTAAAAAAAACGTACATATTGCAAGAACTTAATGATGTTGATAATATGGTTTTAGAGTATAAAAGATTTGTAGCTTATTTAGAACAGAAATTCAATGTTGAGATAAATGTTAATAAGCTTACTTTTGCCATTAAAATAACTAATGAGATAAATAAAAAGATGCAAGAGCTTTTCAAATTATTCATATCAAAACCCTATTTAATAAACATTGATGACTTATACAACATAATTTATGGCAACCAGTTCATCCTTGATTTAAATGAAAGGTATGAAAAATTATCAGCAATAACGGAAAGTATTAAAATAGGGATTTCTGATAATGACACAAGTTTAAATAATAATGCTAAAATAAAACGGATTTTAATATGTGGTGCACCAATAGCCGGTATAATAGAAAAAATTTTGAAACCTTTGTCTGCAAGAAGTGATGTAATATCAATATTAGCACCTTCTTGTTGCGAGGAAGAAAGCTTCTCTACGTTTCACTGCTATGACAAATAAATTATGTGATGAATTAGAGGAACGTGTAAAAAATAAAGTTAGCGTATTTCCTGCTGGTACAAAAAGAATTATGCTTACAGGTACTCCTTTAGCTATACCAAACTGGAAATTGCATCATATTGTTGAAACTAGCGGAGCAGCTGTAGTAGTTGAAGAAATGTGTACAGGTACTCGTTATTTTGAAAATTTTGTAGATGAATCTAAAACTTCTCTTGATGAGCAAATTGGCGCTTTATCAAATAGATATATGAGCATTAACTGTGCCTGCTTTACACCAAATGATGGTAGAATTGATGATATTCTACGTTTAGCAAAAGAATATAATGTTGATGGAATTATCGATGTTAATCTTAAATTCTGTAACTTGTATGACACTGAAGGATATAAAGTTGAAAGAGCAATTAAAGAAGCTGGTATCCCTGTTCTTGGTATTGAAACTGACTATACTGATCAGGATGCGGAACAACTTAGAACTAGAGTTGGTGCTTTCGTAGAAATGTTAAATAACAAATAATTAATTTATATAAAAGGAGTATGGCTTGAAATGGAATATTATATCATTTTTCCTAATGTTGATAATGGAATAAAGCTAAACGAATTGTTAAAAGCTTCTAAAATCTCTGTTACAATTACACCTACTCCGAGGGAAGCAACTAAATGCTGTGGTATTTCTCTTTTAATTAAAAATTCAAGTGATTTACCTGTAGTAAGGGAGTGCATAGCACAAAATGATATTGAGATTATCGATATTTTTGAGCTAGCTGTAAAAAGAGATCCTAAGAGAGATAAGTTTTGTTAATATTGTAAATAAAAAATAAAAAAAGCTATACACTCAATTATTTGAAATGCATAGCTTTTTCTTTTAGCCTAATATTATATTATTTTTATTAATTGCATAATTAATTTGATTTAGCATATAAATTCTTGAAGAATGATATAGTTTGAAGGATGCTTTCATGTTCAACTTCTCTAACTTCAAAATGCAATAATTTGAATGTCATCTGCATTATTGAACCCATTCCGAAAACGGCAATCACTGTTCCTAATCCAACTTTTGCTCCCAATAACCACCCTATAATTAAAACAGTACCTTCAATTACACCTCTTATAGCACCAATAGGTATATTAGGAAGTACTTTTGCAAGAGCTACCATTAGTGTGTCTCTAGGTCCGCAGCCTAGCCCTGGACTTATGTAAAAATAAGTGGCAAAACTAACAACTATCTGACCTGCAAGCAGCATCAGTATTCCTAAAAAGAAATTTGTCATGTAAGGAACAATGTTTAAAGACTGAAAAAGGTCTACGAAAACACCAATAAATATTGTGTTTAAAATGGTAGCTGCACCAATCTTTTCTTTTAAAAATAAAACCACAACTATTAATATAATAATTCCTGTAAGAATACTAACATATCCATAAGATATTCCTGTAATACCAGATACACCAATACTAAAAGCATCCCATGGAGCAAGACCAATATTTGCACGAATACTTAAAAACAACCCAAGAGCGTACAAAAATAATCCGAGCATCACTTTTGCTGTCCTATTAAAAAAGTCCCTCACAATACACCCTCCTAAAATGATAATGTTTTCTAATTTTAATTCTATATGAAATTGTTAAAATACACAACTTATATTTATTTAAAAGTGCAATCATTTTATTTTCTAGATTTGGATATATTCTTTTCATTCATGAATAAATATAGAAAAAATATATAATTTTACTATATTTTTTTATAATTTTGAAGTATAATGAGTTTATAATACAATTGTAAATGTTTGGATAATCAGAGAAATGGAGGTGATTAAATATGAAAAGTAAAAGAAAGATATGGTTAATTGTGTTGCTCGTACTCATTGTAATAACGTTATCATTTGTTGCGATATACTTTTCAATAGTAAAAAGTATTAAGACATATAGTACTACAGATTTCAAAGGGTTAGATATGCAGGCTGTTGAAGATGGAAACTATTCTGGAAATGAGGATGGAGGAATAGTTGAAGTTACTGTGGATGTAACAGTCAAAGATCATAAAATAACAAATATTACAATTGTAAAACACGAAAATGGTAAGGGAAAACCAGCTGAAGTAATAGTCAATGACATTATTAAAAATAATTCAGTTGAAGTTGATGCGATAAGCGGAGCAACATATTCAAGCGATGTAATTAAAAAGGCAGTATATAATGCATTGACACCTAAAAAGTAAAATTAAGTTGTGGATATTTTAAATATTTTAGGAGGTAATTATGAAAATAGGCATTATAGTTCATTCTAAAACTGGTAATACATATTCTGTTGTTAAAAAGCTTAAAGAGGAACTTTTGACATTAGGGCATACTGTAAACATCGAACGAATAGAACCTGTCGATGGTAGTAAAAAACCATATTATCCAAATATAAGTGAATATGATGCTTTAGTTTTTGGATGCCCTGTTCATGGTGCTTCCATGTCACAAGCATTATCATCTTACTTATCACAAATTACATCTCTTAAAGATAAGAGAGTTGCATGTTTAGTTACTGAACTTTTTCCATATGCATGGATGGGGGGAAACCGTGCTATTTCTCAGATGAAAAATAGTTGTGAAGCAAAAGGCGCAATAATAGTAGGGACCGGAGTTGTAAATTGGAAAAGATTGCATCGAGAAAAAGCAATTGATGAATTGATAACAAAATTAAGCAGCTCAATTTAATTAAAAATATTATAAAATAAACCATCGAATTTTGTGAAGCATTTGATAGATATGGCGTTTTAGTCACGTACTTGGGGGAGTGGCAGTCTATCAAAAGAGTATGCATATGTTTTTAAATAACTAAAATAACTAGGCACTAAGGTTAAATAAAAAAAGTTATACATTTTATAAAATGCATGACTTTTTTTATTTGGTATCATATGAAATTATTTATATTCACAAATAACTGGTTGAAGTTGTTTGCCTTCTAAAGCCATTTCTAATGTTGGAACAATCTTGTCGATATGAGCTACCATTGAATTAGGTTTTGATTTATAGTTATCTTGACCAAATGGAACAAAATAAATATTTTTTGTATTAAATAAATTCGCGATATTTTTAAAATTAGCACTAAGTGCATCATTAGTTGAAATTGAAATTACGACTGGTTTGTTGCCTCTAAGGTGTGCTTTTGCTGCCATCAACACGGGGGTATCTGTTATAGCGTTGCTAAGTTTTGCTACTGTATTTCCTGTACAAGGTGCTATTAGAAATATATCAAACATCTCTTTGGGACCTATAGGTTCTGCATCTTCTATTGTAGTAATCAGTTTGTTTCTAGTAATATCTAATACTATTTCCATAAACTCCTTTGCATCTCCAAATCTGCTGTCAATAGACTGTGCGTTGTAAGAAAAAACAACAAATACATTTGCTCCTTGCTCAACTATCTTTACGATTTGAGGTATGATTTTATCAAAAGTACAAAAGGAACCAGTAATACCAATTCCTATATTTTTACCTTGCAGTGTCAATTTAATCAGTCCTTTCTTTTAAAATTGGCAGAATAGCATCTGCTAAAATTACAGCAGATGACTTTGGTGAAATTTTACCTGGAATACCTAAACAAGAATATGCTTTTCGATTAAGTTTTTTTGCTGCATCATAATCGATTCCTCCTGGAGGAGATGCAATATCTATAATTGTAGTTTCAGAAGATAAGGATAGAAGTAAAGTCTTATCTAAAATAACAGTGGGAATAGTATTGAAAATATAATCAAAATCTTTAATAGTAAATTCTAATTCTTTAAATTCCATGGTTTCGAAACCATTAGCATAAGCTTCTGTCAGTGCACTTTTTCTTCTTGCACAAACTGTAATTTTTACACCTAAACTATGCAGCTTTGATGCTAGAACTTTTCCGCATTTACCATAACCTAATACTAAGCCATTACTTTGATGAAGATTTATGCTGCTTTTATAAATGGCCTCTGCAATGGCTCCTTCTGCTGTTGCAATAGCATTAAGAGTTGCAATGTCATCATTTTTCATTAAATCAAAATATGGTATATTTATTTTGTTGCAGGTTTCTATCGCTTCTTTTGGTAAATTGCCTCCAATTAAATAATGTTCGTGATTTAGACAAGATAAAAATTTTTCTGCAGATAATTCATTGCCTTTCACTAAAGCATCATTGCCTAAACCAGTAATATAATTTTTATCTCTAGAAAAAGGAATTGGTGCAATGATTGTTTTGCTTAATGCAATTGCTTGTTCATAAGAGTTAGCTAAACTTAAGTTCGTGTCTGGTATAGTCATATTTAATCCAAAGGTAATTATTTTGTAGCCTGATTTTTCTAATAGAGAAGCTAGATAAGTTTGCCTCGAATCGCCGCCAATAACAGCAGCATCATATTGATAATACATGAAACACCTCTAATTCTACAATTTTCTTATATTTTATGTGGAGACTGAATTTAGGTTACTTAACTTTTTATTAGGCTTTTTATGAACGGATATAAATTAGCATGAATAAGTAGAAATAAAAAAAAGATATGGCTTGAATCACATCTTTTTATCATTTATTATTGTGAATACAACAAGGTTCCCGGGACCCATCAGCAATCTTTGATTGCGTTGATGGGTGGGGTTCTTATTTTTGTAAGTTATTAAAAAATTCTATTATATAGTCTTTAAATAATCTAGAAGTTTCTGAAATATATTCACTTTCAATCCAAGATAAGTTTATACATCTTGTACATTTTGGAGATTGAATATCCAATAAAGAAAGTTCTTGATGTTCAATATTTCCCCAACTGTATTTAGGTACAAATGCAATGCCCATACCACCCTTTACAAGTTCAAGAATGCTTGGAGAGTCATAACATTCAAGTATAACATTTGGGATAAATCCTGCAATTTTACAATAATGATCAGTTGTTTTTCTTAATTTTGTATATGTAGGTAGACAAATGAATTTTTCATTTGAAATACTATTCAAGCTTATGTCTGTTTTGTCGGATAAGTAATGTTTTTTAGGTACTGCTAGCATTAAATCTTCTTCTAATAATGTTATACTATTTTTACTATTTATTTCTTCAGGTGCAGGTATATATATCATAAAATCATATTTGCTGTTGCCTTGATTGAATTGTTTTTGACTAATATGAAATTTTATATGAGGATATATTTGATTAAACCCAGATATAATCTTGGGTAGCATAAACATTGCTGCTTGAACATAGATAGTAATATCTTGATCCTTTTTATGGTTATAATCATATAATTCTTTTTTTGCATCCTCAATTGATTGCAAATTTCTATTTACATATTTTAAAAATATTTTACCATTCTCATTTAATTTAATATATTTTCCTTCTCTATCAAATAATTTAACCCCTAGTTCTGTTTCTAGCGTTCTAATTGTTTTACTTAATGCGGATTGAGATATATGAATTTCTTCTGCTACTCTTGTCATGTTTTGAGCTTCTGCTATTTTCTTAAAATATTTAAGTTGTAATAGTTCCATAATTTCTCCTTTTTAAGATATATATATAACTTATTATTCATGATTATATGATTAATTATATATTAGACAACATTGAAAATCAATGCTATACTTTATTTATTGAAAAAGCTTTATTATGAAAACGTAATTAAAATATAGGAGGACGTTATGAAAAAGAATAATTTCAAAAAGATTATCACTGTATTATTAGTAGCAATCATGTGTTTTTCTGTAGTAGGATGCAGTGTATCACAATCTAATTCACCAAGTTCTACACCTTCTGAAAATCCTTCAGAAGAAACAAAAATTGATTATCCAAAAAAACCAATAACAATGATAATTCCTTATGCTGCTGGTGGTGGTACTGACACATATGGAAGAATGTTAGCTGCACAATTAGAAAAGAAACTTGGAGTTTCTGTAACTGTAACAAATCAAGGAGGAGCATCAGGCTCAATAGGTACAAAATTTGTACATGATGCTGATGCTGATGGATACACTTTATTGTTCTCTGCAGAAACTATAGGAACATATCGTGCAATGGGTACAAGTGATCTTTCTTATGATAATTTTATACCTATTTCATTAGCTGTTAATGACCCTAAATTAGTTGTAGTTTCTAAAAACTCTAAATATAATACATTAGAAGAATTATTAGCGGATATTAAAGCAAACCCTGGTAAAATAACTATGTCTCATTCAGGTCCTGGCGGAAGTGGTCACAATCAAGGTCTTATACTTAAAGAACTAGGTTACGATGTTGCTATGACAGCATTTGATAGTGGTAATAATTCTTTGTTAGCTGTTTTAGGAGATCAAGTTGTATTTACAAATCCTAACCTTTCGTTTACATCAGGATATATAGACAGTGGGGATGTTAAGGTTCTTGCAGTATTCTCTAATGAAAGAATTGAATCATATCCAGATATACCAGCGTTTACGGAGATAGTTCCAGAAGCTGAAAAATATTTAAGCATACCACTAACTCCTCTTTCTTTACTTGCTAAAGAAGGAACACCTGATGAAATAGTGGAAATATTAAGAAAAGCTACAGTAGAAGCATTTCAAGAGCCAGATTGGACTCAATTTGTAGAATCGAATTCTGCTGAAAAGCTTTATGAAAAATACCCAGATGAAGAATCTATGAAACAATTCTTCAATGATTGGGAATCTTTGATCTGCTGGTTACAATATGAAAATGGAGTGGCACAAAACAGCCCAGAAAAGTTTAATATTCCTAAGTTTAAATAATTAAATCAAACATAAATTTTAACAACTAATTTAATGCCCTTATTTTATTCTAGCATTAAAATAAGGGCATTAAAAATCTAAAAGAAAGGTGATTATCAAATGGAAAAACAAAAAAGGTTTAATAAAAATATCTATGAAGGATTTTTCTTCATGTTCATTGGAATTAGTATGATTATTTATTCTATAACTTCTTATTCTAACTCATTTAACAAGGATTGGTCACAATCGCCATATGCTTTTCCACTATTAATAGCAACATTAATGTGCTTTCTTTCATTAAGCTTATTGTTACAAGGAATTAAACAAAGTAAATATACAGAAACTAAAAAAGAGGTTGATTATACAGCAAAACCAAATAATAAAGGAGTAATTATAATTGTAGCTATGTCTGCAATATATTATGCAGCATTATCATTGGTTTCTATGCCTATGTATACATTGACTATTCTTTCACTTAATATTTCTATTTCTACATTTGAAGTTGCAACAATAATATTTTTATTTGCGATGCTATTATATCTTGGTTTACGAAACAAGCTGGAACTTGTATTAGTTCCTATAGTTACAACAATATCTTTGAGCATTGCATTTCGAACGTTGCTCTATGTATTATTACCATAAAGGAGGAAACTAAAATGTTGGATATTTTATCAATTATAGATATTAGATTCGTTTTACTTGTTTTTGTTGGTTCGATAGCTGGATTATTTGTCGGTGCTATTCCTGGACTATCAGTATCAATGGCAACCGCTTTATTAGTCTCCATAACATACACTTGGAATACTACAGATGCACTAGCAACAATTATGGGGGTATATGTAGTTGGTGTGTTTTCCGGCGCTATTTCAGCTATTTTAATTAATATTCCAGGAGCACCATCGTCAGTTGTAACAACTTTAGATGGATATCCACTCGCACAAAAGGGAGAGTCCTACAAGGCATTATATTATGCAACTATTTGCTCTTTTGTAGGTAGTGTATTTGGACTTGTTGCTCTGTGGTTATTAGCTAAACCCGTTTCAAATATTGCATTGCAATTTACTCCTATGGATTATTTTTTACTAGCTTTTTTTGGATTAGCGACAGTTGGTTCTGTAACTTCTAAGAATTATACAAAGGGCTTAATGAGTGCTGCTTTAGGATTAACAGTAAGTATGATTGGACTAGATCCAATAATGGGTACCCCTAGAATGATTTTTGGTTTAAGTGATCTTCAATCAGGAATTGCCGCAGTTCCAGCTTTAGTAGGGTTGTTTGGATTTTCAGAAGTTCTAAGCGTTGTACATGATAACCATTTAAGTCAAGTTGTCCTTCAAATGACTAAAATGAAAGTTAGCTTTAAAGAAACTCTTAAACATTGGAAATTATCTCTTTATACTTGTACAATAGGTACTCTAATTGGTGCGCTTCCAGGTGCTGGAGGTCCGGTTGCTGCATTTATTTCTTATAATGAAGCAAAGAGAATCATTAAAAATCCTGAGGTACCATTTGGAGAAGGTGCTGTTGAAGGCATAGTTGCCAGTGAATCTTCTAATAACGCTTGTATAGGTGGAGCTTTAATTCCAATGCTTACATTAGCCGTACCAGGAGATGCGGTAACCGCAATATTGTTATCAGTATTCTATGTCCATGGTTTAAAACCAGGTCCGATGTTCATAAAGGAAAGTCCAGAAATGTTTAGTGCCATTTTGGCTGGTGGATTTATAGCATGTATTGCATTATTAATTTTAGGTCTTTTAGTTGCTCCGAAAATAAGCAAAGTAATATCAGTTCCTAAAAATATATTGCTTCCAATTGTTGTTGTACTCTGCGTAGTAGGTTCATTTGCATGTAACAACCGTTTGTTTGATGTAATACTTATGTTTATATTTGGTTTAATTGGATTTTTAATGCGTCAACATGATTATCCTGCAGCACCAATGGTACTTGCAATAGTATTAGGAGGCATGATGGATTCAAACTTTAGAAGAGCTGTATCTCTTGCATCTTCTACTGATAATATGCTTGCATCAATGTTTGGGAAACCAATCACTATTGTATTAACAGCAGTAACAATTTTTATAATTTTATCAAATATACCATTTGTGAAAAATTTATTTGCAAGAAAAGCTGCTAAAAATTCTACGCTGTAAAATGCAAATAAGACAATTTAATATATTAAACTGAGGCATTAAATTGCCTTGGTTTTTTTATACCTTTTCTAAGGCAAAAAAACATAAATATATGAATTTAAAGTTAACGATATATAGATAAATATATATTAGACAGCATCAATATATAATAATATACTATTACTATATTAAAATGCATATAACGAACATTAATTAAGATATAAAAGGAGATATTTAAATGAAAGGAATAATAAAAAGGAATAATTTATCAGGAACAATAATGGTTCCTGGGTCAAAGAGTCACACTATTAGAGCAATTATGATAGCCGCTATGTCTGGAGGAAAATCAGTTATCAAAAATCCTTTGCGTAGTGAAGATTGTAAAAGTGCTATAAATGTTGCTAAAGCATTTGGCGCGAAATGTGAATTAAATGAAGACGAATGGATCATCGAAGGAGTTAATGGGAAATTAAAATTACCAGATGATATCGTTGATTGCGGAAACTCTGGTACTACAACATATATCGCTTGTTCAATGGCAGCAACCATAGATGGTACTACTATTATTACTGGAGATGCACAAATTAGAAAAAGACCAATTGAAACATTATTAAAATCTATTAATGCAACTGAAGCAACTGCATTTAAAACAAGGCCTGAAATAGATGCACCACCAGTGGTAATAACTGGCCCAATGAAGGCTGGAGTTATTAAATTAGAAGGAAAGATATCTCCTCAAGTATCAGGTGTATTGTTATCAGCTCCATTATTGGAAGGTACTACAGAAATAATTGTAGAACATCCATTAGAAATCCCATATGTAAACATGACATTAGATTGGATGTATAAGCAGGGAGTTAAAGTTGAGCACAGTGAAGATTACAAGAAGTATGTAATCAATGGACCGCAAAAATATAATCCAGTAAACAGTGTAATACCAAGTGATTGGTCAGGCGTTGCATTCCCGCTTATTGGAGCTGTAATGACAAATTCACATGTAACTATTGATGGAGTTGACTTTAATGATGTTCAAGGGGACAAAGGTATAGTTGATGTATTGATAAGTATGGGTGCTGATATAATAAAAGATATTGAAAATCACAAAATGATAATAAGAGGTGGAAAACCGCTTCATGGTGTACATGTTGATTGCAAAAATATGCCGGATACATTACCTGCATTGACAGTTATTGGCGCGTATGCTTCTGGTCAAATGAAAATGACAGGCTTAGAAGTAGTTAGATTAAAAGAAACTGATAGGGTTTCAGTTATGCAGGAAGAATTAACTAAAATGGGGGTAGATGTAGAAGTAGGTGAAGATTACATTATAATTAGAGGTGGAAAAGGCCTCAAAGGTACTGAAGTTGAAAGCCATGATGATCACCGTGTTGCTATGGCTCTAATGATGGCTGGGTTAGTAGCAGAAGGTGAAACTAAAGTAAATGATATTGATTGTGTAAATATATCATTTCCTAACTTTGTTAATGTAATTAATACAATAGGTGCCAATATAGAAGTTTTAAACTAAACTAAATCATTGAAATATTAAAAGAAAATTCCTCTCATATTAAATAAATATATATAAAACAAAACACAAGGATTCTCAACCTTGTGTTTTGTTTTATATATTAATTTTAAATGCTCGTTTCCTTATCTCAATAATTTAAGATTTGTATTTTATACTATAATAATAAAGTTTATCATTTATTAAAATATTCTATCCCATGTTCTGTTATTCTATTGCCTGATCTTCCTTTTCGGGTTTCAATATAACCTTTTGTATTTAACCATTCCAACATTGTTCTAACTTTAGAATCACTTATTTTTATACCTTTTTCTTTTAATAAATATGTTAACTGCGTTCTGCCTATTCCATGAAAACTATCAGTATTATCCTTTATAATTTCTAAAATCACATATGTAGTATTATCATTTAAAGTATTCTTTTTAGATTTATTAGTTAGTTTGTTTATTATGTAATTAGGGAATTCATCTAATGTTTTATAATAATTTGTAGCACTTTCTAACTCTCTGACGTTACCAGGCCAATTATAACTTAAAATAGCATTTTTTTCTTCATCAGTAATATTGGAATATGTTTCACCTAAAAAGTTTTCTAGTAAGAGAAATATATCTTCTTTTCGTTCTCTTAGAGCTGGTATTTCTATTGGAATCACATTGAGCCTATAAAATAAGTCACTCCTAAAATTCCTTTTTTGCACTTCTTCTTCAAGATTTTTATTTGTAGCTACTATAATTCTAACATCAATATTTATAAGTCTGTCACTTCCTATACGCATGATTTGCTTTTCTTGAATGACCCTTAACAGCTGACTTTGAAGGTTAGAAGATATATCGCCAATTTCATCTAAAAATAATGTTCCTGTATTAGCTTGTTCAAATAATCCTATTTTTCCACTTTTTCTTGCCCCAGTAAATGAACCACCTTCATATCCAAATAACTCGCTTTCTAATAACGTTTCTGGCAATGCTGCACAATTAACTGCTACAAAAGGCATTTTTTTTCTACGTGAATAATTATGAATTGATTGTGCTAAAAGTTCTTTCCCTGTACCGCTTTCGCCTTGAATTGATATTGTATAATCTGTAAGAGCTGCTTTTTTTGAAAGTTTAATCAATTGCAGCATTTTATTTGACTTGTGCATTATGTTTTCAAAAGTATACTTTGCAAAAAGCCCTTTCTTAACAAGGTGGTTTTTTAAACTAATTTCTAAATCTCTTATATCTTTTTCATTTCTTAAAATTATGCTGTATCCAACGATTTGATCAATCAGCATTACAGCTGTTTTTTCAACGGTATAATTTTCTTCGTTAATTCTAATAAATTTGATTTTTGATTCCACATCAGTTATTTTTTTAAATATTTCCGCTTCCATAAAATTTTTTATATTTTTTTCAGAATCATTGTCTTCAATGTTGAAAATTTTATTTAACTTTTCATTTGAATAAACTAAATTATATTCACTGTCTGTCAGCAATATTCCTTCATAAGAATTGAAAATAAATTTGTTTAACATTTCACTTTTTAAATAACTATTTAGATAATTGCTTTTAAATGTTGCATTAGGCTCAACTATATCGTTCATGTGTTTAATTATATTTCTATTTATTAATTTATAACTAAGCTGTTGTTTTTGCATTATCTTTATAATAGTATCATAACCAATTTCTCGGTATCCAATATTTATAATGGTTTTAATAAATTTTGGCACCATGTTCGTTTCATCAGGTGTTATGGCTATTTTAATATCATTATAGTAATTATTTACATCTAGTTTTTCTTCATAAGGAATAAAATTAATGTGACTTATTCCAAGTTCATAAAATGTATTAGTTGTTTGTATTGTGCTTTCATAAGAATCATTTACTACTAAAACATCTGTGTTGTTTGGAATGTTTCGAATTTCATTAATATATTTTTTGCTAATACCTCTTGTCATAACTACAACGTTGTTAAAATTTTTTATATGTTTTTTTAAGGGGTAAATCATTTGCTCAAATAAAACTAAATATATGTCACCTTCAATTAGCTCATGTTCATCAAGCTCATTTAAAAAAACATTATTGACTTGTACATATTTTTCAAAAATAGATTCTATATTATTTTTTAAATATTCTATTACCGGCCAATTTTCTCTGTTGTTAAAAATCATCGATATTGTTTTCATAAAGAGATACCTCCAATTTTATATCCAAAATCATTATAGCATAAATATGGTTAAATAATAGGATTAATTTATATATTTATCCTATTATTTCTAGTAACTCATAAATTTAAAATGTAAATATCCACTGTTATTAGTATACCTAATATAATTTAATGTATGGCACATAAATTGCTAACACATG
>Ga0074193_1001628_pt1 | contig 25747 bp, 25 predicted proteins | sample EPASupsiteHSE605_FD_64523 | JGI IMG/M metagenome (GOLD analysis project Ga0074193, IMG submission 64523) | Bioremediated contaminated groundwater from EPA Superfund site, New Mexico - Sample HSE6-05 | ecosystem: Environmental > Aquatic > Deep subsurface > Groundwater > Contaminated ... | reverse complement strand
TCATAAATCTACTCCTCTTTTATCTGAATCCTAGCAGGCTCATGATAACAAGAGGAGTTTAGATATACAAATTTAGTAAATAAAAGTTTTACATAACTTTATGTGTGTCAAGGGATGATTCCGTAATTTTTTAAAGTGTTCCATCAATTTTTTCCAGAAACCTATTTTTTTACCGGATCTCCATCTTGAATGATGCGCGTTTCTGGTTGAAGTTGTGCTGTCGCTCCCGCTAGTGACTGTTGTATCTGAAGTAGTACTGGTTGATCCGGTTGTATCTGATGGAATTGTTGTTGATACTGTACTTTCAGTTGCACCAATAGAGGGAGTAGTTCCTATGGTTTCATCTCCGTATGATCTGTCTGATAAATGTTGCGATGCATATAATTGCTCAATTTCTGGAGTTAATAAACTTCTAAGAGACGTACCTGTCTGTGAATATTGCCCTTTTCCAAGAGAATCCATGAGGTCTTCCGTTGCCATAAATGCTGATACTTCTTCCTGAATAGAATTATCTGAACGTTGTCCTGCTGCAAAATCCTTTTTCTGATCAAGTGCGTGAGTCAATTCGTGAATAAGCACACCTGCCATAGAAGTTGAATCAGTTACATTATCATCTATAAAAATCTGGCTTCCGTTAAACAGCCCCAATGTATTGGAACCACCCAGATTTTGCTGGTATATTTTATTTTTATACTGGCTTAATACACTAAGCGCTTCTGTGTTATTTATGCTTTGCAGATATTTGTTAACAATGTTGTAAGCTTCACTTAATTTGCTGTTATTACTGATAGTACTAGCCATATTAATCCTTTCGTTCCCAAAACTTACCTGATATATAAATAAAAACATCGGATATATAAAAAATGTGTTATTTTTATATATTCTTTACATATCGTTATATGTTTAAGGTTGAAATTTAGCCAAAAATTGCATTACGAAAGGCTAGAATTAATATTGACAAAGTAAAATAGCTGCATTAAATCCCATATTCAAGTTATAATAAATATTACAGTACACAGTTAATAAAATTTAAATATATATATTTTTTATATTCCGGCAATTTGTTAAATATAGAAATATACTAATATAGTAAACGTACTCTTTGTTTAAAATCCGAAATTCATTTTGTGAGTGGTATAATTATGCTCCAACTCACGGTTTATACTCTGGACACTGCCAGATTTAATTATTTTTTTATAACTCTTAATTTTGTAATTCTCGGACCTTTTATGTTATCTACAATAAAAGTATAATTTTCTATAGTAATAGAATCGTTTATTTTTGCTATTCTTCCCAGTTCTTTCAGTACAAGTCCGCCTATAGTTTCTATTTCCTCCTCTTCAATACTTAGATTAAAAAGTTCATTAACTTCATCAATTCTGAACATTGCGTTAATAAGAAATTCATTGTCAGAAATGACTTTTATATCAGCTTCTTCTGTGTCAAATTCATCCTGAACGTCGCCGAATATTTCTTCCAGTACATCTTCTAGAGTAACAAGACCGGATATTCCTCCAAATTCATCCACTACTATTGCCATCTGGTTTCTGTATCTTTTAAAATCAATTAACAGTTTGTCAATTGTCAAAGTTTCCGGTACAAGCAGCACCTTTCTAATGATATTAGTCAGTTCAAAAGACTCTTTTGCTTCAATATAAGGAATAACATCCTTTATATGCACAATTCCCAGTATGTGATCCGGGTCATTTTCGTAGACAGGATACCTTGTAAACTGGTATTCCTGAACAAAATCCGTCAGTGCTTCAAGAGAAATATCTGCTGGAATCGACACCATATCTGTCCTGGGGATCATAATTTGTCTTGTTATCAGGTCAGAAAACTTAAACACATTATGAAGCATTTCCCGCTCTGTCTCATTTAAAATTCCTTCCTGATAACTGGCGCTGACAAGCATATCAAGTTCTTCAATAGAATGAACAAGATGCAGTCCTTTTGCCGGCTGAACTTTAAACAATCCAAGAATAAAAGACCCAAGACTGTTTAAAAACTCAACAAAGGGAGAAAAAATTTTCAGGGCAAAATTCATTGGCCTTGCTATGATTAAAGATAAATTTTCTGGATATTGCAGTGCTATAGACTTGGGAATCAGCTCTCCAAATTCAACATGCAAAGTTGTAATTAAAACAAACGCAAGGCTGGCTGCCACAGTATGTGTGGTTATAAATTGTCCTGTTTTTGGAAGAAAGGAAAATAAAGGATAAAAAAGGTCTGCAAGAGTGGCTTCTCCAACCCAACCAAGTCCCAGACTAGAAATAGTGACACCGAGCTGAACTGCTGCAATAAATTTTGGAATTTCCTTTATTTCATCAGATATCAGCTGTGCTGTTTCGTTTCCTTCTTTTGTTAACTGCTGAATTCTTGTTTTTCTGACACTTACAATAGCAAATTCTGACATAACAAAAAATGCATTGGCAAAAACCAGTAAACCAATAACAAAAAACCTTAACAGTATATTTAACCAAAATTCAATCATCTGTTTATAATGTCGGTGAGGTTAATATATTATTTTCCTAACATAATTTCGACAGATTACAGTAATTTGGCACTAAAACAAATAGCCGGTTGGCTATTCAGATAAATTTAATAAGATAAGTTAAAATTTATTTATACTTTCTACAAATTTCTGAAGATTGCGATGTTTTCTTAAATTTTGGACTAAAAGGTGAAGAACATGCATTAGAGTGACCCAATTTGTTATAATAATACAGAGAACGAGCTGCTTCAAAAGAATATTTTCCGCTTAGTTTTTCCTTACATTCATCATCTACACCTTTGCAAACAACATTTAATCCTTCATTTTGCAAATAAACAAGATAATCTTCAGCATCAGGATGAATAACATCTTCAATAGTATATTTAACATTAGGTATAGATTCAATCAGGTATACAACCTTTTTAATACCCTTATCTTTTAAATTTTTTGCTTCAGGTAATATATTCCTATTATAAGGTAATGTACGATGTGCATCAAAGCCTAGAAAAAGAGTACCATCCTTATTTAAGGTTCTTTTATTTTCTTCTTCTATACTTTTTCCATATGTCAAAATACGTGAAATAACAGCGCTTTCTATAGATAAATTATCATCATCAGGAAAACGGAATACTCCTCTTACGTTAAGATGCTCATTTTCTAATAATTTTGCAAAAATCGGAATACTATGTCCTGTATCAGAAATTATCAATGATTTATCATCAATAATTCCTGCATCAACAATTTTTTGAACACGTGACCGAAACATACAATCACGATGAAAAGGTATTTTATCTGGAATTTCAGAAATGGGGAGTGTATGTCTAGTTAAATCTTTGAGTCCTGAAAGATCGGAAAAAGCTGAAAATAATTCTTTTATTTCAGGATCAATACATTTTATTTTTCTTATTGATTCTTCTCCTAACTTTTTTAAATCTTCAGAAATTATTCCATTATCCATAGGATTTATTTGTCTAATTTGATTTGAACCAGAATTTATTTGGATTGGATATGTATACATTTTCCCTTTTGCTGCTTTTGAAAAGAAGGAATCTCCTAAGCTGGAAGAAAAATTTTCTTCTGTACAAATAGTTTTAATATTTAAAGGCAATCCGTCTTTTTCAAGCTTTCTAATATACGAGTGTGCATCTTCAGGTAAGTTTTTTAAGGCTAATTGATAATTATTTAACCTATCGTTGATTAGATATACTACATTATCAATACCCATTCTTTTTAATGTACTTGCATCTGGTAACATTTCAGCAGCAATTAAATTTTTTTTATAACTGGCTCCGTCATAAAGTCTCCTCCAATTATCAAGTCCCACAAATATACCACCATGTTTATTTTGTTTTTGCGCCAAATGAATACCATTTCCCCATATTTTTATATGATTTGCAAATCTATGTAAATTATCTTTATCGGCTCCCGAAAAACGAAACGCACCGCCCTGCATTGTTTGATGCTTTAATATTTCTGCAAAAATCGGTATATCAAAATCAGTATCTGAAACTATCAGACTTTTATTATTTATTACCTTTTCTTCAATCAGTTTTTTTACTTCACGCTGAAAATGTTCGGACTCTTTAATATTATTATTATTTTGTAAATAATATAAAGGTATCTCGTTTATTTGTTTTAATGGAGAAAGATCAATAAATTTGCTGAATTTATTTAAAAATTCCTGATTTTGAGGAGTTAATTTAAGAACGAGTTCTTCTCCAAATTCCTTTGTAATAGTACTATTGGACATCAATTTGTTAATATTAAATTTATTGATTTTCATCCTATATCCTGAATTTTTGTTAACATTTCCATGCTTTTACAAAAACAACACTATAGATTTATTTGCCTATTATTAAAAAAATAAATTTACTTTCCTTGAAAAGTATTGTTCTATATTTAATGATCTTTTATAGTTATTACGTGTTATCTTTCGATTTAAAAGGAAGTATTCCGGTAAGCATAATACCTGTTATCAAAATCCATATCATGCCAAGTCCAACAATTATGCAATAAACATCTTCTATCCCTAAAATACGCATAGTATGAATTTCAATCATGAGGTGGGCAAGTTCTCTGTTATTGAATACTTCACTAAACATAACTGCCAGTACACCGGTAACAGCAGTCAAAAGCAAAGGTATGAAGAGGATAATTCCCAATAATTTATGATGTTTATAAAAAAGAACCTTTAAATTTTTCATAGAACCTCCTGATTAATCAGTGTTAGAAGGCTTTTCAACAGGAATTATAAAACTAAAAGTTGATCCTTGCCTGAGCTCACTTTCTACCCATATTGTCCCGCCCATCTCTTCAATTATTTTTTTAGTGATGGCAAGTCCAAGTCCGGTTCCGCCAAATTTTTTGGATATAGTCCTGTCAACCTGCCTGTATTCATCAAAGATCACATCAAGAGAACTTTCAGAAATTCCTATTCCTGTATCTGTTACTGAAAACATGAGAAACGACTTGTCCGTATAATCCTGACCTATATGCAATTTGTAACTTTTTGCCAGATCAAGTTCGGGATGGATTACTTTAAGGCTAATTGAACCCATATCAGTGAATTTAATAGCATTGGTCAATATGTTAATTAAAATTTGCCTGAGTAAATTTTCATCAGAATAAATATTTTTTCTGACCAGATCGGCCAAATCTACATTAAAATTAAGCTTTTTATCTTCAATAACAGGGGCAAATGATTCAGTCACAGAGTTAATAAGCTGGCTGACATCAAATAATTTATAATTTATTTCCATTTTTCCGGCTTCTATTTTGGACAAATCCAGAATATTATTTAAATATGCCAGTAAATGATTAGCGTTTTTACTTATTAATGTTACGTATTTTTCCTGCTTCTCTGTTAATTTGCCGCCTAATCCATCCAGAAGAACCTGTCCAAATCCGATTATAAAATGAATTGGCGATCTTAATTCATGAGAAAGGCTGGCAATAAGATTGCTTTTATTTTTACTTGCCTCAAGCACGTTGTCGTACTCAAGCAAAAGCTTTTCAATAATCTGTTGATTTCTGGTTACATCTCGGATAGCTATAATTATTCCGTCGTTATCATCTGCATCAGCACAGGAAATCTCCACATAAATTTCTTTTTCGTCTTTTGTTCTGGCAGTGAGAATATTATTTTTTGAGCCGTTTAAATTTTGATATATTTTTTCTATGTCATCAGTAAAAATAACGCCGATATTTTTCCCGATGACATCCCTTTTTGAGAATCCTAAAAGATCTTGAGCACGTTTATTCCAAAAAACTATGTTTTTTTGAAAGTTAATAACAACTACAGCATCAGGATAATTATCAAATATATCGTGAGACTGTATTCCTTTAAAAAGCGTTTTTATATTCATATGAGCTCCGAGAACTTTAACCGGTTTATTTTATAATATCATAAAATATATATTGTAAAGACTAAAGTCCGTTAATCTGGATATATCTATGATTTTAAAGCTAAATCATAAACTTTTCCTTTAGGACATGATGTTAAGAGAGAAATAATTTTGCTAATTTCTTTTGTAGAATAGCCTGCGGCTTTTAAAATCTGAATTTTATCTATGATTAAACATTCGTCTATTTCCCGTTTTTCTTCTTTTCCTTCTATGATTGCAGTTATTTCTCCCCGGGGGGAATTTTCCGTATAATAACTGATTAAATTTTCAACAGAATCCCTTTTAATTTCTTCATGAATTTTTGTCAGTTCCCTTGCAACAACAATATTTACACTGCCTGAAATTTCTTTTATTTCTTCAAGAGTTTTTACAAATCTGGTTGGAGCTTCCAGAAATATAATATTTATCTCTTTATATTTACTTACTAAAGTTTCTTTTTCTTTTCTGGTGCGAGGTAGAAAACCTAAAAACACAAAATGCGGATTATCAAGCCCGCTTGCGGAAAATGCTGTCATAACAGAAGAAGCTCCCGGCAAAGGTTCTACTTTTATGCTGTTTTCATAGGCCTTTTTAACCAGTTCAAATCCAGGATCACTGACAACGGGAGTTCCTGCATCAGAAACGAGCGCAATATTCCTGCCTTCAAGTAAAAGATTTATTAAATATTCGCTTTTTTGCTTTTCGCTAAACTTGTGATAACTAACAAGCTTTGTTGAAATATTATAGTGATTTAAAAGCTTCTGCGTTACTCTGGTATCTTCACATGCAATCAAGTCAACTTCCTTCAATACACGCAACACCCGAAGAGTAATATCTTCGAGATTGCCTATTGGAGTTGGACATATGTAAAGAATTCCTGAGTTTTGCATTTTTTCATTTTAAAACAATAATCTTGAAATTAAAATAAAATCATTATTATTTGGTATTTACCTGTTAAACATAAAAGAATTGGCAAATAGTCCAGTTGAATGTGCTATTTGCCAATTCTATATTGTAAACTAACTATATAACTCGAATTGCTAGTTATTTGAAAAATGTTAAAAAATGAGCGAAACCCCTATTAGGTATAAAAATAGGGGTTTCATTATGAACGACATTGACATAACTATATCAATTTTCGCAGTTATAGATGATATTATCAAATCAATTGAAATAGATCCAAAATCAGGACCACAAGGTAGATTATCGGAATCAGAGATATTAACATTAATGGCATCCCATCTTAAAACCTTTCTGTGATTTAAAGCGTTTTCATAGATGGATTAAATACAATTTTAGAGAGCTTTTTCCAAATATTCCTGAATATTCAAGAATTACAAGATTATTTGAAAAACATAGCGAATATTTGATTGTGGTAATGAAAAAACTTGCAAATCTTAACAGTTTTGGACTTGTTGCAGACGGAACAACTGTAAGTGTAATGGAAGCAATAAGAGGCAAATTTGCAAAAAGTTTTAGAAATGCCAGAAAAGTGTACTCGACGAGTAAAAAGAATTGGTACTTTGGATTTTTACTTGAAATGGTGATAGATTCAGATGGTGCAATAGTTTTTGTGAGTATTGATACAAGAGCAGAAGTAACACAGCTTAAAAATATCCTTGAAGATTTACGAGACAAATGGATTCTTGCAGATAAAGGAAACAGAAGTTCAAAGAAATGGCAAGAATTATGGAATGATAAGCAAATTAAAATCAAGATAACAGGCGGAAAAGAAAGACAATGGATTGAAAATATTTTCGGTTTTTTAAAATCAAAACTCGGACTTGATAAAATGAATTAAGGACAACGGAAAAAATTCTTCTGCGACACGAAGGCGGTGGCTAAGAGCGTGTTTGAAAAGATATTCATTTAGTTAACCTTCTAAGCATTAAATGTAACATTGCTAGATAAATCATACTTTCACTATTTTTTGGACAATATTCATAATCTTTACTTAAGCCACGATAGTTATTGAACCATGCAAAGGTTCTTTCAACTATCCATCTAAAAGGTAAAACCTTAAACCCTGTATCTGTCCTCTTTACTATTTCAAGAACCCAGCCAAATACTCTAAATACATATTCGATTAATTTTCCTGCATATCCAGAATCTGCAAAAATTTTTACCAATCTTGGCATTTTATTCTTTAATCGAAACAAAAGAAATTTTGCTCCGTCTCTGTCTTGTATATTGCCTTGAAGAACAACCAAGGCAATAATTAAACCCAATGTATCAACAAGGATATGACGTTTTCTTCCATTAACTTTCTTAGCAGCATCGTATCCTTTTTGATTTCCCTGATTGGCAGTTTTTACTGATTGACTGTCAATTATTGCTGCGCTTGGAGTTTCTTCTTTACTTTTTTTTATGCACCAATTTCACTATTTCGTCATGGATTATTTTCCATGTTCCGTCAATTGTCCAGTTTCTGAAATATGTATAAACTGTTTGCCACGGAGGGTAGTCATTTGGCAGGTTTCTCCATTGGCAGCCAGTTTTTATTCTATAGATAATTGCGTTAATTATTTCCCACATTGGATGAGAGCGTGGTCTCCCACCTGATTTTGCTTCTGGTATGTATGGTTCAAGTATTTTCCACTGTTGGTAAGTCAGATCACTTGAATATTTCCGCTCAATCAATAACGTTGTCATAATTTTCTCCTGTTTACATTTACGACAACACTATCGGCTATTTTTTATTACTTTTCAAACATCCTCTAAGAATTTTTGTAGACTACTTCTTGTCTATCAAGATTTCACAAGTAATAAAAATGCGTAAGTATTTTTTTACGTCCGAATAACCGATTAAAATTAAAACAAGCCAGCATCAATAAAAGATGCTGGCTTGTTGTTTTAATTTTAATTTTTGCTTTTTAACAGGCAGTTAGTTGTTTGCTTTTAATTGCTTCTGTTAATGCAGGAACAACTTCAAATAAGTCACCTATTATGCCATAAGTAGCTATACCAAAAATTGGTGCTTCAGCATCCTTGTTAATTGCAACAATGATATCACTCGAATTCATACCTGCCAAATGCTGGATTGCACCTGATATTCCGCATGCAATATAAAGTTTCGGGCTGACGGTTTTACCTGTCTGACCAACCTGATCACAGTGAGGTCTCCATCCTGCATCAACTGCAGCACGGCTTGCACCAACTGCACCGCCTAAAGCAGCTGCTAAATCTTCAAGAATTTTGAAATTTTCAGCATTTTTCATAGCGCGTCCGCCTGATACAATAATGTCAGCTTCATCAATTCTTGCACATAATACTTCACAAGCACTTTCACAGTCAAGAATTTTTGTTTTGGATGTTGATGCATCCAGATGAATAGCAAGTTTTTCAACCTGTGCCGCATTTGATTCATCAGGTTCAGGTTTTGCAAGAACTTTGGGTCTTACCGTTGCCATTTGCGGTCTTGTTTTTTGGCATAGGATTGTAGCCATTAAACTACCGCCAAATGTTGGTCTTGTTGCAGCAAGAAGACCTTTTTCATTAATACTGAGTTCTGTACAATCAGCTGTAAGTCCTGTATTTAATCTTGATGATACTCTTGGGGCAAAATCTCTTCCTGTAGTGGTTGCTCCAACAAGTACTATAGAAGGCTTTTTCATTTCTATAGCATCACTTATCGCTTTTGTATAAAGTTCTGTTGAGTAATTTTTTAAACAATCGTCCTGAATAAGATATATTTTATTGGCACCTGCTTCAGAAAGCTGTTTTACCATTGGACTCACGTCATCATTATCAGCAAGTAACAATGCGCAAACTTCTTCGCCACTAAGCTGTGAAGCGAGCTGTTTTGCGGCACCAACTAACTCTAACGAGACACCGGCTAATTTATTGGACTGAGTTCTTTCAGCAATAACCCAGATTCCTTTATATTGTGTTAAATCTATTTCGCTCATTTAACATTCTCCTAAGTTATACAAGAATTTTTGAATCAATTAATTTTTCAAGCAGTATGCAGGCTGCTTGTTTTGGATCGTCAGAGTTGATGATTTCTCCTGAGGTTCTTGATTCTGGTCTGAAAGCTTTGGAAACCCATGTCGGTGATCCTTTAAAACCAACTTCTTCAGCAGTAAGACCAATATCTTCCATGCTTACTTCAGGAATCCGGGTTCTGTTTGCTTTCATAACACCCTTAATAGCAGGCATTCTTGGCTCATAATCACATTTCAACATGCAAACAAGACCTGGAAGTTGCATTTCAACTCTTTGAAGACCTTCTTCAATTTCTCTTTTTACGGTTACAGAATTTCCGTTAACACTTTCAATTTCTTTAACAAAAGTTGCTTGAGCAAGCCCAAGATGTTCTGCCATACTTGGACCTGTCTGGGCTGTATCACCATCAATAGCAAACTGTCCACATAAAATAAGATCAAAGTTGCCAACTTTTTCTTTAATTGCCTTTGCAAGTGTACGGCTGGTAGCCTGTGTATCAGCTCCTGCAAATTTTCTGTCTGTGATTAAAAATGCATCATCTGCACCCATTGCAATAGCTCTTTTAAGAACATCTTTTGCCTGAGGCGGTCCCATTGTTATTACTGTTATTGTACTATCAGGATTTGATTCTTTAACTCTGATAGCTGTTTCAACAGCATATTCATCAAATGGGTTCATAATACTTTCAACACCATCTCTGATCATAGTGTTATTTTCGGTCCATTTGATATCTGATGTATCTGGAACCTGTTTAACGCACACTACAATTTTCATTGATAAATTTGTACCTCTCTAATTAAATGTAATTTTACATAAATAAACTTTTTACTGTTTCTCAACCTTTCAAGGATACAACATATAGCAGTATAACCCTGTATAAGTTTAAAAAATATAGGCATAATGATAATACTATAATAAATATTGCTTCTTGGCAAACAGGCTTAATTTATTTGTTCTTAAGGACAGCGGAAAAAATTCTTCGGCGACGCGAAGGCGGCGGCTAAGAATTTTTGTAGGCTGCTTCTTGTCTTAAAGATTTCACAAGTAATAAAAAATGCGTAAGTATTTTTTATTACGTCCTTATATATTATTAGCATAGTATACATTTTTATTCTATTTCTTTATCAGACATATTAAAATAGGCTGTCCCAAAAGATAAAGGGACAGCCTATTTTCTAATTGCTTTTAGTTAATTACCTTAATAAACTTAAAGCTATCTGAGGTTGTTGATTGGCTTGAGCTAACAAACTAGCTGAAGCTTGCTGCAATATCTGGTTTTTAGTAAGACTTGCAGCTTCTTTTGCTATGTCTGTATCTCTAACTCTGGAATCAGAAGCTTCCATATTTTCTTGTTTAACAGCAAGACTCTTAATAGCAGAATCTAATCTGTTTTGAAGTGAACCAATCTGTGATCTTCTTGTTGATACTGAATTAATAGCAGCATCAATACTTGACAAGAAGCTAGCAGCTTTAGTAGCTGTTGCAAATGAAGAGGATACTGCGGTTGTATCACCTAACCCAAGTGATGAAGAGGTAGCTTTTCCAAGTGGAGCACCTATAGAAAGTGAGTTTAAACTTGCTGCTGCATTTGAACCAATTTGTAGGTTTAAAGCAGTGTTACTGCCATCTAACAATTTAATTGTGTTGAAAGATGAAGATTTTGCAATTCTGTCAATTTCTTCAGTTCTGGCTTGTACTTCAGAATATATAGCATTTCTTTCTGTCGTTCCATATGTACCATTGGAAGCCTGTACCGTAAGATCTCTTATTCTCTGTAAGTTATCCTGAATGATACCTAAGTCAGCTTCAGCTGTCTGTAAGAGGTTTGAACCTGTCTGTGCATTAGCGGATGCCTGTGATGCACCTCTAGCTTGTGATTGTAAGCTTTGAGAAATTACAAGACCGGCTGCATCATCTGCTGCACGATTAACTTTGTAACCGGTTGATAATCTTTCTAATGATTTGCTTATTTGGTTTGTAGCTGAACTTAAACTACGTTGAACAAGAGTTGAACTTGAGTTTGTGTTTACGACGATACCCATTTAGATTCTCCTTATCTAACTATAACATCCCTGAAATTTAATAGAAGCGCTTCTAGTACTTTTTAGGTGTACTAACCCTTTTAAATGATAATTTTTAATAAAAATTAATATTATTTTTTAGTTGTTAACCCTCCTTTTATTTTAATCTAACCATTATTGTAATAAATTTAAAGCTAATTGAGGTGACTGATCTGCCTGAGAGAGCAAACTGATTGAAGCTTGCTGCAATATCTGGTTTTTGGTAAGATTTGCAGCTTCTTTTGCTATGTCTGTATCTCTAATTTTGGAATTTGAAGCTTCCATATTTTCCTGTTTGACAGCAAGACTCTTAATAGCAGAATCTAACCTGTTTTGAAGTGAACCAATCTGCGATCTTCTTGTTGAGACTGAATTAATAGCAGTATCAATACTTGATAAGAAGCTAGCAGCTTTAGTAGCTGTTGCAAAAGAAGAAGATACTGTTGCTGTAGTACCTAATCCAAGAGAAGATGTAGTAGCTTTTCCAAGCGGTACACCAATAGCAAGAGCATTTAAGCTTGCTACTGCATTTGAGCCAACCTGAAGATTTAGATCAGTATTGCTTCCATCTAACAGTTTAATTTCATTAAACTTTGAAGATTTGGCAATTCTGTCAATTTCTTCAGTTCTGGCTTGTACTTCAGAATATATAGCATTTCTTTCTGTTGTTCCATATGTGCCATTGGAAGCTTGTACTGTAAGGTCTCTTATTCTCAACAAGTTATCCTGAATGATACCTAAGTCAGCTTCAGCTGTCTGTAAAAGGCTTATACCTGCCTGACTATTTGATGCAGCTTGTGAAGCACCTCTTGCCTGTGCACTTAAACTTTCAGATATAACAAGACCTGCAGCATCATCTGCTGCATGGTTAATTTTGTAACCAGTAGATAATTTTTCTAGTGATTTGCTTATTTCACTAGAAGTGGTACTAATGCTTCGTTGAACAATCATCGAACATCCATTCGTATTGACAACGATTCCCATTCAGACACTCCTTATCTAACTGTTACATCCCTGCTTATAAAAATGCTATTTATAAGTATTTCTATTTACCTTGTATTTTATATTCCACATTATATAAGTTTTAAAACTTTATGTGAATAAACTTAACTAATCGTTACAATATTTTGAAATAGCCTCAAAATACCTTTCAAGAGCCCTATAGCCATTGTATATTTCACTTGAAACTGTCACATAGTTTGTTGCTATGAGATGTTTTAATTCTTTTACTCTTATATTTATTATTTTATCCGAGGCTTCCTTTAACTCTGTATTAACTGAATTATTCCATTTTTTCAAAATTTCAAGTTCTTCCTCAATTTGCTTTTGAGTTGTAAATTCAAGCAAATTAAAGTCATACTTAGCCAAATATTCTCTTTCACTTTCAGAAATTTTACATTGAACAAAAGGAAATCCGAAAATTTTCTTAATAATCATGTAACCATCTGCCACTCGCCTGTGAGAATCCGGTATAGAGCTTCTTTTAAGCATAGCAGCATTATTAACAAGCAAAGATTTATTTGCTTCTGATTCCTGATTATTAATTTGTTTAACAGAGTCTTGAATGCCCATTAAATCTCCATTTCCCCTATTAATGTCTAACATGCATATACTTTTCTCAACTTTAAAACAGTTGCCATCAACTGTCCTGAATGTATACAATTTAATAAGGTATTACTTATGAAGTTGTATACATTAAAACTTATTATCCATGAAAGTTGACATAATTGCGCTAATTTTTTTTAAATTTAAACAAAATATTTACAATTAGAGTTTTTATGAGGAATAAGCATTGTCAAAGCAGTTTAAATGGTGGATTCCATATTTATTTATAATTCCTGCCGGAATTATTCTGGTTTTATTTTTTTTCATTCCTTTTTTTGAAAGCTTTTTACTCAGCTTTCAGGATTACAGGCACTGTATTTATCAGCCGCACTGGGTTGGATTGCAAAATTATATAAATCTGTTTAATGCGCCTGTATTCTGGAAAACAATGCTTAATACATTTATTTATCTTGTAGGCGCAGTCCCTGCACTTGTAATTTTTCCGTTGATTATTGCAATTGTTATTAACCAGAAACTTAGAGGTATAAATATATACAGAACACTGATTTATATACCTGTTATAGTTTCGCTTGTAGTGGCAGGTATCGCATGGAAATGGCTTTATGCTAGCAATGGAGTGCTTAATTATTTAATAAGTCTTGTCAATTTGCCTTCCGTAGGATGGCTTACTGATCCGAACGTTGCAATATATTCAGTAATAGCTGTAACAGTATGGAAAGGGCTGGGATATTATATGGTGATTTATCTTGCTGCTCTTACTGCTGTGCCAAAAGACCTTTATGAAGCTGCTGATATTGACGGGGCTGATGAAATACATAAACATTTAACAGTTACTGTCCCTCACCTTAAACCCACTATTGCACTTGTGAGTATTATCAGCTCAATTTCTGCGATGAAAGTATTTGTTGAAATTTATGTTATGACGCAGGGTGGTCCGATGAATGCAAGTAAAACCATTGTTTATTATATATATCAGAGAGCATTTGAAAATCTGGATCTCGGATATGCGTCTGCTGCCGGTGTTGTGCTTCTTGTTATTATCATGATTTTATCTGTTATCAATATGAAATTCTTTGAAGAAAGCAAAACAGCACCACTAGGAGGATAAAGTTGAATATAAAAAAATTTATTTCTCATATATTTCTGTTAATACTCTCGATAATATCAGTGGGACCATTTATATGGCTGATTTCTACAGCATTAAAATCACCAAATGAAGATATATTTAGTTATCCCCCTTCTTTTATACCTTCTGAACCTACTGTGCAAAATTTTATTGGAGTCTGGAACAGCGTACCATTTGGCGCTTATATAATAAACAGCGTTATAGTTTCTGTTTTTACCATATTATTAAATCTTATTTTATCGGCTTTAGCCGCTTATCCTCTTGCAAGAATGAATTTTAAAGGTAAAAAGTTTGTGTTTTATGCAATTCTATCGACAATAATGGTACCTTTTCAGGTAATAATGATACCTGTATACCTGATGACATTAAAGCTTAATCTGGTTGATTCTGTATCGAATGCAGCTGGTTTTGCAGGACTTATCCTGCCTTTTGCGGTAAATGCCTTTGGAATATTCCTCATGAGGCAGGCATTTTTAACCATACCAAAAGAACTTGAAGAAGCGGCAATTATTGATGGATGCAATGCCTTTGATGTCTGGTGGAGGGTAATGATGCCTCTGGTCAAACCTGCACTTGCAACACTTGCTATATTTACCTTTGTCGGGGCATGGAGCGAGTTTTTATGGCCGAGCATTATCTTGACAAAGCAGGAAATGTATACTCTTCCTGTTGGTATTAATCATTTGCAAGGTGTTTTTAGCGCAAACTGGCGTTATATTGCAGCAGGTGCAATTATTTCAACAATACCAATCCTTGTCCTTTTCCTTGCTCTTCAAAGGTACTTTATAGGAGGCACTACTCAAGGAGCTGTAAAGGAATAATTATGGAACTTTCTGAAGCCATTAAATATCATCAGTCAGGTGAACTTGAAAAAGCGGAAATTGCTTATAAAAATATCTTGGGCAGTGATCCTGATAATACGAATGTGCTTTATTTTCTGGGTATTCTTTATTATCAAAAGCAGAATTATCCAGATGCTATCAGGTATACAGGCAAAGCAACGGAGCTATATCCTACAGCCGATAATTATTTCAATCTTGCCAATATCTATTTTGACAGTAATGATATAGATTCTGCAATATTAAATTATGAAAATGCTCTGAGATTAAAGCCTGATTACGTTCCAGCTTATAACAGCCTGGCATCTGCATATCAGGAGAAAAGAGAGTTTGACAGAGCAATGGAATATCTGGCAAAGTCTCTTGAAATAAATTCAAATTATCCTGAAACTTATTTTAATCTGGGAAATATTTTTGAGGATAAAGGTGAGATTGACAGAGCTATCCAATGCTTCAGGAAAGTTCTTGAGCTTGATCCCAATTGTGCGCAGGCTTACGTTAATATTGGAAATTTACTTTTCTATAAAGACAAAGTTGAAGAAGAAATGCTTTGCTACCAAAAAGCAATAGAACTCAGTCCTGATTGTCCTGAAATTTATAATAATCTGGGTAATATTTTCAGAGAAAAAGGGTTAATTGATAAGTCGATTGAGTATTTTAAAAAAGCTGTGGAACTGAGGCCGGATTATGCAGAAGCCCATACAAACCTTGGCATTGATTATCTTACGGTAAAAAATTTTGATGATGGGCTAAAAGAATATGAATGGAGGCTTAATTATAAAGGTATAACCAAAAATTTAAACTGCCCTATGTGGGATGGTGGTGATATTAAGGGTAAAACACTGTATGTTTATCATGAACAGGGATTTGGCGATACTATAAACTTTGCAAGATATATTACGCTGCTTTCAGATCTGGGAATTAATGTTTTATTCAGATCGCAGCAAGAATTGTATTCTCTGCTAAAAGATAATATCCGGGCGGAATTTGTTGATAAAAATACGGGCGATGATGAATTAAAATTTGATTATCATATACCATTGTTAAGTTTGCCGCATATTTTCAAAACAAACGTTAAAAATATACCTTTTAAAGGTACTTATATTAAAGCTAATGAAGAAAAAGTGCAATATTACAAGAAAAAGTTCTTTGATAATGATAAATTTAAAATCGGAATAAACTGGAAGTGCAAGAATCTTTTATATATAGATCAGTTCAGGTCGCTTCCTGATATCAACAGTCTTTCATGCCTGGCAAGATTCCCTGATGTAAAAGTCTATTCTCTCCAAAAGGGACCGGGAGTTGAAGAACTGGATAATTTGCCGGAAATTACTAATCTTGGAGAAACATTTAACGATTTTTCAGATACTGCTGCTGCAATGGAAAATCTGGATCTGATAATTACAGTTGACACATCAGTAGCTCATCTGTCAGGAGCTTTAGGCAGACCTACCTGGGTTTTACTGCAATTTGTTCCTGACTGGCGTTGGTTTCTGGATTCAGATACTACATTGTGGTATGAAAACGTCAGATTATTTAGGCAAAAAGAAATTAAAAACTGGAATCCTGCCATTAATGAAATTTTTAACAATCTTAAAGACCAATTAATGCTCTATACTGAGGTATCGAAATAATTATACAAAGTCTTCTACACCCCCAAATTTATAATTTTTTAATGTAATTCAAGCTATGCAAAGATCTTGCACATAAAAAGAATGAATTTGTCTAAAGTCTGTAACACCTTGCCAGAACAGAATTTTAAAATTTGAGCACAATTTTAAGGACGTAATAAAAAATACTTACGCATTTTTTATTACTTGTAAAATCTTGATAGACAAGAAGCAGCCTACAAAAATTCTTAGCCGCCGCCTTCGCGTAGCCGAAGAATTTTTTCCGCTGTCCTTACTGTATTTTTTTAAGATATATGTTAATCTTTTTTAATAATAGTAATTTATACACTTAACAATTTTTTATTAATATCTTATACTATTGTGCAAGAAATAAGAAAAGGCAAATTATAATATGCTAAAGATCAACAACCTGATTATTAATCTTATGGTCCTCGTGATTATCATTACCACGAGTCTGTTGGTTAGTTGATTTTTTGATCTTACCCTATTTAAACCCGCAGGCTTAACAAACACAGTCAGCGGGTTTTTTATTTTTAATATGATGTTTTAGTTGTTAAAGGAGAAATAAAGTGAGAAGCGACAGAGTTAAAAAAGGAATTGACAGAGCAGCACACAGAGGACTTTTATATTCAGTAGGTGTTACACCTGATCAGCTTAAAACTCCGTTTATCGGAATAGCCAGCAGCTTTTCTGATCTAGTCCCGGGGCATGCCGGAATGAGAGACCTTGAGAGAATGATTGAAAAAGGAGTTCATACAGGCGGAGGACATTCGTTTATTTTTGGTCTGCCAGCTATATGTGACGGTATAGCCATGGGACATGAGGGCATGAAATATTCACTGCCTTCAAGAGACCTTATAGCTGACAGCGTAGAATCTGTTGCTTCTGCACATGCTCTTGACGGGCTTGTTCTCCTGACAAACTGCGACAAAATCACACCGGGCATGTTAATGGCGGCTTCAAGACTTGATATTCCATGTATAGTCGTAACAGCCGGCCCAATGCAGGATGGCTACTGCGAAAACATGCAGCTTACTATGATAAGGGGCACATTTGAAGCCGTGGGGCAATTCAGGACAGGAAAAATAACAGAAGAACAGCTTAGTAAAATGGAACTGAATTCATGTCCCGGCATAGGATCATGTCAGGGGTTATATACAGCAAATACTATGGCATGCCTCACAGAAGTAATGGGAATGAGTCTTCCAGGCTGTGCAACTGCATCAGCAGTCAGCGCAAAAAAACGCAGAATTGCTTTTGACAGCGGTGTAAAAATTGTAGATATGGTAAAAAACGATGTTAAACCATCAGACATAATAACCAGAGATTCCATAAGAAACGCAATTGTTACAGATCTGGCTCTGGGCGGTTCGACAAATTCTGTCCTGCACCTTCTTGCAATAGCACAGGAAGCACGAGTGGACATAACTTTAAAAGATTTTGAGGAACTAAGCTTTAAAGTACCGCAAATTATAAAACTTGATCCGTCAAGCACACTGACAATGACAGACCTTGAAAATGCAGGCGGAATACCTGGAGCATTAAAAAATATTATTCAGGATAAGTCATTAATTGTAAATACAAAAGGTGTATCTGGCATGTCTTTATATGAAATAGCCGAAAATGCCTGGGTAGATACGGAAGTTATTCATACACTTGATAATCCTATAACGAACAATCCGGGACTTGCAGTACTTTACGGAAACCTTGCAACAAACGGTGCAGTTGTGAAGGTATCAGGGGTAGAAAAAGAATGCCTTAAATTTCAGGGAACGGCAAAAACATTCAACAGCGAAGAAGAATCAATGGAGGCAATTAATTCAGATCAAATCAAGGCAGGTGATGTAGTCGTAATCAGATACGAAGGTCCAAAAGGAGGACCAGGCATGAGAGAAATGCTTTCTCCCACATCTTCCATCGTAGGCAGAGGACTTGGCAAACAGGTTGCTCTTATTACAGACGGAAGATTTTCCGGTGGAACAAGAGGCCTGTGCGTGGGGCATATATCACCGGAAGCCGCATCAGGAGGATTGATTGGACTAATTAAAGACGGTGACCGAATTAGTATTGATATTGGGAAGAGAAGTATCGAACTGCTTGTGTCACCGGAAGAACTGGAACAGAGAAGAAAGACATGGGGCAGAGTACCTGCAAAAACAACGAAAGGATATCTGGCAAGGTATTCAAAAACTGTCACTTCCGCCGACAAAGGTGCTGTTAGCGGAATATTTGAGGACAAGGAGGCTTTGAATGCATCAACAAATTGAGGTTGAGAAAAAACTTTACACAGGTGCAGAAATCTTACTGAAAAGCCTTGAGCAGGAAAAAGTTGAATACGTATTTGGAATACCGGGTGGAGTTATCCTTCCTATTTACGATGCTTTTCATAACAGTACAGTTAAACATATACTGACAAAACATGAACAGGCCGCGGTACATGCCGCTGAAGGTTATGCAAAATCTACCGGCAAGGTTGGAGTTGCTCTTGCAACATCCGGTCCCGGCGCAACAAATACAGTTACCGGCATAACTGACGCATATTATGATTCTGTACCGATAGTTGTATTTACAGGCAACGTTGCATCTTCCGCACTTGGTAACGACGCTTTTCAGGAATCAGATATTGCCAGTATAACAAGGTCATGCACCAAGCATAACTATATGGTAAGGGATATAAAAGAACTTGCCTCAACAATAAAAGAAGCATTTTATATAGCTTCTTCAGGTAGACCCGGACCGGTGCTTGTAGACCTTCCGAAAGATGTTGTTGTCTCATCGTATGAATTCATCTATCCTGAAACAACAGAGCTGAGGGGATATTCTCCTAATCCTGAATTTAACTGTGAAGTTATATATAAATGCACAGAAGAATTTCTGTTAGCACAAAAGCCTGTTATACTCTGTGGAGGCGGCATTGTTTCTTCAAATTCAAATCATGAATTGACATTGTTAAGTGAAAAATTTGATATGCCTGTCGCATCGACACTTATGGGGCTTGGCGGTTTTCCTGCAAAACACAGGAATTTTGTTGGTTTTTCAGGAATGCATGGAAATTATGCGGCAAATCTTGCAATTTCAAATGCTGACTTACTTGTGGTTTTAGGGTCAAGATTAAGTGACAGGCAAACAGGAATTGTAAAAGAATACTGTCCAAAAGCTAAAATAATTCATGTTGATATTGACCAGACTTCATTAAACAAAAATATCTGCGCTGATATAGATATTCAGTGCGATATTAAGGAGTTTTTAAAATCGATACTTGAAAATTCCGCATCTTTAAATTTACCGGACAGCAAGAAAGAAGAAAGACAACACTGGTGGAAAAGAATTTTTCAGTACAAAAACGAAGCAGAAAACTATAAAAGTAATGACAATTCAGGCAATTTAACTTCAGGTGAAGTTATTGAAAAAGTTTACGAGATGGCACAGGAAAATGCGATTTTTACAACGGAAGTCGGCCAGCATCAGATGTGGGCTGCACAGTTATTTAATAGTAACTGTCCGAGAAGTTTCCTGACATCAGGCGGACTTGGAACTATGGGATTTGGTTTTCCTGCTGCACTTGGCGCACAGCTTGCAAATCCAGACAGGCAGGTAATTGTATTCGCAGGGGACGGTAGTATCCAGATGAATATTCAGGAACTTGCAACAGCCTTTACATACAATTTACCGGTAAAAATTATTATCCTGAATAACGGATATCTTGGTATGGTCAGACAGTGGCAGGATTTTATGTTTGAGAGGTATTCACATTCAAAAATATTTTCACCTGATTATGAAACCCTTGCAAAAGCTTATAACGCAAAAGGTTTTGTAATTGACAACCGGGAAAATCTGGAAAGCACACTTAAAGATGTTCTTTCATATAAAGGTGTCGCAATTGCAGATTGCAGGGTAATTGAAGAAGAAAATGTATATCCATGGGTACCTGTTGGTAACGCAAATAGAGAGATGTTAACGGAGGCAAGAAGATGAATAATACCTACAAAAACACTTTGTATTTACTTATAGAGAATAAATTTGGCGCACTTGAAAGAGTAATCGGAACTTTTACCCTGAGAGGATTTAAAATAGAAAATTTTGTTTGTTTTCCCAACACAGACACTTCATTGTATGATTTAAAAATCACAATTAATTGTACAGACCAGCAACTTGAAAAACTGGTAAAAATCTTCTACAACCAGATTCATGTTCTTGAAATCAAATTGGTACTAAATGAAGACAATTACCACCAGGTAGCACTGGCCAGCTAACAAGCAGCAGTAAGTTGAGTCAAATTTTTGACCCAACAAAAACAATTTTTTCCCTTTTTATAAAAACAGCTAATATTTTTAGGTTTTAGTTACAAAAAAACAAACTTTATGTTAGTTTATAGTCAATAATTAAGAATAGGAGAATGAAATATGACTGAAGTAAAGATGTTTTATGACAAAGATATTAATGTAGCACCAATAATGAATAAAAAAGTTGCTGTTCTTGGCTTTGGCAGTCAGGGACACGCACATGCACAGAACCTGCATGAATCAGGAGTACAGGTAAAAGTTGGTCTCAGGGCAGGATCTAAATCAGAAACACTTGTAAGAGACGCAGGAATAGAATGTGTCTCTGTAGAAGATGCCGTTAAATGGGCTGATGTTGTTATGGTGCTTCTTCCAGACACAGTTCACCGCAGTGTTTATGAAAAATCAATCGCACCTTACCTGAGAGAAGGAATGTATCTTGGATTCGGGCATGGTTTCAGTATTCATTATAAAGAAATCGTTCCACCTGCAGGCGTTAATACATTTCTGGTAGCTCCAAAAAGCCCCGGACATCTTGTAAGAGCTGAATACAAAAGAGGCAGGGGAGTTCCGGCACTTGTTGGCGTAGGTCAAAATCCTTCCGGCGATACTTTTGAAGTTGCACTTGCTTATGCTGCATGTATTGGCTCAGGGAAAGCCGGTATTCTTGAAACAACATTCAAAAATGAAACAGAAACAGACCTTTTCGGTGAACAGGCTGTCCTTTGCGGAGGAACAACCGCTCTTATAAAAGCTGGTTTTGAAACACTTGTTGAAGCCGGATATCCACCGGAAAATGCATACTTTGAATGTCTGCATGAATTAAAGCTTATTGTTGATTTGATCTATCAGGGCGGTATTCAGGATATGCGTTATTCCATTAGTGATACCGCAAGATATGGGGATCTTACAATTGGTCCTAAAATAGTTACAGCAGAAACCAAGAAAGTTATGAAACAGGTACTTGACGATATTCAGTCCGGCAAATTTGCAAAAGAGTGGATTGAAGAAAACAGAAATGGTCAGCCAAACTTAAAAAGAATGGTTGAGGAAGAAAAAGGTCATCTTATTGAAAGAATTGGTGCCAAACTTCGCGGAATGATGAGCTGGATGAATGAAGATCAGCTTATAAGCTCAAAAGAACGTGAGGCAGAAAAACGTGGCGCTTGCAAGTCATAACTTACTTAAATACAAGAAAATAAAAGCCAGTCCTATATCAAATAATCTGGAAATAATAGACGAGACTTTAAGCAATGATTGCTGCAAATGGCAATATATGGTTAAAAAGTCTGTTAATCCTAATTTCACAAAAGACGGGAAATTAGCGTTTTCTGAAAATTATCTGACTTTAAACACTTTTAGAAAAGTCAGCAGATTATTTAATTCAATAATTGATGCAAGAACTGTTATGCTCAGATATAAATCTGACCTGTCAACAGTTTTGGATCTTGAAAACACCTGTATTACACCATTGGTAGCTTCTAACAAGCTGCCGATGGTGTTCTATAAGCGTGAAGATTTAACCTGTATAAAGGCATACAAGGTACGTGGCGCAATTTATCAGATGAGTAAAATAATTGAACAGCAAAACTCTGCTGATTTAAATTTCGTAGCTGCTTCAACTGGAAATCATGCCCTGGGAGTTTTAAAAGCAGCTGAAATACTGCGGGTACCAAACGTTACTATATGTATTTCAGAAAGCGTTACTGATTTTAAAAGATTTAAACTCGAAAAAAGAATTAATGAGCTGAAGAAAAAAGGAATAAATGCCAATCTTGTTATACATGGCGACACATTTGACCAGACTAATAATCATGCTCAAAACCTCGTAAAAATAAATAAGGATACCTATTATATTGATCCATACAACACACACAATGCAGTAGCAGGGCAGGGAACTATAGGTCTTGAAATACTGACACAACTGGAAAATCAGTTTTTCGATCAGGAATTGCTGAAATATAACTATAAAAAACTTAAAAAACTAAAAAGAATTACTGTAATAGTACCAATCGGTGGTGGCGGGTTAATATCAGGAATTGCAACTTCATTACTGATGGGAGTCCAAAAATTTCCTAAATTCAGAAAGCTTGATATTTCAGTAATTGGGGTAAAACTGGATAATCATAACTCTTTGTACGGAGATGCCATAAAAGTAAAAATACCCGGAAATCATAATACTGACCTGATAAAATCTCTTGTTAACAAACAGGTAAATATAAATGATGCCGATATGAAAAGAGGAATAGATTTCATTTCAACCGACCTCGGAAGCCTGGTCGAAGGTGCAAGCGCCGGAACATTAAAACCAATTTTTGAAGGAATAACCAAATCATCAGAAGAAAATGCCATTATATGTGTCTTAAGCGGCGGAAATGGAAATACTATTTCATAACCCCTGATTATCTCAATTAATGAATAAGCCTAACTATGCAAACTTTGTAACAAAATATTAATTAAATAATCATATTTTAGCAATTTGATTATTTCACGTTCTTTTATATTAATGCTTAAGTAATTTTTAAATCTTTTTCAACTAGAGATTATAAAGAAATTTATATCTTAATAAGAAAAACACAAGTATTTTCAAGTTTTTAACTTGATAATTTAATTCGCTTGAATTTTTATTCAGGAATATAGTGAATTTGTCGATGAAAACAGGAAAGGAATGACCATGCCAACAATATCTGGACTAAGTTTTGCACCTAGAACAATTACAAATGCAACCACAACTCACAAAAATACAATAAATAATAATTATAAAAATGATTTAAATGTAGATAAATTTACTCCAATGAGTTTTAAAGGCGGTTTGATAATTAAGACTGACGCATTTACAAAGATTGAGAAGGCGCTAAGTCATACAGATAACACAAGTGTACATAAAAATGCTTTTGAGAATTTGTGTAAAGTAGTCCTACCAGACTGGAAATCGAGATTTATAAATGCAAAATGTTCTACTGACACATCTATAAACCTTGGTAATTTTAATGAGCACAGTGGTGAACTTGAGTTAATCTTAGTAAAAGGTAAAGAAATACAAGAAAAAATTAATACATCTTTAGACCCCACAAAACTTGAAGAAAATTTTGTTAGTCTTTTTAATAAAGCTGAAAAACGTTATCCAACAGGTGGTACAATGGTTACAACTAAAGAATTTGATGAATTTAAAAAAAGTTTGCCAGAAAAAAATTGTAATGAATTTATAACTTCTAAAAAACAAGATTTATCAGAAATTATTGAAAGTATTGAAAAAGCAAGAGAAACTTTTAAACATGCAGATTGTTCATCAAATATGCAGTTAAAAATAGGTGGTTTCAATAATGAGGAGAAGTACTTCCCTATGGAGCTTACAGAAGAAACAAAAGGAGGGCTATTGGGTAGGACGAAAACTAATATGTTAGGTAAATATAAAATAAATATTTATAATTATAAACAAGAACTAGAAAATGCTATTAATGATGCTGAAAGGATTACAAGTCAAAACCGAGATTTTAGCTAAATTAATTGTATAAAATAAGAAAAAATGCTCATACAATGGAAAATATGAGCATTTTTTATATGTTTTTCAAGACAGTCTTCATTTATGATTTTAGCGTAGCTTCAGAAAGTGGAATGATATTCAGGGGCAGGAACTGTACTGGATTAACTCCGGTCTCAATTCCCTGATTTATCAGGTCAGCATTACATTAAATTAGCATTACGTAGCTCGATGGCATTTTGATGGATATATATGCCTATACTACGACAGGTTTGAGGCTAATTCCAGAATTTGTAAAGAGTATTTATCTGCAATTATCCAGCTTTTTATTTCATCTTCCGGCAGTTCAAAAGCGTTGGACAGTTTTGTCAGGACTTTTTTCGACAAGGGTTCTTTTCCTATGATTACACGATTTAAACCGCTCTGGGAATGTTTGATTAATTTGCTCAGAGCAGTTCTGGACATGTTTTTATTTTGCAGAATTTCGTCAATTTTTGCTGTCAGGATTAATTTATCAGTATTTTTTGACTCTTTTTTAGCTTGAATGGCAAGTTTCAGAACTTCTTTAGAATATTTATCTGCCAGAATCCAGCTTTCAAATTCTTCTCTGGATATTTCTAGTACTGGTATGATTTTTTCTTTAGCCTCTTCTGTAAAAGCTCTTTTCCCATTTATCATGTGATTTAAACTCGATTCGTTATAATTAATTATTTGATTTAATTTATAACGTGACAAATTTTTATTTTTTAAGATATTCTCTATTTTTTCAGTAATTATAGGCATTTGACCCCTCAATAGAAATTTAAAATTTATACACGCAAGAAATGTTCTTGACATTTCTTTTCACATGAGATATAGTGATTAAGGTTCAGATAAGAATTGAGGCTTACCCTAAATTTAAGTGGAAGATACCTATCCTATCCTTAACTTACCATTGGGAGA
>Ga0074193_1001627_pt1 | contig 25748 bp, 19 predicted proteins | sample EPASupsiteHSE605_FD_64523 | JGI IMG/M metagenome (GOLD analysis project Ga0074193, IMG submission 64523) | Bioremediated contaminated groundwater from EPA Superfund site, New Mexico - Sample HSE6-05 | ecosystem: Environmental > Aquatic > Deep subsurface > Groundwater > Contaminated ... | reverse complement strand
GATGTCTTCGCCGGCCATGCCGAGGGGCGGGCAAGGGCTTGAATTTGCCCAGCCATTTCATTCACATGGAGTGTGATCTGGCTGATGGCTTCCCCTGTTCCCTCCGCCATGCCGTTGACTTTTGAGATGGCCTCCACAGCCGCATCAACACTGTTGACATTGTTTCGCGTTCCCTGCTGCACGGCCTTGATGGCATCGCCCACTTCCGTTACGGCCAGCATGGTTTTTTCTGCAAGTTTGCGAACTTCGTCAGCAACCACGGCAAAGCCTCTGCCGGCATCCCCCGCCCTGGCGGCTTCAATGGCTGCGTTCAGGGCCAGCAGGTTGGTCTGGTCTGCAATATCGTTAATGACATTCATAATTTTGCCAATGTCTTCTGCCTGATGCCCCAGTTCGCTCATTCCGGTCTTCAGGCTGTTTGCCATGGTCTGCACAGACTTGATGGCTTCAACCATATTGCGAACTTCGCCAAGTTCCTTATTCGCGTTGACTTTTACCAGTTCAGAGGAAGATGAAGCCTGCGCAGCATTGGTTGATACCTCATGAACAGAGGTATTCATCTGATCCATGGCAGCGGCAACAGAATTCATGCTGTTTGAGAGGCTCAAGGCGAAATTGCTGGATTGCTCAACCTGGGCTGAAATTTCCTGCGATGCCGAGGTAACGGAGCCGACAACACTATCAAGCATATTGGCAGCTTCAACCATGCCCGCAGCACGCGATTTAAGGGCATCGTCCCTGGCATCAGACGCTTCCTGGGCATGCTGCTGCGCGCGGGCTTCAGACTCTTCGGCCTCTGCCGTTTTTTGCTCGGAAAAAAGTATCTTTTCTTTCAGGCGGGACACCATGGCTGTCAGGGAGCGCTCCAGAGCCTGCAATTCCGCTTTAAAGGAGCCCTTTGGCTGCGTATCCAGTTCCCCCTCGGAAATCTGGTGGGCGAATATCTGGAGCCGCAAAAGAGGATTCACAAGGCTGTTGCGCATGATAAACCATACAGCGCACACAATTAAAACCAATATGATAATAGTTGCTGCTCCAATAGCAAAGGCAGCGTTCTGGGTTCTTTTAACGGCATCATCCAGAGAATAGATTATTTCAAACGCCCCATGGATTTCGCCTTCCTTCCAGCCCTCCTTGATGCCGCCAATGGGGTCTGGCGCACCCTTTGGGTCGCCATGGCAGTACATGCACTCTGCGGTCAGAGCTATTGGCTTAAAATAATGGATGGCGTCGGGCTGCCGCACTACAAGCTCAGTGAGGCCCTGCGACTTGATTTTGTCCAGGGCGGTTTTTTCCAGCTCGTTGGGCGTATTTTCTGGATTGCGCGGGGAATATTTGGGCACACGAAACCGGTAACCAAGCTTGCTCGCATTTTGCCGCGCCATTTTTATGGCCGTGATGATCGGCACAGCATCAATCAGTTTATCGCGCGAAATTTCATCAAGCGGCTTGATAACACCATTGAACTTAAGGGCCATTTCCTGGCGTGCCGATTCCGCCATGCTGACAATGCCGCGTGCTGATTGAAGGACAGCCTCTTCTTCAGACTTCCATATGCTCTGCATTGCGTATGCAAATACCAGGATGGCAAGAAGCGTTGGCCCGAGTATTGATAGAAGTAAAACTTTCAGCTTGATACTCATAAGTCCCCCACAATTGCGGATCACAAAACATTAGGGCATCAAACCTGCATCACTAAAGATGCGCCTCAAAATAATTGGAAAACAGACACAGGATCAAACATATTGCTAGAACCAGCACTTTTACTATCGATCAAGGTAAAAATTTATATAAATACAAACAACAAACTACTCTTGAAGTCAATATAAACTGCACAATATGAAGCATATCGGCATAAGCCATGATAACATTAGAAGTTAAATGAATTTTTTTATTATGCAATAACAATATTTTACAACAATATCTTAACATAATATATCCAGATAACAACCACCATATTAAATACATATGTTACATTATAAAGAATAGCTAGCTATCAATCTTCAGTTCACCACCAAAAGGATCAATTTTGCATAACCAAAAATTCAATACATGCGGCTAATGCACAGAATATACAACTACCCACAAAAAGCCTCTTCCATGCGATAACACGCTTAAATGTCGCATAAAACATTCCAACTAAACCAAACAAAAGGCGCCCCAAGATTGCTCTCAGCGCGCCGCAGGCAAAGATTTCACGGGCGTGCCGCCCGTGAAAAAATTTTAAAAACAATAATCCCGCTCTCCGTTTTCAATGGAGGCAGATAATCGGCAACTGATTGCCAGTGGGCGCACTCCGCTCAACCATAAACGTGTATACAGGATAATTAGGCAGAACAACCTGTTGCTGGCACGGTTTACTGGCAGCCGACCTGACGCCACACGGCAAGGTTTCCACACTACAAAGAAATCAGCGTTGGTGCTCTGACGGGTTTGAAATTGCCTGCGACAACGGTCAGCGGGTGCGCGATATTTTTGCCTTGGATACCTGCGACCGGGAAGTGATGGCCTATTCCGCCACTACTGGCGGGTACAGTGCTGACACGGCACAAAGCGCCATGCTGGCATGCGTTGAAAAACGGTTTGTGGATGTCAAAACATTGCAGCCAGTTGAATGGCTCTCCGACAACGGCTCCTGCTACACAGCAAGAGACACAATAACTTTTGCCGCTGCGCTGGGAATCGTCAGCAAATTTACTCCGGCTCGCAGCCCCCAAAGCTATGGCATGGCTGAAGCTCTCGTCAAAACATTCAAACGAGATTACGTCTTCTGCAATGATCGACCAAATGCCGAAACCGTGATGGCGCAGCTTTCTGGCTGATTTGAAGACTATAATGAAAATGCCACACACAAGGCCCTGCGGATGCTCTCGCCTCATGAGTTTATCCGTTCATTGCAAAATTTGGAGTGTCCGGTTTAGCGGGGCAACTCCAATACGAAACCATGCCTCACCGACTGGCTGCTGCAAAATGTGCGAAAAATTCTGGACACGACCTATACCTTCAAGTGGCACAGGTAGACCCGATTGAAGCGAATTAACAAGCTGTAACGACAACAGGCCAGAGTCATTTTAATTCAGCTAGATTTAAAAAATATAGTTATTTATTTTTACTAACCATCTTCAATGAATTTAAAAAATAGCGAGCAAAATCAGGATATAAATCTACAAGTTTAGGCAATACGGGCTCGACTTTTTCCTCTTCACTCCTCAGTGAATCGTATAAAAGACAATCCGCAAATACCCCATTGCTTAAATCTTTAAGGATGTGTTCGTATCTTCCTTCAAAATGTTTGTTTATAACATCATAGGCTTCGATTTCTTTCATACCGAAAAGAGATCTATGTTTAAGGCGATCTACCTCGGCAACAAAATATATCCCTTGCTTGTGTCGTCGATATACACTCATTACTTTATTTATGAAGCCAATTTTCCCAATCTCCGCATGTAACAGGTGCAAATACCAATCGCCAGGACATAAATCGGATCGAAACCAATCCGGCAATCCTCCACGAAAACGCCACCGATACATAACAGAATTGGTTTGAATAAGATTACATTTGAGTAAATCACTCAAATAATAGAATTGACAAACTCCTCGAGGAAGTTCACCTACTGGAGGATATAAGCGTTCACGTTCTGGCTCATCCTCATACAAAACACGAACTACATGAAAACATAGTGATGCAGTTTTATTTTTTTCCAAAAAGTCATACTGCTGTTGCAATTTATAAGGATCAGTAAAATAATCGTCACCATCACACAAGGCTACATACTTACTTTCAGCACTTTCATAAAGTGCTGCATAATTCTCCCCTCCACCAACATGATGTGCATGTAGAATTGGAGTGATAGATTTATACCTGTTGGCGTATTCACGGATAATTTCTTGAGTGCCATCTGTAGAACCATCGTCGGCAATAATATGCTCCACAGGAAAACTAGCTTGCTGTAAAAGTACGCTCTCTATAGCGTCAGCAATAAAAGCTTTATGATTATAAGTTGCCGTAAGCACAGAAACTTTTGGCATATCAACAACACAGATCTTATGATACCCGTGTACATGCTCAACTGCCTGTAAACAGCGCCGCGCCACTTTAGGAAGGTGATGGGCAGACGTGCTCGCGCCTTTCAAAATACGCTGAGCAAAATCTGAAGATAAAGATTTAGCCAATTCCATGGCCATAGCTTCATCTAACAGTTCAAAAGGCTGCCAATTTTTGTAGGCAATATCTCTTTGTTCCAAAGCTTCCTTGAAAAAAGCATTTGGATCTATATGTTCGTACAAACTTTTATCTTTTTTTAAGTACGTTTGCCACAAATCACTTCTTAACTGCGGAGATAATAACGGACTTGTGTTCGCCCCTCTTTCTAAAAAAGCACTTTGATCCTGCCAAAATAGTCCTGTCTCAGAAACCTCCTTGCATTGAGTGAGATTAATACTTTCAATAAACTTAAGCACTTCTTTTGAAACAAAAGGTAAGATCGGATTATTATTAGAGATTAAGCCGACACTATCGATAGATAAAATATTAAATATTTGAAGCAAGTCAGAATGCACATCACTATTATAACTCATCCCCTTAGCATTATGAAAATGCAATGAACACCCTTCTATTACACTCAATTTTTTAAAAAATTCATTCAGAGTTATAACTTTTGATACCTGCTCTTTAATATAATTCCTAATTGAAATATTCCACGAACGACTTAAACTTAAATAGCAGGCGCTTTCAATTTCGACATCAGGCAAGGGAGGATATACAAAGATACGATACTCTGAATCAATGAAGTATTCTTTGAAAAGTTCAACCCAAACTGCGATTTTCAGCAGATCATGAGAGCAATATGACAGATTAATTCCAACAGTATGGATTGTTGTATTTGCATTGCAAATCGCCAAAACGTCTTCTATTGCTTGTCGAGCAGGACTCGCAACTCTATGATCTCTTAAGAAATTAATATGATTTTCATATGTCAAACTTAATGGCAGATCAAAATAAGGCGCTGAACAGCCAACAATGCCGTTCTCATTTAACAACCGAACATTCTGAAGAAAAAAATTACTCATGGATTGCGCAACAGCATACCCTCCAACAAATAAATTAATAAATTTGACCATAGAATGTATCCCAAGGCATCAAAGCCGCATCAAAGTTGAGGAGTTGCATGATGTTTTGTTAGGCTCGATATAAAAGGTATTGCCTAAACATCAGAAGAAAATTCATGGCGTTTACCGTAAATGCCCATCCAGCTTGCTTTTGTCCCTAATCTTCCTCCAGTTCCCAAGTACAAACCAACAAAGAATAAATTAATACTAACCACAAGCAATTGGGCAATAACATTTTGTCGCTTTTGCGGATAGAAATGGCGAGAGCCACGAAGACGCCAACAATCATTAAAAAACCAAATATCTTCTAGGTACATAACCCATTTGGAGCGCTGCTGGGCAGGCGCAAGCAAGTTCCCCATAAGCATCCGTAAACTTTGCGGATAGTATGGACGAACATGAGTTGGATCATAATAAAACCGCTCACCAAGGACAGGGCTTATAATTATCAACTTACCATCAGGATTTAATAATTCAAGGTAGCTATTTATACATGCGGTAAGTGATGCCAAATCCATATGTTCAATAAGATGAGACATAAGGATCACATCATACAATTCTGTCCGGGGGAATTTATCTGGCGTAAAAACATTGTACCCCTGTTCCACGAGTTGTGAAACTTGCCGGGGGTTACTGTCAACACCAGTAACTTTGCAGCCCATACGGCCCAATATCGACAAATATTTTCCCAACCCGCAACCAACGTCCAACACGGATGCAGATGAAAACCGTTCAGCAAATATGTTCACAAGCTGCTTTTCTTCAAAGCGCTGATAATGAGCAAGACTCATGAGCCGTTGCGAATAAGTAGACATAGCCACTCCAATTTATGTAACATACCTAGATATATAGACATTGAGAATATACCCCAGAGTGTCTTTGCACACTCAATGTCTACAGATTTCAGAGTACTTCAAATTTTATGTTTACAAACTTGCAATCACACATTTCGCAACATTCGCAACATCCTCTCGTGAATAGCGGTGGTCTAGGGGAAGCGGCAGAAGATTAGATTCCAGAGATCGCTCAAAAGCTTGCATATTTTCAGTTTCAAGCATACCGGACCAAAACGTCGGAATGAATATTTTCATGTGTAATAGCTTTTCTTTGGCCCTGCTACTATCACATGGTAAGAGTAAAGGGTAGACCAAAGGGACATCGTCAACTTCCAATTTGAGAGAAAGCATATTCAACGACCCTAATAAATCATGTAAAACAGCAAAATTTTCACGCCTTTTCTGTGCGCACTGCATATAATTTATCATGCTTAACAATCGGTTAGTCACAACTGACATCGTCTGTAACGGCAGAGACTCGATAAGGACCTCATTTAGCAGAAAGTTGGAATAACCTTGCTCCAAGTCGCCCTCTGCGCGTTGCAGCAAGTGACAACAGCGCCCATTGGAACAATCTTGCTCAAGAGTGACTGACAAACTTTTATCGTTAACAATTGCATACCCCCCATCCGGAACTCCAAAAAATTTTCGCGGGGAGTACAGCGCATCAATTCCCGCAGAGTTGAAAAAGAAAGATTGGGAATTGTCTAAGATCAGCCGAGAACGAGTAAGCGACAAATGGCGTGCAACTTTGCTCTTTAGGCCAAAGTAATTGACATAAAGAAGTGGTATAGGCTCCTGTGGCACATCTAATGGACAAAGATTTTCATCTATCGAATAATATACTATTCGACAACCTTCTTTTTTCAATGCTTGTGGAACGGCTGGGCATATATAGCGGGGTATGGCTAAAGACGAATAGGAGTTAACGCGAATGATATAACGAAGTGCATTGCGGCCAGAGTTTAACTCAACGGCATCAGGATAAAAAGAATAAGGATTTCCTTCTAATTCAAGAAATCCCCCTATCCCACTATTCAAGTTCATAGCACTTTAGCATGTTTGAAATTTCAAGAGGACTATTAAACATCAAAACGTCCATTATTGATAGATTCGGAACAAAAAAATTGTTAAATTGTTTATAGTATATTTGCATCGTCTTTATAAAAGAAAGTGAAATTCCTTTTTTCAAAAACGCCTCTTTGTCGTAGAGGGATTTACCACCAATGGCATTATAATAAAAATCCCCACCAAGTGATTTGACAAGGCTAATTATTGTCTCTTGTGCCGTTGTTTCTTTTTTCTTGTCAAGAAAAGATGATAAAACAATTTTGGTCGTAATACCAAGATAGGAACAAACTTCATTTATCGAATTAACGACAATGTTTGATAAATTATTCCCTTGTTTACAAACAGTTGACTCGATCATAGGCATTATTTGTTCAAAATATTTAGCTTTTCTATAATTCTGTTTGATCGTTTTTAATAATTTATTTTTTGCAAAAATGTTATCCGTCACATAAATTTCATTAATTTTTTTAAAAGGAGACATATTTTGTAGCGGCAGAGTTACATAGTGTTCACTCCCGTTTACTAATATTTTATTCCTATTAATCCATCCATTTTTTATATAATTAACATCATCATACACTACAAAAATATCAACAGCATCAACAAGCTGCCAGTAACCAATATACGGGAAAAAATATGGCTGCATTATTCCTATTTTCATGACTATCAATAATCCAGTAAGCATTCGAGAGCGTCAACATCAAAAACATAAATACCTTTTTTCTCATAGGCATCTTTGCGCTCGGAAAAAAGATTATCGACAAGAATTGCATTTTTATAAATGATTTTATCAACTTTAGTTTCATGGGGCGTAAGATGGATAATTTCATCAAAAAGCCCACTGCACAAGTTAATATTTTTAAGGCTTTCATTAAGATCGCCTTCATGCTTTGTGAGCAAAATGATTTTTTTCGAGGAATTTTTGCATTGATATAAAAATTGTATAGCGAGAATATTTATTTTATCATTGCAAACTAAAGTATCATCGTAATCCATATAAACGACGTCGTAATGAATCTGAAGTTTATAAATACTTTGAAGACAGCGACTCAAAGTAACGTTCAAAGGTTGAACTAAGACAGAAACATCCATATTCAACGCATCATATGCAGATAATTGTGCAAAATTTACACCTAGTTGCCTGTAGAGCCCCATAGTTCCCGCTATTCGGGTAGAAACTTCAAGCAGCTTCAGCCTTCCATGTGTATCCTGCTTCACCTGAAAAAACCAGAGCCCGCGAAAATCCAACTCAGTATTGAGAGTTTCAGCTATTAACCGGCATTCCTCAGTCATTGGCACAGATCGAGAAACAAATGATATCCCCATCTTCACAACATCTCGACTGCGCATACCAGCAAAAAGCAAGGCTCCATTTTTACTTGTAAAACAATCAACTGTGTATTCATTACCTGGCAGGTATTCACAAAGGAGCATGGCTGGATCTTGCAAAACAGCACTGACTTCTTGATCAGAATTAACTATTGAACAGCCTTGCCCCCCCTGCCCTCTAGCGGGCTTAGCGAAGAGTGGGAAAATTGACTCTTCTTTTTGTTCAAAACAAATAGGACAAAAAGAGAAATTCTTGAACCTATTGTAAAGCAACCTTTTATCTCTGCAGATAAGAGCAGTAGAGACAGAAGAACCAACCACAAGCGCGTCTATCGACTCTTTGTTCTCCAATAAAAATAATGAAACGTCATCATGGGTTGGAAAAACCATATGAATATTATGCTCATGCAGGACTGCGTTGAACGCCTCTAAAAAGTCTGGTGATTGAATGTATGGCAAACCATATATACAGTTTTCAGGCTCATACACAAACGCACTGTGATCTTCAACACTAGATGCACCAAAGACTTTAAATCGCGGCGCGTATCGTAAAGAACGATAGAGCTCAAGCGCATTTTCTGCACCCGCTGGAAAAATTAGAATGTTCACAGAATGCTTCATACCCTATGCTCCAGCATCTGCTGATGGAAATCGAGTAGCAGGATGTAGAGTACCACCTGCAAAATTAAAAACGCGCTTATCCTGCAGCTGAGGATGAGCCATAATTTCAAGATACTCCGCGTGGTAAGGATGACAAGGATTCAAAACATCTTTAAACCAAAACACATCGGCAGGCATTGTCCCCCACTGATAGCAAGGCCTAAGGATCACTTGATCGCATTCCAATTCTTCAAAACTTCGATCAATAAATTCTGGTATCTCTCTGAAATTTCTATCTTGTATCACTAAGGTATTGGTAAAGTGTTTTATATATCCATCTTTGCGCAAGCTGCGCAAAAACATGAGATTATGCATGAGTTTTTTATAGTCACCACCCCTTGATATGTGATTATAAGTCCATTCATGAAAACTGTTTATGGTAACAATAACCCTAAGATCAACACTTTTTAAATGTTCTATCCTTGCCCAGTGGGCCTCATCAAAATAGACACCGTTGGTTTCCAACAGGATGCATAACTCTGGGTCAACGGGATGGATATTGCTCAAGATATCCATCATATAGGCGCTCGCAAAGGGGTCACCGTGCCCACTTGTTGAAATCGACTTTGCAGTATTTAAATATGGGGCAATTCGGTCTCGAATAGCGCGCATAAGGACATGATAATTCTTAGGCGGCCGAAATTTGTCAGGCCGGCATGTTTCACAGTACTGATTGCATACAAAATCATAAGCAAGATTTATGTGCGTCGGATAGGGCTTGAGTTGAGTTTCGATTGTTCTCTCTGAATCGTCAACATCTGGAAGATTATCATTCTGCAAAAAAGGGCAGCCTTCTATGCGACAATGCTCAAAAGAATTGTTCAGAATAGACTCACGCAACATAGTTGCCTGATCATTTGTCCAAAGTTCATCCACACTTTTTTCAAAAATATTGCCAATACATCCTTGTGGATTACGCATCCAAGGACATAACATTGCGCGGCCATCAAAATAATCGAGGTAGAAATATTTAAAGGGAAAATCACAAAATCTCATAACTCACTCCGTTGTGATCGATTAAATTGTGCACCATTCCCAGAAATAATTGCCGACACAAGCCCAGCAATATACTCCATGTCCTGAGCAGAATAGCGATGATCGCAAGGCAATACAATGAGGCTGTCTCTCATTTTTCGCGCATTCGGATCCAGCTCTGAAGGAAACTTTGAAAGCCACATACGGCTAACGCGTACACCATTATTGGCAAGAGTTGTAACAACGGCTGCGGCCAGAAAAGTCGTTGGCAAAATTAAAGGGAATCCATTGGGTGCAAAGTCCGGACTAGGCAACGGCCAAAGAGCAAATGGGTGCAGTGTGTTATAAAGAGTTTCCCAGTTTGTCCGCCTGGCCGAAACGACATATTTCCACGGTAAACGGCGCAACAAATTTTGTGTCAGGCGACTTGCAGCGCCTTGAGGCAGTACACTCTGAAATTCTTCAGCAAGGGCGCATCGCTGTGTAGACGGGCTTATCGCAACTTTTTCAAACTCCTTACATTTGGCCACAAGTGCCTGAATATGCAGTCCCTCAGAGTTTTCCGCATGAACAGGCTGCATCCTTGCAACGCCTGGCCCCACCATAATACCACCATCAGGAACCCCCACCACCTTACGAGGACTATATATAACTGCACTGGCCTTGCTGGGTGGGCAGGACAGACACTGCGCGCGATCTTCGACCCACAATAGATTTGGGTAGCTAGTTATTTCGGCAGAAGCCACTGCCGACAGCGGCTTTCCAAACCAACATATCGTTAAAATCATGTCACCAGGACTAGCCGAAGACAAAAATTCTAAGGAAGGTTCCAAATCACTTTGCAAGGCGTAGTATCTGCAAGTCAACTGTAATTCTGTAAGTGCAGCTACCACATCAGACGGACAACAGGAGGGCACCCAAACGCAACGAACTCCATGAGCATAACAAAAAGCGGCTAATGCAGCTCGCGCATTACCAAATGTTGCGTATTCTTGCCCCTGTGTCCAATAGTTCCAAATACTGTCTGCAATTTGCGGCACAACTTCAAAATCTAGGCCGTGCCCCCCCCCTAAAATTGGTCTATGCTCTTGTTCTTTGTTCTGGTTATCAAGCGTGCGTTGGTTGCTACTCGTGCATGTCCAAGGCGGGAAAAAATCCCTATTTTCAGGATAAAGAAGCCGAATTGCATCTAATAATGAAGCATTTTCGAGAACTGGTTTTTTTATATAATCCCAGTTTTTGTGGAGCAACTCTCGCAGCTGATCTAGTTGTCCTGTCTTTATGCAATTATCTGTTATAGCACGCAAAGCAAGTAAAATTCTTTCTCTAATTTGTAAATGAAAACGACCATGAAAAAATTTATCCATTAAGCGGTAACACGTTATCCAATCACCACCCTCCTTTTGAAAAAATACCCCTTTATCAAGCATTTGACTGAAGGAATAACCGCCGTCATGCCGCCGCCACTTACTCATTGATTCATCAAAATACTTAATCTTTCCATTTGAGGCGATGAGTAAAAAAAGAAAATGATCAAGCAACATCCGTGGCCTAAACCACGTAGGCAATCCCTTTGAATACTGCCAACGAAAAAGCATAGAACTTGTATGAAGATAATAGTTGTCAACAACTTCATCCGCAAAAAAAATGCCTTGCCTTATACGCTCATCATCGGCGGAGCAGTCTTTGTAAATATACTGCGGTGACGATGGCAAAGGCTTGTCCATATACAACAACTCAACTTTGTGACAACAAACTGTAAAATCTGAATGCTCTTCTAAAAAAGTAACTTGTCGCTGCAATTTATCATCAGAACTCCACAGATCATCACCTTCGCAGATAGCCAAATACTTGCTACGTGCCAATGCGAGCCCATCTAGCATGTTCCGAACGCCTCGGGTATTATGATCTTGTAGAGAAAGGGTTATATTACTGTATTTTTTTGCCCACTTGCTAACAATCTCTCGTGTTCCATCTGTAGAAAAATCATCGCAAATGATTAGTTCAAAAGGAAACGTGGTTTTTTGTGATAAACATCCGCTCATAGCTTCTTCAATAAAAGAAGCATGATTGTAAGTAGGCATAAATATACTAACAAGAGAGGACGATTGTGAACGATTATTCACAGCAACAAATCCTATTTAATTATTGTTTCAGCAACCCCAAAAAATCGTTTCCTGCTTGCACCAAACCAATAATCTAAGCGACTGTTCTGCTACAGCAGAAACGAATATCTTGCGAAATACTATCCACAATTGATTCTTCCAGCCCCTCATAAAGTGGTAGGCTTAGAACTCTTCGAGAGACACTTTCCGCAACAGGGCAACTTTGCCGTGTCTTCAAATACGGCAATGAGGTTAGCACGGGATAAAAGTATCGGCGTGGGAAAATATTTTGAGCATTCAAGCGCTCTTGCACCTTCAGAAGAGTTTTTTCATCATCAAATATTACTGGATAGTAAGCATAATTGTATTCAAGGCCGTCTTGTAGTTTAGGACGCCCAACTAAATGGGATGGCAACAAGGCATCATACATCTGACTAAGTTGCCTACGAGCTGCAATGCTACTTTTAGTTTTCTCCAAAAGACACAAGCCCATGGCTGCGTGCACTTCAGAAAGCTTGGCATTAACTCCTAAATGAATATGAGTATCTCCGCTGTGACCACAGGCTCTCATGAGTTTGAGAGACTCCAAAGCTTTTTCTGAGTGTGCAACTATGCAACCACCTTCCACAGTATGAAAAACTTTAGTAGCGTGAAAACTGCATGTAGAATAATCTCCATAATCCAGCACGCTTTTTCCTCGAAATGCACTACCAAAACACTGTGCGGCATCATAAATTATCGGAATATTCTCTGCAACTTTTGCCATAGCGTCCACATCACAAATTGCCCCATAGACATGAACAGGCACAATACCAGCGACGTCAGTAGACATATGCTCTGCAACGCTAGCAGGTGAAAGACAGAGAGTTTCTTCGTCAATATCAGCAAAAACAACTTCACATCCAACCCAAAGTGGAGCAGAAACCGTTGCAACATAAGAAAAAGGAGTTGTAATTACTTTTTTCCCTGACAATCCAGCAACGTGTAATGCCAATTGCAAAGCCAGAGTACCGTTGGAACAAACAGCGAGGTGCTCAATATTCAGCCATTTTGCAAGATTTTTCTCCAAACACTGGCAAAAGGGACCATTATTCGTTAGAAAACGGGTAGAAAAGAGTTGGCTCATATATTGAACATACTCTGAAAATTCTGGCATCTTTGATCTGGTTACAAAAACTGGATTGTCCATGATTATCTGCTTTCCTAATTGAAAAACAACATCACCCAAAGGGCACCAGAAGCTCTAACGAAAATACACCGCTCACTGATAGTGCTTGTATTTTTTAAGCAATTGTGCCTCTAACTGTCAACAAGCGTTGAAAATTGAGCAAGAAAAGATTTCATTTTTTGAAGACAATAAGTTTATAGCAAGAAAAATACGACTTTTACTACAAGAATATTCGATCAAAGCGACCTTTCCCGTGACCCACTTATTTTCGGGATCTGTTTGCAAAATCCACAGATATATGCAGCCAGACTTCTTCTGTGCCAGCTCAGTAATCTTTGCGATAAAGCCAAACAGATCACCCCCGGTAATCTGTACGTTTATTGTGCTGGATAAATTGAGTTTTCGCTATGTAAAAAATTGGCTCTACCTAGGTAGGTCGTCAAATTAGGACGCCATGTTAAGCTGTAATCAGCAGCTTTGGGTTCATCCTCCCATTTCTGACAAACACCGTTGGTGAGAGATAGGCAAGGGCTGCCTAGCGTCTTTGTCGATTATAAAAAACTTCAATATACTTTGTTACATCTGAAATGGCTTCTGCCTGTGAGCTTTAGCCTTTGCGATGGACCAACTCGTTTTTCAACAAGCCCCAGAAGCTGGTCTGCCCCCCGTCAAGTAGACAGTTAATAATGCCCCAGTGGCAATGATTAAGCGGCCAGTTTTTCCCGGCATTCTACTGGGGAAAGCTGCCCGAGCCTTTTTTGAAATCGTTCGGTGTTGTAGAAACGTATATATTCTTCAACCTGAGTGCTGGTTTCGTCTTTGCTCTGCACTGACTTCCCGAGAAATACTTCAGCCTTCAAATGTGAGAAAAATGACTCAACGCATGCATTGTCCAAGCAATTGCCTTTGCGCGAATGACTTCCCTGAAGTTGTAATTTTTCAAGCTGGTTATGATACAACTTGTGCGTGTATTGAAATCCTTGATCTGAATTCACAACCGCACCTGGCATTGCCGTAAGTTTGTCTAATGTAGCGAGTACAAGAGCAAGGTCATTTCTGGGTGAGATGGCGTGAGCCACGACTTCGTTGTTGCACAAGTCTTGCACCACAGACAGATAAATAAAGCCGCTAGTTGTGGGCAGATAGGTTATATCTGTCACCAGTTTCTTGTTGGGGAGTTGAACTTTGAAGTTACGCCCAAGCAGATTCGGAAATACTATGCTGCCAGATTTACCAAAGTAACGACGCTTTTTGCGAATGACAGACTGGATACCGAGCTTGTGCATAAGCCTATAAACACGTTTGTGGTTCACAGTAAAGCCTTCAACGGCGTAAGGCCACCGGCTGCGGCGATATCCATAAAATGGCCGCATGGAATGGATAGCTTTAATATGGGTTGTAATTTTGGCTTCACTATCAGCTCTTTGGCTTGCAACCCTCCATTTATAATAACCTGATTTGGGTAGGCCAGAAAAGTGACGTAGCGTTTTCAAAGATGAATAATTGCGCATCTCATCAATTATTTTGAAAATAACTCTTTTGGGTGCGCTCCCCATTCGTGCCAGAATCGGGAACGATACAACTTTTTTAAATAGTCTCGCTCTGCTTTTACATAGGTGAGTTCTTCTTCTACAGATGAGAACTTCATCTTGGGTCGCCCACGATTTTCCGTATGGCTACTTTTACCACGGCCATCTTCCAACGATTCACCAGAGTTAATCTTAGCAACCCATTCTCGAAGACTCTTTTTATCCTTGATCCCCAATTCTTCACAAAGTTGCCGATAGCTACGCCCACCCTTAAGAAAAAGCATTACGGCTTCTACTTTAAATGCAGGTAAATATGTAGTCTTCTTACCGTCGGCCATAAAAGCCCCCCATCATGGTTTCAAAGTTTAAGCCTAGTGGGGCTTTTTTGCTTTGTCTACCTGAAGGGGCTTGCCCCCGTCTTTGGTGTAGAGCCCTCATACCACTCGCAGGTCCGGGGGATTTTCTACATACAACAAAAAAAGGCGCTTACAGCCATAAACTGCAAGCGCCTCTGAATTTGGCGTCACCAACGGGATTTGAACCCGTCTTAACGGCTTGAGAGGCCGCCGTCCTAACCGGATAGACGATGGTGACAACGAGGAGTTAAATAAAGCTCTCAAGCCTTATTTGTCAAGCAGTTCATACACAGTGCATAAAATCAGCCGTTGCCGTACCTGCGTTTAAGGTGCTAGGTATGAAGTTGCCGCTGGCGGCGGCCCAAATTTGAAGGAAGGAGCAGCCCTCATGAAATCTCGTCTTCACCTTCCCCTGCTTATCGCCTGTTTTGCCTTGTTGGCCGCATGCGGCGGCAAGGTTATTCCCACACGCGACGGCGACATGCCCACGTGGATGGGGACACTGGAAGACCTCCGGCGCTACCCGCAGAATCTGGATGTGTACGCCAAGGCCGCAGGAGAAGACAAACTGCTTGTTTCTCCTGCCGAGCAGGCCAATCAGGCGGCCAGATTTATGCGCATCACCTTTGGCCCGTGGGAAATGGCCAAGACCTCCATCCGCAAGCGTGATGTGGCGGTGCTGTTCAACAAGGCGCGCGGCTACAAAATTGGCGATGTGCGCTGGACGCAGCCGGAATGGGATGCCATGAGCGCCAACGCGGCTCTGGGTTCCTACCCCTCGCGCAGCCAGGCAGCCATAACCGTGCGTAACGCCAATCTGCGCGAACTGCCCACCAATGAAGCGCGTTTTTCCGAACCCACGCCAAATCCCAAAGCCAATCCCTTTGATTATTTTCAATATTCCCTGCTGCCCGTGGGCACACCGGTGCTTATCGCGCACACAAGCCGTGATGGCCGCTGGCACTATGTGGAATGCCCCGTGGCTGGCGGTTGGGTGGCGGACGAAGATCTGGCACCAGTCAGCCCCGAATTCAAATACATGTACCGCAACAGCACATTTGCGGCACTGGTGCGCGACCGGGTGAACCTTGTCACGCCTACAGGTTCCATATTAGCCAATATCGGGGCATTGCTGCCCATGCGTAGCGGATATTCCTCGCCCGCAGACGCCGGTTCCGGCGGGCAGGCCGCAATTGAACTGCTTGTGCCCATACGCGGTGTGGACGGCATGGCCCAACTGGCCCCGGTGTCGCTTACCACAGCAGACGCCGTTCCGTGGCCCATGCGCATGACCCCTGGCAACGTGGCCAAGGTGGGCAATTTCATGATCGGCCAGCCTTACGGATGGGGCGGCATGTTCGGCGACAGGGATTGCTCTGCCCTCACGCGCGAACTGTTCACGCCATTTGGCATCTGGCTGCCGCGCAACTCCGTGGCGCAAGCGCGCACTGGCGCAGTCAACATGCTTGAGGGCATGACCACTGCGGAAAAAGAAGAACAGATTCTGCGCAACGGCGTTCCCTTCCTCAGCCTTGTGGGCATGCGCGGGCATATCATGCTGTATGTGGGCAAGTATAATGGCCGCCCCGCCATTTTCCACAATGTATGGGGCGTGCGCACAGTAGAGGGCAGCGACACTGATGGCCGTTTTGTTATCGGCAGGGCCGTTGTCACCTCCATCACCCCCGGCGCTGAGCTGAAAAACCTTTACCGCACAACGACGTTTGCCGACAGGCTCCGCACGTTGAGCACCCCGGCGGATACCCTTCAGTGACAGAACTGCGCCATACAACAACAGCCGAGGATGCGGGCCAGCGACTGGATCGCGTACTGCATCAGGTTGCCCCCGAGATGTCGCGGGCAGCGTTGCAAAAAGCTGTTCAGGCCGGGCACTGTCAGGTGGACGGTCTGCCGGAAACCCGCGTAAATGCTAAAATGCGGGCCGGGCAGACAATCACGTTGCGCCTGCCGGAGACCTCCACGACCTTGCAGGCGGAGGAAGGACACCTCGAGCTGCTCTGGCAGGACGAGCATATGGTTGTGTGCAACAAGCCTGCGGGCCTCACGGTGCACCCCTGCCCTTCCTGCCCGGAGCAAACCCTGGTGCAGCGGCTGCTGGGTCGCTTTCCTCAACTGGGCAGAATCGAAGGCCAGCGTCCCGGCATAGTGCACCGGCTGGACAAGGACACGAGCGGCATCCTGCTGGTGGCCCTGACAGAACAGGATCGCCTTGTACTCAGCGAGGCCTTTGCCCAGAGGGAAGTACACAAGGAATATCTGGCCATTGTGAGCGGCAGGCCGCCCGCAGCGGGTGAATGCCGCGAACCCATTGGCCGCCACCCCACAGCCAAGGTCAAGATGGCCGTTGTGCCGGAATCGCGCGGCGGGCGCGCAGCCCATACGGAATGGAAAACCCTGTGGACAGCGCCCGACAGGCGCTTCTCCTTGCTTGCCGTGCGCATCCATACCGGGCGCACGCATCAGATACGCGTACACATGACCCACCTTGGGCATCCCCTGCTTGGCGACAGGCTCTATGCGCCCAAAGCCGTGCAGGCCCTCGCCCCGCGCCAGATGCTGCACGCATGGCGCATCAGCTTTATCCACCCGGCCACAGGCAATCTTATGAATTTTGCCTGCCCGCCGCCGGACGACATGCTCATGGCCGCGCTTCAGGGCTGCCGCCGCATGCGCCGCGTGGTGGTAACGGGCAATCCCGGCAGCGGCAAATCAGCCTTTTCCCAGTGCCTGGCCGGTATGTCCGTGCCTGTGTTCAGCGCCGATGCAACTGTTGCCGCCCTGTACGCCCCCCGAGGGGAGGCTGCGCAATGGATCGGGCAGATCGGCGGCAGCGCACTGCTTACTCCAGCAGGCGCAGTAGATAAAACCGCGCTGCTTGAGGCCATGCGCGCCAACCCCGTGCTGCGCCGCGAGGTGGAAAACATGGTGCACAGCCTGACGCACAAGGCGCTGGAAGCATTCTGGATACAGCAGGAATCTCTGGGCGTGCCGCTGGCCGTGGCCGAGGTGCCCCTGTATTTTGAAACAGGCTGGCAAAACAGCTTTTCACCTGAACCGCACGTTGTCGGGGTGCGTTGCGCCATGCCCCTGCGCGCACAGCGCATAGAAGCGAACCGTGGCTGGACGCAAGACAAACTGGAAGCTATTGAAGGCTGGCAATGGACACAAGACCGCAAAATGGCCGCCTGCAACACCGTTGTGGATAACGAAGGTTCGCTGGAATCTTTATGCGCCCAAGCCCAGGATTTTTTGACAAGCATGCGCACTCAGGATCAGAAGGATGAACAGGCCCTTGCGCTGCACCTCGCGAGGTTGTGGCAGTAACTACTACAGTCAGATACTGTCTATCCACTCAAGTTCCCTGAGTTTTTCACCTAATTTGCCATTTCTTGACACAATTCGCAGTATTCGCGTATAGGCTATCTTTAAATTTTCAGACCAAAAGCATCAGTTGAAGCAAAACATGTCAGACGCACAACAGCCGCATCAGGGCAATCTAGCCAATCCTCTGGTGCTGGCCTTGGAAATATCAAGTTCAGCCCTTCTGCACGTCAGCAAAGAGCCTTTTCTCAGAGCAGCCATGGCCAGTATTGGCGAATCCTTGCACTGTGAGCAGGTGTCTCTTGTAGAATTTGACGATGATCAGTGGTCTGCCCCTGTAGTCTGGCGGTCGGGCATTCGCAGTGCAACGGCAGATATGCCAGCGGCAACGCTCAACGACATGTCGCCGGTGTTGAGCCTGTTTGAAGAGGGCAAAAGCCTGTGCGTTGCCGATACCTCGGCCATGCCCGAAGGCCCGCAAAAAGCCCTGTTTCTCTCCCGTGGAATCAAATCGGCAATCTGCGTGCCCATCGCCCACGATGGCCAGCTTTTTGGCGGCATCTGCCTTTTGCGCCACCGCTATCGCGGGCAATGGTCCATTGAGGACTCCAGCCTTTGCTATCTTTTGGGCAGCATCCTTGCCATCACGCTGACGCATTTTCGTCTTTACGGGCAGTTGCAGCGCAAGCACAAGCAACTGCACGACATTCTTGATGCCTTCACTGATCCTGTCTGTATTGTGGATATGGAGACGTACAAGATTCTTTTCGTCAACAACAGTGTTGAAGAAACATATCCGCGCAAAGACGGCACGTTGTCCAATATCTGCTATAAAAGACTCATGGGGCGGGATACGCCCTGCCCCTTTTGCACCAATGCCATTATTGCCGCCTCCAGCGAGCCATATCAGTGGACGTATGAAAACAAGACCACCAGGCGCACCTATACGGTGGTGGACAAGGCCATCAAGTGGGACAACGACAAAACGGTTCGCCTCAGCATTTCACGCGATGTGACTGACCTGCTGCAAACCCAGCACGAAAAACAGGATGCCGTGGTGGCCTCGCAGGCCAAAAGCGAATTTCTGGCGCACATGAGCCATGAAATCCGCACGCCCATGAACGGCATCATCGGCCTCACCCATCTGGCCCTGCAATCCAATCCCAGCGACGAGCAGAAAAACTATCTGCAAAAAATCCGCACTTCCGCCACAAACCTGCTGGCCATCATCAACGATATTCTGGATCTTTCCAAAATCGAAGCCAACAAGATGGTGCTGGAAGACGCCAACTATCCGCTAGAAGACGTGCTTGAATTCGTGCATACCTCGCTGCGCTTCCCCATTGAGCAGAAGGGGCTTGAGTATGAATGCAAGCTTGGCGACGATGTGCCGCTGAAGCTCTGGGGCGACAGCCTGCGCCTCAAGCAGGTTTTGCTCAACCTCATGAACAATGCCGTCAAATTCACCGCCGAAGGGCGCATAACACTGCGAATTGACCGCGAGCTTTCTGGCGACAAAGACAGCCTGCACTTCAGGATTGCCGATACGGGCATGGGCATCAGCCGCGAATACCAGCAGCACCTTTTTGATCCCTATACCCAGGCCAATGCGAGCATCAGCCGCCGCTTTGGCGGCACCGGCCTTGGGCTGAGCATCTGCAAGCGCATTGCGGAGCTCATGCACGGCGCACTGTGGTGCGAGAGCGAACTGGGCAAGGGTTCCACCTTCCACCTGAGCATTCCCTGCACAGCTGCCCGCAATATCTATTGCCCCCAGGAGCAGGCCGCCGCCACGGCAGAGCCGCTGGACGGAGCGGCAGAATGCAGCATTCTGGTGGCGGAAGACAACGAAATCAACGTGGAAGTATTGCGCGCCATGCTGCGCCAGCTGGGCTTTGAATGCGATGTTGCGCCCAACGGCAAGGAAGCCCTGCGCATGGCCATGGAAACCCCATATGATATTGTGCTGATGGACGTTAACATGCCCGTCATGGACGGCCTGACCGCCACACGCGAACTGCGGAACATGCTGCCGGGAAATGACGAACAAAAAGCCCTGCCCATCATTGCCCTTACCGCCGCGACCCTGCCTGACAACATCGCCGAAATCATCAACGCGGGTATGAACGATCACATAGCCAAGCCCTTCAGCATGGCAACCCTGCGCAATAAACTCGCCAAGTGGCTTAAGCTGCACTGAGCACCCCGACAAATCATGTCTGCCGCAAAAGTTTCCAAAACCAATGCCGCCAGAATTCTTGAAGGCCTGGGCATTCCCTACGAACTGCACACTGCTGACGTGGACGAAAATGACCTGTCAGCCGTGACCATGGCGCACAATCTGGGCGTTGACCCTGCCTGCGTTTTCAAAACCCTGGTAGCCAGAGGCGACAAAACAGGCGTGCTCATGGCCTGCATCCCTGCTGCGGCGGAGCTTGACCTCAAGGCGCTGGCCGCCGCATCTGGCAACAAGCATGTGGAAATGGTTCCGCTCAAGGATGTTCGTCCCCTCACCGGCTATATGCGCGGCGGCTGCTCCCCCCTTGGAGCCAAGAAGGCCTATCCGGTTTTTGTGGACGAAAACGCCATCCTGCTTGAAACCATCTTTGTGAGCGCAGGCCAGCGCGGCGTTCAGCTGCGCCTCAAGCCGGATGACCTGCTGCGCGCCGTTGAAGGGCAGTACGCCCCCGTGGCGCGTATTTAGTGGCCCCGCCCGTTATTTCCTGCATAAAGCCTCCGGTCGGGGCAGGCAATCACAAGCTGCCGCGTGGGTATCATCAATACTTCACGGAGCGCATGCTCAGCCATCTGCCCATCCGACAAGGAGATCATCCATGCAGTATTACCACGCAGATGTGTTTTGCAAAGAGCCCATGACCGGCAACGGTCTGACTGTCTTTATTGCAAAGGCCTTTCCGGAACGATCTGTCATGCAGCAGATTGCCCAGGAATTCAGGCAGTTTGAAACAATCTTCCTTGTGCGGCGCAGCGATGCCGTTTTTGACGCGCGCATCTTTACCGTTGAGGAAGAACTGGATTTCGCCGGGCATCCCGTTCTGGGCGCTGCTGCGGTTGTGCAGCACGAATTTTTTCAGGAGGCCTCCAACACGGTTCTGTTCAACCTGAACAGCAAGCAGGTTTCTGTTTTCTGCGCAGCGCAGGGAGATTTATATGACTGCTGTATGGATCAGGGGCCAGCGGAATTCATCTGCACCCCGGAGCCTGAAGAGTACACAACGTATTTGCAGCCGCTGAATCTGGCGCCCCACCATATTGCCGCCGGGTTTCCCCTGGAAGTAGTTTCCACTGGGCTGCCCTATCTGTTGGTGCCCCTTGCCTCAGGCCTGGAGCAGGCCCGCATTGTCGTGGCAGATTACGAATCGCGGCTTGCGCGGATCGGCGCAAAATTCGCGTATGTTTTTGACGTCAACGCGGTGGAAGGCAGAACCTGGGACAATGCGGGCATGGTGGAGGACATTGCCACTGGCAGTGCCGCTGGGCCGGTAGGGGCCTACCTGTACAAGCACAGCAGATTTTCTCCCTCGCAGGAAATACTTCTCCGGCAGGGGCGCTTTGCGGGGCGTGACTCAGAAATCAGCATCCGCAGGGACAAAGCCAGCGGCAACATGCTGGTGAACGGTCAGGTTCGGCTGCTCGTGCGCGGGGAATGTCTTCAGGGCATGTAAAATCCCATCCCGCTCAAAAACTCTCAAAAAACAGCGCAAAAAAACAAAGACCCGTCTCCTTGTCTGCCATTGGCAGGACGAGGGAACGGGTCTTTTCAAAACTCACCGCGAGGGTGTTGGATTCTTGTCTTAACCTTCGTCACTCAAAGGGCGAAAGCTCTTTTTTGTTGCCCCGCATACAGGGCATTTCCAGTCTTCTGGCAGATCTTCAAAACGGGTTCCAGCCGGTATCTTGTGGCGTTTGTCGCCTCGGTCGGGGTCGTAAACGTAACCGCAATTAACCATCTGGCAACGCCACATATCCTTGGGTTCAGCCATCTTTTGCCCCGCCTGTTAGCCCGCTGCGGGCGTTGCGGTCACAAAGCCCTTGCTGGCAGGGCCGGTTGTGGAAGGCGTACCGGCAATCTTGGCAAGGTAGGTGTCGCCAAGTTTTTTGATATGCCCGTCAATATTGTCGTAATAGGTCAGGTGGGCCTGCTCTTCGTCAATGATCCGTTCAAAAAGACGGGCAGAAACAATGTCGCCCGCATCCTTACAGATGGCAAGAAAACCGCTGTAAGCCTCGATGGTGACTTCTTCCTGATTGGCGTCAGCCTCATAGATGGCAGTCACTTCCTGCCCGGTGACAATCTTGCCGTCTTTCTGGGTGGTGGGCTCGCCGCCCAGTTCCTTGATGCGTTCGGCAAAATTTTCGGCATGACGCATTTCGTCAATGGCGATAAGCTTCATGTTGGCAGCAAGCTCGCCATAATCCATATCGTCCAGATTGTAGTGCTGGTTCATATACTGATGGATGGCGAACAGCTCCATGGCGCGCGCCTTGTTCAGTACTTCTATGACTTTAGCCTTCCGGCTTTCCCTGTTTTCAGCCATGACGCAAGCTCCTTGGTTATAACAGGTTCAAGATGCTATTTGCATAATACGAATAGCAAAATCTCACAAGCAGCCACAGCGCACACGGAAAATATTCGACAATAGTTACTGGGTTATTTCAAGCGATCTCGCGCAGGTTTCGCACACGCCGTCGTATTCCACCCGCGAACTCAAAATACTCGCAAAACCCATTGCCTGCATGCCTTCAACTGTGGGGGCCTGCTTGACGTCTTCAACATCGCCAACCCGGCCGCAATAAATGCAGCGAACATGCTGATGGTTTGAAATGTCACCGTCAAAACGTTTGGTTGATCCGGCAGCTTCCAGACGGCGGATCTCGCCGCTGTCTGCCAGAAAATCCAGATTCCGGTACACAGTACCCAGGCTTATTCGGGGCAAACGCTCGCGCACGATGCTGTACAGCTCATCCGCAGTTGGATGGCTCTTGAGCTTGCGCAGTTCTTCCAAAATAACTGCCCGCTGCCGGGTCATTCGTGTTTGTGTTTGAGCCATGCCAGCCTCCAGTGTTGCTAAAAATTACTGTTATCGCGGATTACTGTCAAGCCCAAACTCAACCAAAAGACTAAGACTTTTGCCTGGCGAAAAACAGTGCGCAATGGCTGCTTATCGGAAATATGGTTCCCATGCTGAAAAAAAATGCCTTGCGGCGGCTCCAGTCCAGCTAGAGCGCTCACGCCCACAAGGCGCATAAAAACATACCATCGCAGTGCGGGTAAATAAATAACTTTCAGAAAAGCGTCAAGGCGTAACCCCAAATTGCATCAGTCCGCAGGGCCGTGATTGCCTAGTCGTTTTTTTCAGCACGAGGAACGCGGCAGGACAAATGCTCCACAGCCGCGCACGCCGCCCCCCACAGGCCGCTATTGCCATCGGTGACAAGATAAATGGGAGCAGAGGCCGCAATGCCACCGATATCGGGCACCAGACCAAGCTCTTGCATAAAGGCCGGATGCGTCAGGCACAGAGGATTTTTGGCGGCAATGCCGCCAGCAATCCACAACCCGCCACGGCAGAGCGTGGTCAGTATCCACTGACGGCAAAACCGGCCCCAAAATCTGGCATACCACAATAGCGTGGGCGTTTCGTGCGACAGGGCCTCAGCGCCCACGGCAGGGGGATAAAAAAACTGGCCGGAAAGATAGTAGTGCAGCACGGAGAGCCCTTCACCGGAAAGCACATTTTCCGCCGTGGGATAATCGCGGCCCAGTTCGCGGGCCAAAAAAGCCTGATAGGCCTGCTCTTCCGGCCCCACAAAGGCAAAGGCAGTATGCCCTGCCTCCGAGGGCACGGCCAACCAGCTTCCGGCAGGGTCAGTGTCGCCCGAGCGCACCAGCATGGCTGCGCCAAGGCCAGTGCCAGCGCCAAGCACGGCCCGGGTTTCTCTGGATTCGTCAATGAATCTGGTGCTGTTGCGCACAAGTGCGGCAGCAGCGCCGCAGGGCGTCAGCGTGGCAAAGGCCTGCGCGCTGAAATCGTTGAGCAGCAGGCAGCAGGCCAGGTTGTACTGCTGCGCTACGCCATCAAGGTCTACGCGCAACTGCCCGTTGGTGAGTTTGCCGCGCAGGCCGCTCACAGGCCCGGCAAGGGCAATGACGAGGGAATCACCCGCAGAGAATGAAGATTGCAAGAGCTGCTGCATGGCTTGCAGCACATTATGGGCATTGCCCAGATCAGCCGACTTTGCCCACACAGCAGACATAAGCGTGAGATTGCCCTCATACACTGTGAACAGGGCAAACCTTGCGTTGGTTCCACCTATATCTGCTGCGAAAATGCGTTGCATGTACGGCTGAAAACTCCGGATGCTGACCTAGGTGACATCCCGCTGGTTATCGATTTTGCGCACTATGCCCGTAGTGCTGCAACCGTCTACCAGGCGGGCAAGATAGACCCTGCCGCCCCCCTGCTGCACAACATCGGCCCCAACCACATTGTCGATGGTATAGTCGCTGCCTTTCACGAGCACGTCAGGTCGCAGGGCCGAGATGAGTTCAAACGGGGTATCTTCGTCAAAAAGCACAATGGCGTCCACGTCTGACAAAGCAGCCAGCAGCAAGGCGCGACTGCTTTCATTCTGGATGGGGCGGGTCGGCCCCTTAAGGCGGCGCACTGAGGCATCGCTGTTGAGCCCCACAATCAGGTGATCGCCCTGAGCGGCGCTCTGCCGGATAAGGGAAATGTGGCCAGGATGCAGCAGGTCAAAGCAACCGTTGGTAAAAACCACAGTTTCGTTTTTTCTGCGCCATTCTTCAATTTTTTCAACAAGGTTCTGAACGCTAAAAAGCTTGGGATTGTCGGCCTGTTCACGCAGCGCCTCGTTAAGCTCTGCAATAGACACGGGTGAAGTGCCCATTTTGCCCACGGCGACCCCTGCCGCCGCATTGGCAAGGTGCATGCTTTCGGCCCAGGGCAGGCCTTTTCCCACGCATGCTGCCAGAGTGGCAATGGCGGTATCGCCTGCGCCGGAAACATCGGCCACTTCGCGCACGGCGGCGCGGCAGTAAACAGGTGCTTCGTCAGGGGTGAACAGGGCCATGCCCTTCGGCCCCCGCGTTATGAGCAGGCGTTCAATGCCGTAACGGGAGCGCAGTTCCCCGGCAAGGGTTTCACGGCGAGGCCTGCTGAGCGTTACACCAGCGTCCAGCCCGCAGGCTGCGTCAAATTCCCCGGCATTGGGAGTAACGCAGT
>Ga0074193_1001626_pt1 | contig 25758 bp, 23 predicted proteins | sample EPASupsiteHSE605_FD_64523 | JGI IMG/M metagenome (GOLD analysis project Ga0074193, IMG submission 64523) | Bioremediated contaminated groundwater from EPA Superfund site, New Mexico - Sample HSE6-05 | ecosystem: Environmental > Aquatic > Deep subsurface > Groundwater > Contaminated ... | reverse complement strand
GATACGGAAGCCTCCTTCATACTCTTTTGACGAGGATATGAATAAGCCATTATGCGGGCAAACAGTGAAGGAGATCTTATCGAAGAGTAGTGATGTCGTCTTTCGAGAGTTTTTTCTCCAGGGTAAAGAACGTATTCCCTGTATGTTGGTAGCGGTCGACGGGCTCGTTGATAAAAATCAACTTGATTTTTTTGTTTTAAAAACGCTTATGGTAGATTTGGTAGGCCACCCTGAAATGGCCCAACTGACAATAGCAAACGTTGTGGATAAAACTCTTCAAAGTATTCTACCAGGTCTTGAATATAGGAAAGTGTCCAAAATGGGAGATGCCATTGATGCGATTTTATCTGGGGATGCGGTCATTTTTTTTGGAGAATCTAAAGAAGCGCTTGTTTTTGGGGCCAGGGGATGGGCCAATTCTGGCATTAATGAACCTGTCGCAGAGTCGGTCATCAAAGGGCCGCATGAAGGATTTACAGAAACGCTTCGAATAAACACATCTCTTTTGCGGCGCAAAATTAAACACCCCTCCTTACGTTTTATTTCTCTGAAGTTAGGTGACTTAACAAACACTGATCTTGTGGTTGCCTATATGGAGAAGATTGCAAGCCCTGATATTGTCTCAGAAGTCCTGAGGAGACTGGGTAAGATTAAGACCGATGGGGTGATAGAAAGTGGATATATCGAAGAGATGATTGAGGATTTTCCTTATTCACCCTTTCCGCAAATAGCCTATACTGAGCGCCCGGATGTACTGGCAGGAAAGCTTTTGGAAGGGAAAGTGGGTATTATACTTGACGGAACCCCTATTGTTCTTGTTGTACCGGCAATATTGACGCAGTTTTTAAATATTAATGAAGATTATTACGAACGAGCTATGACGGCAATCCTTTTTCGTTTTGTCCGGTATGTAGGAGCTATGGTTGCCATTTTGGCCCCCAGCGTCTATATTGCAGTCACGACGTTTCACCAGGAGATTATTCCGACAGATCTTTTAATGAGCATAGCGGCAGGTCGGCAAGGGGTGCCTTTTCCGGCTCTATTAGAGGCCTTAACTATGACAGTTGTATTAGAAATATTACAAGAAGCGGGGCTCCGCTTACCAAAGCCTATTGGGCAGACAATTGGAATTGTCGGAGCTCTGATCATGGGCGACGCAGCAGTGAAAGCCAGCTTAGTGAGTCCTTTAATGGTTATCGTCATTGGTATTACTGCCGTAGCTAGTTATGCTATTCCGTATTACGATTTGAGTCTGGCGGTTCGGCTCACCCGTTTTCCACTGATGGTTCTGGCAGGAAGCCTTGGTTTCTTTGGGGTATCTGTCGGTCTTTATGCAGGTTTAATCCATCTGCTAAGCCTTCGTTCTTTCGGAGTGCCATACACCAGTCCGATTGCTCCGCTGCGAGTTCGCGCCTTATTACAAGATACGATTGTTAGGGCACCCTGGTGGGCAATGAAACGTCGCCCGCAACTGTTAGACGTTGATGACCCCAGATCAGGAGGGAAAGGAAAGGGGTAACATGGAAAGAATCTCGCCGCACCAATTCATGACATTAGGGGCAGCCGTGCTAATGGGCACAACGTTTCTCCCTGTTGCATCGTTAGTTACCGGAGTTAGTGGGAGGGACGGCTGGATGACCGTCTTACCGGGATTTGCTTTGGCAATACCCTACGGTTTAATGGCGCTTTCCCTTTTGGCCCGCTTTCCTAGTAAAAATTTATTGCAGATATCGGAAATTCTTTTTGGAAAATGGATTGGTAAAAGTATAGGCCTTTTATATATTATAATTACGGGTTACTTTGGTGCTTTGTTACTAGGTCAGGCTGGGGATATCTATGAGCGTTCGATTATGCCTTTAACTCCTATTGGACTGTTCTACTTAGGGGGATTATTCCTTGTTTTCTACTTAGTTAATTCTGGGATTGAAGTATTTGCTCGTTTTTCTGAAGTTATCTTTCCGGTCATCGTGATTGCCATGGCTTTGAATCTTGGTCTCTCGATACCGCGGGTTGAACAGGGGGAACTACTGCCTATTTTGAGTGAGGGATTAAAACCGCTTTTTTGGGGGGGAGTCAAGGTAGCACCCTTTTCCATGGAATACATTCTATTTTTAGGAGGAATCCTTACTTTTCTACCTAGCGGCAGGAAAGAGCTTGGACAATTAAAGTCAGGGGTTTGGCGAGCAGTTTTTCTGGTCGGAATTTTAAATATGTTGGTTGTTCTAATGCAAATTCTTGTTTTTGGACCCACGGAAACAATTCGAATGACCTATGGTTTATTGGTCTTAGGAAAGATGGTGGAAATTAGCCGGACGGTTGCTGGTGTCGAGTCCTTATTTATGGGTGTCTGGTTTGGGTCTTTGGTCATGAAGATCAGCGCCTTTTTTTTCATGGTTACTTGGGGCCTGACAACCGTTTTTAACTTGAAGGGTTTAAAATGGAATCTCGTAATTGCTGCAGTGTTTATAGGAGTTGCTTTCGGGTTTGTCAGAGGCGCTTCATTAATTAAGGAAATTGGGTTAATTGATGATTACCTTATTTTGCCATTTACATCAGTGTGGATTCTTGCCCTTTGGGGAGTTTCGCGCTGGAAGAAGGGGGTAGGTGTTCAATGAAACGTAAGGAAGGCCATAAACGTAAAATTGGATTTCTGTTCTGCTTGATGGTTTTCCTTATATTTTTACCGGGATGCTGGGGAAAGAGGGAAGTGGAGGAATTGGCTCCTTTAATTGGGATAGGAATTGATCTGGGTCAAAAACCGGGGACTTATATGATTACCCAGCAATTAGCTAAGGCAAAACAAAGTGGGGCTGCCGTTGCAGAGATCGAAGAGCGGACATTTAGTGTTGAGGCTTCCAGCGCCAGGGAAGCGTATGAAGAGGTATACAGGATCTCAAGCCGTATACCGTTTATGGGTTCCTTGAGAGTGGTGGTGCTTGGGGAGGACGCAGCGAAAGCTGGCATAGGTGATATCCTAGATTTCACTCAACGCTATTCTGAATTTCGTCGATCAATGTTTTTAGTAATATCTAAAGGAACAGCTCAAAGTTTACTGAATTTGAAATTACGCAATGGACAATTACCAGCGATGAGTATTAAAAATCATATGGAGCAAGGGAAAAATTTATCGACGTTTCCGACGGTACGTCTGGGGCATTATCTTACCGTTTTGGGTACAGAAAGTATGGCTCCAATTATCCCAGTGGTTGAAAATATAAAGCCAGGAGGCAGGGAGATCGAATATAAGGACGGAAAGGAGGGTGAAGAGATTCAGATCAAAGGTGCAGGTATTCTAAGAGGGGATCAACTTGCTGATTTTTTAACGGACGAAGAAACCAAAGGGTATATGTGGCTAGAGAATGATGTTAAGCATCGTTTAATGAATACAGTGAGCACTGCAGATAATATTAGCTTTGGAGGGCAAATCCTTAAATCCACGACAAAGTACAAAGTGATAGGTAATGACGGTATAATAGGATTGCATTACCAGATCAAGACAAGCGTTGCCATTGATGAAATTATGGGATTAAGGAAAAAACTTTCGGATACAGAGTGGGTGGATCTCATGAAAGTAGCTGAAACGAGCTTTGCCAAAGAGATTGAGAAAGAATGTAATCTTTCTTTTCGGAAAGAAAAAGAGTTGGGACTAGATTTCCTGGGAATTGGACGGCACATTGAGCAGAAAAATTCAAAGTATTGGAAGACAGTGAAAGATCAATGGAATGAGAAGATTGCGGATTTCCCAGTTTCTCTCGATATACAAGTTACAATTCATCATGCGGGAATGTCTAGCAGCAGTGCAATGACTAATTAATTTAGAGAGGGGTAAGACTATAGGTAGAAGTAAATAGGGGGAATATTAGATGGTTAAGACAATTTTTACGCCAAAGCATAACTTAACGGAGATACCTGGAAAAGCTGAATGTCAAGAAAGCTTAGGTAATGAGGGGAAGGTTCTTCCAGTGTGCTATCGTTGTGCACAGGTTCCGAAAAATGGACTATATGACGGATTTCGGGTAGAAGGGATGTTTTTCTGCTCAGATTGTCAGCAAGAGCTGTTCACTGCTGAGCAGGACTCTCCTGAATATCAAGAGTTCTTATTTTTAATCAAACAGCTTTTATTTTAGCGGGCTTAAGCTTTCTCAGAGTTGATTTGTAATTATTATCAATTTTTATCTTGGATTCTCTAACGACCTAGGTATAAAGAAATCAAATTATGAATTATGTAGTTTGAACAAACTATAATTTACACATGGGAGTAACCCGGATGCTGGTTAAATCGCAGGTTAATCAATGTGGATGAAAAATTTCCTAACTTATGATAAAATGGATGGAATACCATGTGTAAGTTGAATTTAATTGTGACAAGTTAGGTGAATGGAGGTTCATCGGTGGGTATTCTCGGAGAGGGATTGAGTCATTATCAAAAACAAGGATTTTGCTCTTTCCATACTCCTGGCCATAAAGGTCGACAGGAGTTTTTTAATGGCTTAGATTTTTTGGGTTTTGACTTAACCGAGCTTCCGGGACTCGATATGCTTCATTCACCCAGTGGGATAATTGCCGAGGCCCAGAAACGGGCGGCTGGAATTTTCGGAGCTGAGGAAACGTTTTTTCTTATCAATGGAGGAACGGTTGGAAATCAAGTAATGTTTCTCGCTATGGAAGACACTTCTTTTAAACGTGTTGTCGTGGAGCGATGTTCGCATCGTTCCGTTATGTCCGCATTGGTTATAAGTGGCTTGAAACCAGACTATGTAATGCCTACAATTCATCCTGACTTTCATCTTCCTTTAGGATTTGAAGTGGAGAAGCAACAGATTCCATGGCAAGAAATCTCTGCCTGTCATGTGACGTATCCCAGTTATTATGGTGCAGCTTTTGATTTGAATCAATTATTAGATGAAAGAATGCGTTTGGGGTTTAGAACACCTATTCTTGTTGATCAGGCACACGGGTCACATTATCTGGGACCACTATTTCCTCCAAGTGCTTTAAAGCTTGGCGCAGACCTTGTTTTACATAGCACACATAAAACATTAAGTGCCTTGACTCAGTCGGCCATGCTGCATGTCCAAGGGCAGCGAGTCTCTCGCCCTCATTTAAGGCAATGTCTGGAGCTTTTGCAATCCTCAAGTCCGAGTTATTTACTGCTAGCTTCATTAGAACGGGCGGGAGAATTTGCTTTGGATTTTGGACGTTGGGAGTGTCTTCAAGAAGAAGTCGAAGATCTTCATCGCAAAGTGGGGAAAAGCTTTCGTATTCTCTCTCAAAAGGATGTAGGAACGTATGGCATTCATACGGTGGATTGGTCAAAAATCCTGATCAACACTCTAGGGCTGGGGATTTCTGCTCCTCGTTGTGTGGAATACTTAAGAGAAAGATTTGGCATTGAACCGGAACTATGGGATGAGGAAAATGTTCTCTTTATGTTAGGAATCGGAAACACACCGGAAGATGTCCGCTGGCTTACGAAGGGGTTAGAATGCTTAGCAGATTTTGCACCTTCAATTGACTTTGCTGAATCAAAAAAGAACGTTGGAAATGACAGGTTTAGAACTCCTCCTATGCCTCATCTGGTGCTTTCTCCACGGGATGCTTTTTTGGCCCGTAAACGCCAAATCCCACTTCGGGATAGTTTAGGCTGTATTGTTGGAGAAACGATCTCCCCTTACCCACCTGGAATTCCTCTCATTGTGATGGGTGAAGAAATGACCTATGAAGTCCTGAATACACTCCTGATTGGCAGAGAGAGGCGTTGGCAAGGGTGGGATGGTTTTGAAAGCCAAACAATTTGGATTGTCGAGGAGGGATAGGATGAAGATGGTGATTGCTATAGTCCAGGATAAGGATGTCGGTGGATACTCATATTCCCTTTCCGATAGAAATTCCGGTCGGCGGAGCGACGGTATTTGGGTTAAGTTTATGAAGGTGTGACGATATGAACCTACAGTTAGCACTTTTAGAGAAGGCGGCATATGAAAACCGCTTGTCACATCTCTTACTGTTTCATGGCGGAAGTGCGCTGCATCAGAGAAAGATGGCTCTCCGATTGGCGCAGATTTTAAACTGTAGTCAGCCAACGTCGTCGGAGGGACCGTGCCAGAGATGTTCAGCTTGTCGAAAGATTTTCAGTGAAAATCATCCGGATATTTTATGGTTGAAACCGCTTAAAACGACCATCGGAATAGAACAGATTCTTACCTGGCAACAAAAGGTATATCTTAAGCATTATGAAGGAAACTTTAAAATTTCAATAATTGAGCATGCTGATTTTCTAACGGTGCCAGCAGCCAATGCACTATTAAAGGTGGTCGAAGAACCCCCGGAGCGGACCGTTATTATCTTATGTGCCGAAAACGCGGAAGGAATATTACCCACGATACAAAGTCGAGCACAGCTTGTTTATTTCCCTAATCTCTCCGAAGAAATTTGGCTTACGGGATTGGAAGAGGCAGATCAGCAAGACGCTGTGCGGGCGTTTCACTTAAGTGGTAAAAACCATAATTTGGCAACAGCTATTCTTGAGCATGGTGTAGCAAGGCTGCAAGAATGGGTTGAGAATTTCCGGACCGCAGTAGAAGAAAGAGATTTCCTTAAGCTCTTTCCTCTTTTTCCAATCGATAAAAATCAAGCGTTGCTTTATTTGCAGGTTATGGCAGTACAGACGCAAGAAGGGATTCAAAAAGGTACTAGGCGTCCTTTAGAGCTTTTAGCGGTCGGAAAAGCGGTAGATGTACTACGACAACAGGTAAATCCGAGACTTGTGATTGAAGTATTAGCATTAGAATTATTCCAACAAGGAGGGGCTCTCTGTGACTGAGGTTGTAGGCGTTCGTTTTAAACACGCTGGAAAAATATATTATTTCTCTCCGGGAGACCTTAATCTTGCTGCATCTGATAAGGTGATTGTTGAAACAGCAAGGGGTATTGAATTTGGAGAGCTGGTCATCCCCCCTCGTGAAGTCCCTGACGAAGAAGTGGTTCTACCTTTGAAACAGGTTATGCGTAAGGCAACAGCAGCGGATGAACAGTTTGTAGAGCAGAACAAAACAAAGGAAAAAGAAGCTTTTCAAATCTGCTTAAAGAAAATTTCAGAACATCAGTTGCCAATGAAATTGGTTGATGTCGAATATACATTTGATGGCAATAAGATAATTTTTTCCTTTACGGCAGAGGGACGGGTTGATTTCAGGGAATTGGTAAAGGATTTAGCGGCAATCTTTCGGACGCGCATTGAGCTACGTCAAATTGGGGTGCGTGATGAAGCTAAAATGCTCGGGGGAGTTGGTTCCTGTGGACGAATACTCTGCTGTACTTCTTTCTTAGGAGATTTCGAACCGGTCTCCATACGAATGGCTAAAGATCAAAAACTCTCCCTTAATCCAACCAAAATTTCTGGGATTTGCGGTCGCCTTATGTGTTGTCTTAAATATGAAAATGGTTGTTATAAATCAGAAGATAAAGAGCATTGTGTGCGTCATAATGCTCAAGACGGGGAAAAGATGCTAGAAGTTGTGGATGAACAGAACCCTCGGGTCGAGAGTGCCATCTCTACGAAGTCTGATGGAAAAGTACAACGCAATAGGAAAGGGGAAAAGCCCAAAGGAAAGAGTGAGAGAGTATGAGTCAATTGACCCAGGCCCTTACAGAGGTAGAAGAAAAATTGCGTTCTCTACTCGAAGAGGTTAACCGTTTGAAACCTTATGTTCAAGCTTTAGAGGAAGAAAATATAAAGTTAAAACGAGAATGGACACTCCCAGAAAAGGAAACAGAACGCGTTATCGCCAATGCAGAACACATTCAGGGAGTGGCCCATGATAATCTTGTGCGCCTTTATGAAGAAGGTTTCCATGTCTGCCACCTTCATTTTGGTCAACCATTAGAAGGAGACTGTCTGTTTTGTATGGGCTTTCTGAGGAAAGATTAAGTAACCTTGAGGTATTTCCGGATTACAAGGAGTCGAACGTATGTTAGCAAAAGGTACGTTGTATGTATGTGCAACGCCAATCGGCAATTTAGGGGATATCACGATCCGAGTATTGGATACGTTGCGAGAAGTTGATTTGATTGCTGCTGAGGATACACGGCATTCTCGAAAACTTATGCAGCACTACCAGATATCAACCCATATGACCAGTTATCACGAGCATAATGAAAAGAAGAAGTCCCTTGAATTAGTGGAGAAACTTAAAAGCGGCCAAACGATTGCGCTTATTTCTGATGCCGGTCTGCCGGGGATTTCAGATCCGGGGTGTGAAGTTATACGCCTTTGCCTTGCAGAGAACATCCCAGTTGATGTCTTGCCTGGACCCAATGCAGCACTTACGGCTTTAATCTTATCAGGAATGCCGACAGAACATTTTGCCTTTCACGGATTTTTGCCGCATTCTGCAGGAGCGAGGAAGCGATGCTTGGAACCCATGGCGGATCTTCCCCAGACGCAGATATTTTACGAGGCCCCTCACCGTTTGGTGGATACACTTCAAGGAATGTCTGAGTATTTTGGGGAACGTGAGGCAGTCGTAGTGCGAGAACTGACTAAGTTGCATCAACAAGTACATCGGGGGACTGTATTGGAGTTAAAAGCGGAATTCGAGCAGGTCACACCTCGTGGAGAGTGTTGTATTATTGTAGCACCCTATGTCCTCGTCAAACCCGTTGGAGGCCCGGAAGAATGGTGCCAAGAGGTCCAAGAAGGAATAAGCCGAGGATTGAGTAAGAAAGAGGCTATGAAAGAAGTAGCAAAGCGTTATGGGGTAAGAAAGTCAGAGGTCTACCAAGCATTCCTGGATGACTAGCAGAGGGCGGAGATCAGAAGTCCGAAGGGACCGCTGGCCATAAAATAAAAAAAGAAGGCCTAAAGGCCTTCAAAGTTGGTATTTATCAATAAATTTGAAGGGATTATATCTATGTAGCTGGTTTGAAACTAAACGGCTTTTGAATCGACGTTTCCATTCACGGCCTCTCCCATAGCAACGGCACATTCACGGCAGACATTTTTACCATGGAATAGTTGGTTGTCGCTTGCATTACCACAAAATACACAAGCAGGCTCATACTTTTTGAGAATGATCTTTTCCTGGTCCACATAAATTTCCAGAGCGTCTTTTTCGTCAATACCTAAAGTACGTCGAAGCTCAATCGGCAAAACAATACGACCAAGTTCATCTACTTTCCTCACGATTCCAGTTGATTTCATCATCTGATTGACCCCTCTCCCTTTACAACAACATTCGACAAGAAACTACAGACTTATGATACCAATCGTTCCATTTAAAGTCAACCAATTTTTTTTTAAGTTTTTATTGGTTATTTGTTAAGTTATGAATTTATAGGGTTCTTACATACTAATTTTTAATTGTGGGTATACTTGACAAATCTGAGTTCCTAATATTAATTTCAAATGATAATAGATGGGAGACATAAACGGTGAAATATTATATAACTACACCAATTTTTTATCCGAACTCAAGCCCGCATATTGGTACAGCCTATACAACGGTTGCTGCTGATACGCTTGCCCGTTATCATAGAATGCTTGGGGACGAAGTTTACTTTTTAACAGGTACCGATGAAAATGCGCAGAAAATTGTACGCACTGCAGAATTACATAATACAGACCCCAAAATTTATGTTGATGGTGTTGTCGAGCGCTTTAAAGAATTGTGGGAAGCCCTAGATATTTCTAATGATGACTTTATTCGGACAACAGAGGAACGTCATCAAGAAGTGGTACAGAAAATTTTTACCAAGTTGTATGAACAAGGAGATATCTATAAATCGGAGTATTCGGGTTGGTATTGTACCCCATGTGAAACATTTTGGATGGAAAATAAGTTGCTGGAGGGTAAATGTCCCAACGCGGATTGTGGTCGAGATGTGGAATTGCTTAAGGAAGAAAGTTATTTTTTTCGTCTTTCCAAATATCAAGGAGCCCTGCTTAAATTTATTGAGGAGCATCCGGAATTTATCCAACCGATTTCTCGCCGCAACGAAATGTTGCGCTTTATTGAAAGTGGATTAGAGGACCTCTGTGTTTCACGGACGACATTTAAGTGGGGAATCAAAGTACCCTTTGACCCTAACCATGTTGTCTATGTATGGTTGGATGCCTTGATTAATTATATTTCAGCGCTCGGTTACCCTGATGGAGAAAACTATAAGAAGTATTGGCCAGCTGATCTGCACATCATGGGAAAGGATATTGTTCGTTTCCATGCTGTGATTTGGCCGATTATTCTTTTGGCCTTGGACATACCCTTGCCTAAGGTTATTTATGGGCATGGTTGGTATTTGAGCAAAGAAGGCGGTAAAATATCTAAATCTCGGGGTAATGTTCAGGATTCTTTTGAATTGATTCGAAGATATGGTTCAGATGCCATTCGTTATTTCTTGTTGCGCGAGATGCAAGTGGGCTCAGATGGGACTTATTCCGAAGATAACGTGGTCGAACGCTTAAATAGTGATTTAGCGAATGATTTGGGAAATTTTGTATCTAGAAGTTTGGCGATGCTTGTCAAATACCGGAATGGGATAGTTCCTCTTCCAGGGCCAGACAGCGTACTTGAGAAGGAATTAAAAGAATTAAGTCATGAGGTTAAAAATGCTGTCGAAAAAAGCCTTGGAATGTCCGATCCAGCCCGAGCGCTTGAAGAAATATGGCGTTTTGTGGCACGTTGTAATAAATATGTCGATGAAACGGCTCCATGGTCGCTAGCTAAACAAGAGGAACAACGAGAGCGCTTAGATGTCGTTCTGTATACCTTTGTTGAATGTATCCGGGTTATCGCGGTTTTAACAGCGCCATTTATGCCGGGATTGCCAGCTAGAATTTGTGCACTCCTTGGCAAAGATGAGGGGTTGATCCGTTGGGAAGAAGCGGATCAGTGGGGTATAATAGAACCTGGAGCGAAAGTAGAAAAGGGAGAGCCGCTTTTTCCGAGAATTGATATGTCTCAATATCTGACAGTAGGGGAGACGAAAACAGTGGATCAAGATCAAACTATGAACCAAGATCAAACGCCGAAAGAACTCAATGAATCTGTTCCGGCACCCGAGTTTGAGCCTATCAAAGAGGAAATTAGCATGGATGAGTTTGCTAAACTGGATTTGCGGGTCGCCAAGATTCTAAGTGCTGAGAGAGTAGAAAAGACCGATAAACTTATGAAGTTAGAAGTTGAAGTCGCCGGTGTTGTTCGAACGGTAGTTTCTGGTATTGCCAAGCATTATGCTCCGGAAGACCTTGTAAACCAATCGGTCGTGTTAGTTGCTAATTTGAAACCTACCAAACTGAGGGGAATTATGTCTCAAGGTATGATATTGGCGGCTTCCCAGGGGGAAGTGTTAGAAGTCCTTAAAGTCAACAAAGATCTGCCCGGAGGAGCGCGAGTTAAATGATTTGGGATACACATGCGCATTTAGACGATCCCGATTATGCCGAGGACTTTCAAGAAGTTGTAGCTCGTTTGCTGTCATCTGGGATTACTCGGGTAACTAATGTTGGATACGATCTCGCTTCTTCTGAACGATCTGTGAAGCTCTCTCAAGACTATGACTTTATTTATGCTGCAATTGGTATACACCCTCATAATGCTGAAGGCGCCACAGACGAAACCTGGGCGAAGCTTCTCCTCTTGGCGAAACAACCGAAAGTGTTGGCCTGGGGTGAAATTGGGCTTGACTATTATCGTGATTTGTCTCCTCGCTCGATTCAAAAAGAGATATTTATTCAGCAGATCAAATTAGCGAATGAGGTCGGCTTACCTATTGTTATCCATAATCGTGATGCTCATCAAGATGTTCTGGAGATCGTTAAGGCCCATCCGCCAAAGTATGGTGGCGTCTTCCACTGTTATTCCGGGTCATTGGAAATGGCGGCCATTCTTTTGAATCTGGGTTTCTATCTTTCTTTTGCCGGACCAGTGACGTATAAGAATGCTCGGCATACGGTCGAGGTGGCAGGCAATGTTCCGTTGGATCGTATTCTCGTGGAGACAGATTCCCCGTATTTGACTCCTGAGCCACGGCGTGGAAAACGTAATGAACCGACCTATGTCCGAGAAGTTGTTAAGAAAATCGCGGAGATCAGAAAAATACCTTTTGAGGATCTTGCTTCTCAAACCATGCTAAATGCAGCAACACTTTTTGGCATCCATAAAAAATAGGACCTTCTTTGAAGGTTCTTTTTTTTATTTTGTTTCATAGGTTTTGTTAAGGGGGGATAAGATGTATTCGCTACCGATTACCACGTATTCTGATTATTGGCGCGCAACCAAATTATGGAGCTCGTATTTTGGCAGTTTGGCAATGCTTGCTGCTGGTACGCGGTATTCAACGCTGGGAGCCCCAGCAGATAGAACGCAAACGTTGCAACGGCCCATTCAATTGACGATACAGTCCTCGAACACTGATGAATTAGATTCTGAATTAAATCCTTTAGACTTCAGGCAGAGGGCCTTTAGTCAGAGCACAGTCAGCCGAGGTTCGTATCAAGTTAGTCGCGGTATATCAAGGAAGAGTGTCGCTGGTCAAGAAGTAATTAGCCAAGAACCGGCTGCCCTAGAAGCGGCCGGGCAAGAAGCAGTTGAGCAAGCAGTGACCGGTCAAGAAGACGACGATCAAGAAACTGCAGTCCAAGAAGAAGTTAGTCAGGAAGCGGCTGCTCAAGCAGCGACTGATCAAGAAAGCGTAGCTCAAGAAGCAGCTAGTCCAACTGCATTTGGTCAAGAAATATCGGAGCAAACGTTAGAAAATAGGATTACCAGTATTACCAAAGTGGAAGAAAAGGAAATTCCATTTGACACTCAATATATAGAGTCGGATAAGCTTCTTCCGGGCATGAGCCAAATACAGGAAGAAGGGGAAAAAGGCAGGCTGCGTCAGGTGGTAAAGACGTACGAGGTTGGTGGACAACCCATTGATCAGCAAGTTCAATCCTCCTTCGAGCTCAAACGAGCAAAAAAGAAAGTGATTATTCGAAACTCAAAACCAGTTATAGGAGAAAGTTTTGAACTAGCTAAACTGAAAATTAGTCAAACATTGCAGGTGGAGGCGACGGCTTACACGTATACTGGAAATAAAACGGCTTCTGGCCTCGTCACAAGAAAAGGCTTGATTGCGGTTGATCCCAAGGTGATTCCTATGGGGAGTAAGCTTTATGTTGAAGGGTATGGATACGCCATAGCTGCAGATACCGGTGGAGATATTCGTGGGAATCGAATTGATGTGTTCTTTACAACCCTCCGTCAGTGCCTTGACTGGGGACGAAGACCTGTGCGTATTTATGTCTTAAAACCCAATTAATGGTAATTTTTTTGACAACTAACTACTTATCCATTAAAATGGGGTTGCTAGATATCATAGGTCTTGGGGGGATTCCATGCTTTATTCAATCCGATCTCGGGCTTTATCCTTGGTACGTACGTCTCGTATAGCTCAAATGACCGTTGCGTTCTTAACAATTTGTCTAATGATAGTTGGGGTTTTTATTCACAATTCCAAGGTAATTTATGCCCATATTGATGGTAAAACTGTACGTATTAGGACAATCTTTGGAACTGTCGGTCAGGCACTTGCTCATTCCAACTTAGAATCTTATCCAGAAGATATTGTAATTCCTTATCGAGAAACAAAAGTAACAAAGGGATTAACGGTAGAGGTGACGAGGAGTAAACCAGTTCGTCTCTCCGTAGATGAACAAACTTTTGTTACACGAACGCCGTCAAAAACTGTGGGAGAGGCGCTCTCCGATTTGTCTGAGCGATATGGACTGCAGATTAAGGACGAAGATGACGTCAATATCTCTCGTTCTGAAGCTGTCACGGACCAAATGGAAATTAAGGTTCAGCGGACTATTCCTATCCTTGTTCGTGCGGATGGTAAGACTATTGATACATATGTTGTGCCACGAACTGTCTCAGATGCGCTTAAAAACCTTGGTATTGTGCTAGGAGTGAAAGATAAGGTCTCTCTGGCCCTAGATCATGTGCTGGTTCCCAATGATCAGCTGAGCGTTGTTCGGGTAGCAGAACGAGTGGAAACTGTAAATAGTGATATTCCGTATCAGAGTGTTATCCAGGCGGCAGATTATCCAGTTGGATTGCCTGACAAAGTTGTTAGCCGCGGTTTAAACGGCCTTCAAGAGCAGACTGTTAAATTGACGTTAGAAGATGGTAAAGAGGTTGATCGGGAGATACTCAGTCAGCGAGTGCTTAAAGCCCCCACTAATCAAGTGATCTCACGCGGTTCGCAAACTTCGGTTTCACGGGGTGGCGAGACTATCCAGTTTAAGCGAGCGTATCTCATGAAAGCGACAGCCTATTGTATACCGGGAGGGACCACAAAGACGGGAGCGTCCGTTCGTTGGGGGATAGTTGCAGTTGATCCCCGGGTTATTTCTCTAGGGGCGAATGTGTATGTTGATGGTTATGGAAAGGCTCGTGCCTTAGATACAGGGGGATTAATTAAGGGGAACCGCATCGACCTATACATGAATTCTGAAGAGGCTGCGTCATCATATGGTGTTCGAAACGTTATGGTTTATGTACAATAAACTAGTTCGGCTAAAGCAGAATTATAGAGAACTTCGTTGAGCCTTCGCTTCTATTGCGAGGGCTTGTTTTACGTCTATGAGGAAGTATATCTTCAGGTATCCTCACATACTCTTAAATTGTAACCATGAAACGGGGGAGTATTGGATGCTTCAACTTGTGAGGATACCTGGGAAAAAAACTGCAATCATACTTGTCTTGAGTGTAATGAGTATGTTAGTGTTCGCTGTGCTTTGGCAGGGTTCAACCGCTGTAATTAGCCACGCTGAGAAGGGGCATGTTGTGATGATTGATCCGGGGCATGGGGGATATGATCCCGGAGCAGTTACAGCAAAGGGTGTTTATGAAAAATCGATTAATCTCCAGATTGCCCAAAAAGTGAAAGAAATGCTTGCCCCAACCGGAATAGACGTTGTTCTTACTCGAGAAGACGATATTGACTATGCTCCGGATAAGGCGATCGGAAAAAATACTAAAAAACAAATTGACTTAAATCGTCGGATTAGTATGGCGAACGAGGCGAAAGCAGATGTATTTATCAGTCTACACGTTAATGCAACAGCAAAAGGGCAGGATTCCGGAGCAGAAACATTTTATCATTATAAGTCGGAATCTGGAAAAGCGTTAGCTGCATTGATTCAACAAGAAATGATTAAAATACCGGGAATGAATCGAAGAATTGCAAAACCTGGAGATTTCTACCTTATCAATAACACGAGTATGCCAGCAGTTATTGTAGAGATGGGCTATTTATCAAGCCCAAAAGAACAAAAAAAGCTTCAGGAATCCTGGTATCAGGAACAACTATCACGGGCCATTGCCAAAGGAATATCTAATTTTTATTTAAAATTCCATATTTAAATAAAAATGGGTATATATTATCCTTAACATTTTAATACATAACACCCTTTGAAGCGGGGAAAATAAAGTCAGTTACCGAATCTACATTAAGGAGTTGAAGAGCAGCATGAAACGGTTTCTGACTTTTATGATGAGCAGTGCCCTGATTTTGGGCCTCGCCTTGACAGGATGTACAAATGTACCGCCTACTACTCCACCAACGACCCAGCAGCAAACCACGCAAACTACACAACCGCCGCAAGCTGAAGCAGGCGCAACACGAAATTCAGTACTTGGGTCAGAGAAACGTGTGGTCTTAGGATTTTACACCGACCCCGAAGGGCCTGTACCTGGTTCAAAAGATTCTATGCTTAAAAATGCTAAAATGCTCGATGAAGTCGCGTTTTTCTGGTACTCTTTTGATGCAACGGGAAAAGTCATTCCAACTGGTGAAGTCGATTTAAGTATTAAAGATAAGGCTCAAAAAAATGGATCCAAAGCCTATGCCCTGGTGCATAACATGAATTTAACCGGGTCAGTTGGTTTTGATGCAAATCTAGCTCACCGAGTATTATCAAACCCTGCCACAAGAGCAAAATTAGTGACAAACCTGGTTAACCTGACCACGAAAGATGGTTGGGATGGTATTTCGGTGGACGTTGAAAAGACACCTCCGGGAGACCGAAACAATTTTTCTTCCTTTGTTGCTGAGTTAGGTAAAGCATTAAAAGCAAAAGACAAGGTTTTAAACATTTCTATCCCAGCTAAATTTGCGGATTATCCTTCTGATTTGTGGTCAGGTGCATATGATTATGCAGCGATTGGAAAATCTGCTGATCAAATCATTCTTATGACATATGATGAGCATGGACTTGGCACAACCCAAGGACCTATTGCCTCCCACGGATGGGTAGATCGAGTGATTGATTTTGCAGTAGGAAAAATACCTAAAGAAAAGATTGTGATGGGTCTTCCTGTCTACTCCTTTGATTGGGGATCAAACAAGCCATTAATGCCGGATTATCTGTCCCACGATCAGACCGTTGATCGAGCTAAAAAACACGGAGTCGAGATCCTTACAGACCCCAGTGCGAAAGTACCACAATTTATCTATACAGCGAATGGTGTTCGACACGAGGTTTACTTTGAGAACACGGCCAGTTTAAGAACAAAAATGGATTATGCACTCAAACACAAGTTGCATGGTGTTGGCATTTGGCGTTTGGGCATGGAAGATCCTGCAATCTGGGATTCGCTCATGAAAACGTACGGGACCAATAAAGGAACAGCCAAATAATAACAACCTAGAGTAGATAAGGGCACGAAAACAAACGTGCCCTTATCTTCGGTTTAATTCCAACGTAGAGGGTACGATGCTTCGTGCCATCTACCTCAAATCGTTAATGGATTTGAGTCTTTGAACATTCTCAGTTAGAATATAAGAGTTGGAACGGAGGAAGAATCAAACATGATTAAGGAACTCATTGTTGTTGAAGGAAAAAATGACGCACATGCGGTGCGAAAAGCCCTAGGGGAAGTGGATATAATTTGGACGGAGGGTTATGGACTATCTAAGAAAAAGTTAGATTACATTGCCGAAATGGCCAACCGTCAAGGGGTAATCGTTTTTACAGATCCGGATACGGTGGGCGAGCAGATTCGCAATCGTATCAGAGCATATGTTCCTCAAGCTAAACATACTTACCTAACTCGGAAAGCGGCTACCAAACAAGGCGATATTGGAGTGGAAAATGCCGAACTAGATGAAATTCGCCGCGCCTTTGCCCATATACACCAAGAACAAGAACCTCGGGTTAATAATTTTACTATTGAAGATTTATTTTTAGTTGGTCTTGTGGGATCAACGCAGGCGAGTGAATATAGGCTGGCTCTTGGGCGTAAGTTGGGGATCGGGGATACTAATGCTAAACAGTTCCTTCATCGCTTAAATCGTTTTGGGATATCTCGCGAGTCTTTTTTTCAAGCAATTGAGGAGGTTCAGCATGGAGAGCGCAGCTGAGTACACACAACGTTTAATCAGGAGAGGGGCTCGCGCTCAAAAATCTATGGGCCAGAATTTTTTAATGAGCGATGAAGTGATTAGTTCTATTGTTTCCGCAAGTACGCTAAGTCCTGATGTTCCGCTCGTGGAAATCGGACCGGGTCTTGGGGTATTAACCCGGGTTCTGGCTCCAAACGTTAAAAAGATGTGGGCAATAGAGTTGGACAAACATAAAGTTGAAATTTTGAACAAAGAGCTAGAGCTCCTCTCTCTAGAAATTGTCAATCGGGATGCCCTAAAATTAGATTTGAGCGAACTATGGGGAGACCAAAAAGGATATTTAGTGGGAAATTTGCCCTACTATATCACAAGCCCTTTAATCATGCACTTTCTCGAGCAAGCAGATCGATTGAATGGGATGACAATTATGGTCCAAAAAGAAGTGGCTGAGCGAATTGCAGCGCCACCAGGAAGTAAGACGTACGGCGTTTTATCTATTGCAGTTCAGATTGCAGCTGAAGTTACCAAAATCAGGGATGTTTTACCCGGTGCATTTTGGCCTGCTCCCAAAGTTACTTCAGCCGTGATTCGATTAGATCTTCGGCCATACCCGGGATTTGATGTCGACAAAAGGGATTTTTTCCGAGTCGTCAAGGCCGCCTTTAGTCAGCGGCGCAAGACCTTGGGAAACTCACTAGCGGGAGGTTTAGGGCTAAAAAAAGAAGAAGTCGTCAAACGACTGCAAGACGCTGGTATCTCAGATGGGCGGCGAGCAGAATCATTAAGTATCGAGGAATTTCAAAAATTAACTAAAGCTTTTCAATTTTGAAAGAAGGCTCAACTATCAGGATACCTGAGTGTTGAGCCTTTTTTCAGAAATAATGTTAATGAAGCATAAAAGACAGAAAATATTCGAACTATAAGTAGGCGTTCAGCGCGAAAATTTTTGAGGAGCACGGAGAGTGAACTGGGGTTGAGCAAGATTAACAATGAATGCTTTATGAGATGGTCAAGTGTTATTGCTACGATGGCGACTACAGTGTTAGCCCTTACGGCATTGGTTACCGTCTATTTGACAATATCGGCATGGAAAGTACAACAGAATGCTTCGCGACCGTATTTTGTTTTAAAAGAGTCTCCCAAGATAGACCTCGGCAATGAATTTAGCTTAGAGCTGAGATTTAATAATGTCGGAATACATCCAGCGGTCAATCTCTCCAGCGAAACAATTATTTTTGGTGAGAGTTTATCTGGAAAGCCGATTCACCATGATGAATCGGCCATTGTCAACGAAATATATAAAAATGCCGAGTCAAGCCTAATCATGAGCATCCCTAATGATGAGATTTACCCCAAGCAGTCCAATATTGATGCTCATTATGTGGTTGTAGATTTGCAATATGTTGATCCCATTTTAAATAATTCCTATAATCAAATAATCTATATGAAGTGGAATGGGGTTAAAGAAGGTGAATTGCAACCCATCGTGCATGTACGGGCGGAAGAAAAAACGAAGATTCTGGAATACTTTACGGAGCATGCTATTGATCCAACGATGCGGGGCGAGTAGTGGAACTCGCTTACGCTAAAGCTGAACATCGGGGCTTCGGTGGGGGAGTCTATCTTCTTCGCCGCTAAGAGTTACTATTGGGAAAGGCGGCTTGGCGATACTAATCCTCAGCGCGATAGTATTCGTTAAGGGCCGTGCGCTTCGGCGATAGTCTCCACTGGAGACTATCGTCCCTGGAGACTATCGCCACCGAAGTGAAAATAATAAAATATTATACTATTAGGTGAGATGGGGATGACCTAACATCGGGGTAAAGGAGCCAGGAATAATAAAATGTTGTTCATAAAATTGGTCATGAGACTTTAGAGACTGCTCCCAACTTTCAAGGAGATCAAAACGTCGTTCTGGGTGGTAACCCAATAATTCGTGTTTGCCGAGTGAGCGAGTTAAGGGTTTATTTTGGCTTAGCGCTAATCCCATAAGGCAATCCCCAATAATGGTTTCAGCAATCAGGCGAGCATGGCAGCGATGTTTCCTAGGAGAGTGCAGTTTTTCATGAGGGATGGATGTGACAACTTTAATCTGGAGATGACTTTTCTTTGCCCAATACAGAGTGAGCGGTGGAATCGCAATGGCATCCAAGGGAAGGATTTGTAACGCGTTTTTTGAAAGCGCATGAGGACCGTGCGTGGGAGTTGAAAGGCCAAGACTCTGAAAAAGATTGAGCTCGCGGTTGAGTTTAGCCCGAAATTTGAGGACAAGATTAGCGAGTTTTTGGCGATGTGTAATATATGGATAGCAATTGGTTAAGGCGATATCAATTCCAGATTGAACGGCCGTAAGGAGGGAAATGAGATTTTGATAGATATCTCCAGACATATCGCCATCGACAAACAGTGTCCCCTTAACGCCTAAATGACGTGCGTATAGTGCTCCAATAGCTCTTGGTATATCAATTCCTAAAGGATCTGAAAAATAGAGAATATGAATGCGCTTATCGGGTATTGAACGAGTAAGTTCTAATGTTTGATCCGTGCAGCCGTTAAGAACTAAAATAATATAACTGACTGGAAGACGTAAAACGGTAGTTAAGACCGCCAAGATGCTCTTTTCTTCATTTCGGGCCGGTATGACAGCTGCGAACATCTTTAGCCCTCCTTTTTTATAATTACTATAATCTATGCCGTTTGTATACCATTTGACATAGTATATAGCAAATTCGAAGTTCGTGGTCTATAGATCGTAGTTCGAGCCACTAACCACGAATCTGAACACGATAAGGAGGTTAGGCTATGTTTCATGTTGGCGATATTGTAGCGCGGCTCTCACATCAACAAGATATCTATTTTCGTATTCATCAGATAAACGCAAATCTCAAAGGAGAACGTTCTGCCATACTTAAAGGTCTTAATTTAAGGCTGCTGGCGGATGCTCCGGTCTCAGACCTTGTTTCGAAGAGACCCGTTGAGGTTGCTAACTATGAGCGTGAAGATAACAAGATGATTTATCAGAAATTACACAAACTAACTTGTCAAAGAAAGGCAGACCATGATGATCAAAGCGAATTTTTTGAGATTCCTGGAAGGGTGTTGCAGCTTGATGGTGACCAAGATTATTTAAGCCAATGTATCAAGACGTATCGGCAAATGGGTATCGAAGCAAAAGGAATTTGTAAATCTGAAATAGAACAACCGAGAGTAATTTACAAAATATTACAAGAAAATCCGACCGATATCCTTGTTTTGACGGGCCATGACGGATTTATTAGTGGAAAGATTGATTTCCATAGCATGGAAAGTTATCGAAGTTCACGTTATTTTGTGGAATCCGTCTTTGAGGCTCGACGTTTTCAGTATAATCGGGATGCCTTAGTAATCTTTGCAGGGGCTTGTCAGTCCAACTATGAAGCGATTCTTTCTGCAGGGGCAAATTTTGCATCATCTCCCAAACGCATGTTAATTCATGCCTTTGACCCAGTCTTCATTGTTGAGCGAATTGCATTTACCCCAACTGACCAAATTGTTTCGGTGAAGGATATTCTTACACATACTATTACCGGGACAGACGGGGTTGGTGGGGTTGAGACACGCGGCCAGATGCGGCGTGGTTATCCTAGAAGCCCTTATTGAGGGAGCTTTAGCGAGGCACCTTCGCATGTTTTCTGAAGCGTTTTGGTTCTGTGTCGACCATGATTCAGCTTAAAAGAGAGACAGAGGGGACGGTTCTCTTGTCTTACAACAGTAAGACAAGAGAACCGTCCCCGGTTAACGCACCCGATTGCGCAGTTGCGTTCCCTTGTTAATGTTGAATAATCACTGTGGTTCCTATTTCAACTCGTTGAAATAGGGCTTCGACGTCGTAGTTATGCATGCGAATGCATCCCTTAGACACAGCTTGCCCAATACTTGTTGGATCATTCGTTCCGTGAATCCCATAATGGGGGATTGAGAGCCCCATCCACCGACTGCCAAAGAGACCTCCGGGATAAACTGTTTTAGTTGCAATGGTGTAGTGACCGTGAGGTGTAGGGGTTGCTCCTTTGCCAACTGCAATTGGGTAATGCTGGATCAACCGATTTTCTTCATAAAGCTCTAGTTGCCGACGAACAGTATGAATGACAATTGAACGGTTGGACATTGAGTGGGAGCCTCCTTTCTTTACGTAATTGGATTCTATCTCATGGTATGTTAGTTGTTTATTAATGTTCTTTGCATAATTAAACCCCGTTTAGGTGGAAAATATACAGACTGGAGGGATAAGTTTGACCGAACATGTGGAAGGAAAACTGCTGATCATTGGTGGGGCAGAAGATAAAAAAGGAGAGTGCAAAATCCTTAAGCGTTTTGTTCAGGAGTCTGGTGGCAGAGAAAGCCATATTACGGTCCTGACAGCAGCGACAGAATACCCACTCCAAGTGGGAACTGAATATCATTCTTTGTTTATCGAACTGGGTGCTCAGGAAGTGCAAGTTCTTGATGTTCTAGACCGTGCCCAGGCGAATAGACAAGGAATCGGGACGGAACTCGAAAAATCAACAGGGGTCTTTTTCACGGGAGGTGATCAACTACGGATTACAGGTTTGTTAGGGGGCACCTTACTCGGCAGGATGCTTCAGCAACTCTATGAACAGGGGGGTATTATTGCCGGAACCAGCGCAGGGGCTTCAGTCATGTCAGATACGATGATTGTCGGAGTGGAAGCAGGAACGGCTAAGAAAGATACCTTGACGATGGCTCCGGGACTCGGACTTTTGCGTTCCATTGTGATTGATCAGCACTTTGCTCAACGTGGGCGGATTGGTCGGTTGTTATCGGCCATTTCTCAAAATCCCTATGTTCTCGGTGTGGGGATTGATGAAGATACGGCAATTTTAGTTCAGTCAGATGCGCGTTTTTCGGTCGTTGGGAGTAATACAGTGACTGTGGTAGATGCTTCTTCTTCCACTACAACCAACGTTTCGGAAACGACGCCAGGTCAGGCTTTGGTTTTGAGTCCAATTTCGATGCATGTTCTATCCGAGGGCTATGGATTTGATCTAAAACGTCGAGTTTCCTTACTTTAGGCCCTGAGATTGACAAAAGTAAGGAATACCTTGAGGAAAAAGGGTTAAAACTAGGGTAGGATATTACCCATGCTGTGGAAGGGAGAAAAATAGCATAATGGAGATTAGAGAAATCCAAGCGATCGAAGGGGCCAATGTCTATAGCCATCGGCCGATTATTCGAGCGATTGTGGATCTCCAAGAATGGACCGAACGATTAAGTAATGAACTGGGAGATTTCAGTCTTCGGCTCGTCGAAAATTTACCGACTTTGGCAGACCACTATTGTTCACGGGGAAAACCGGGTGGCTTCTTGGAGCGGTTGGATGAGGGAACCCTTATTGGGCATGTCATTGAACATGTGACCATCGACCTTTTGACACAAGCTGGACAAACGATTAAATACGGAAAAACTATGTCCATTTTAGATCAACCCGGTTGGTATGAGATTATTTTCAATTACGAAGCTAAAGAAGGAGCTTTTGAAGCTTTCAAACAAGGGTTTGCCCTAGTGAAGGCCTTACTCAACCAAGAGTCGTTTGATGTAATATATGCTGTAAATTGTATAAAAAACGTGATTGCCGACAATGAATTAGGGGTATCAACGCAAGTTATCATTGACGCCTGCCAGGAACGGGGAATTCCGGTGCACCGTCTCAACCAGGGCAGCTTGTTGCAACTGGGGTACGGCCGGAATCAGCGTCGCATTCAGGCAACAATAACCGGGGCGACGTCAAGTATTGGGGTAGATATCGCCTGTGATAAGGAATTGACCAAGAAAATACTGAAAGAAAGTGGGGTTCCCGTTCCTTGGGGACATATTGTCAGGACTGAGGAAGAAGCGGCTCAGGCCTTTTTGGATATGAACACCGTCGTAGTAATTAAGCCTTTGCACGGAAACCAGGGTAAAGGAGTAACTCTTCGGTTAACGAGTGTTGCTGAAGTTAGGGCTGCGTTTAAAGTCGCCCAAACCTATGGGGATTGGGTCATCATCGAAGAGTTCATTGAGGGGCAACATTATCGTTTAGTTGTGGTAGGTGAGCGTCTAATTGCTGCAGCGAAGCGAGTCCCAGCCCATGTGATTGGAGACGGTTCCGCGACAATAACTGAGCTGGTAGCTCAAATGAATCAAGATCCTCTGCGTGGAGATGACCATGAAAAGGCGTTGACCAAGATTAAAATTGACCCAGTAGTGCTTTTGACCCTTGCGCAAAGGCAATTGACCCTAAGCTCCGTTCCAGAGCAAGGGGAGGTAGTATATCTGCGTGACAGCGCCAACATAAGTACTGGGGGGATCGCGGAAGATGTGACAGACCAGGTACATCCGGATAATGTCGATTTGGTGGTTTGTACAGCCAAGCTGATTGGTTTGGACGTGGCAGGTATTGATTTAGTAATTAAGGATATTGGGGTTTCTTACCTGGAAAATAACGGGCACATCATAGAAGTCAACGCCGCGCCAGGGATTCGCATGCATCACTTTCCGAGTGTGGGTAAAGCCCGTGAGGTAGGTAAGGCCATTGTAGAGCAAGTGTTGCCTTCGGGAAATGGCAGGATCCCTATCATTTCGATAACCGGTACGAACGGGAAAACCACGACAACTCGGATGATAAATAAAATACTTAAAGATCAACACCTTTCGGTGGGGATGACCTCTACAGATGGGATTTATATCAATCAAAAATTGTGGGTTAAAGGAGATACTACAGGACCGGAGAGCGCGAGAATTGTATTAAAACACCCTGATGTTCAGGTGGCCGTTTTAGAGACAGCACGTGGCGGAATTCTTCGGGCAGGTTTGGGGTATGATTATGCCGATGTGGCAGTTATAACCAATGTTTCCAATGATCATTTGGGTCAGTATGGTATAGAGACCCTCGAAGATATAGCCCATGTCAAGAGCTTAGTTGCTGAGGTTGTTAAACCTCATAGTTACGTTGTCTTGAATGCGGATGATCCTTATGTTTTGCACATGGCGCAGCGTACGAAGGGTAGAATTATCTTAATTAGTACTGAAAAGGATAACTTTCATGTTCGTAAACATTTAGGATTAGGTGGAACAGCTGTCTTTGTGCGCCGGGGTATGATCCTGATTTGTCAAGGTTCACAAAGTTTTAGGATCTGCTCGGTGAAACAGATTCCGGTGACCTGGGAAGGAAAAGCCAAGCATAACATTCATAATGCCTTGGCATCAATCGCAGCGGGGTGGGCATTGGGTCTAAGTGCAGCGGCAATTCGGAATTCTCTGCAAGAGTTTTCCTCAGATGCAGAACACAATCGGGGACGCCTTAATCTTTATGAGTTGGAGGGAGTTCAGGTTTTTGTAGACTATGGACATAATGCTGCAGGAATTCAAGAAGTGGCTAAAACTCTTAAACAATTTAAGGGCGGTTCTTTGGTGGGCTGTATAACAGTACCGGGTGATCGGCCTGACGATTCAATTCGTGAAGTGGGGCGTATTGCTGCCCAGGGTTTTGAACGCTTGATTATCCGGGAAGATGCCGATTTGCGAGGGCGTAGACCAGGAGAGATTGCCCAACTTCTTCATGAAGAAGCGGTGCAAAGCGGTATGAGTCCCAATAAAATCCAGATCGTACCGTCGGAAATAGAGGCCTTCCGGTGGGGTTTAGATAGCTGCGTTCCAGGAGATACGTTTGTGATGTTCTATGAATACCTCGAGCCAATCGAAGAAGAGATTTTTAGGCGTCTGGAATTACAAAAGGCCCTATCTTTTGAACCAGCGCGGCATGAATGGGTCGTTGGAGGAGAATTTTAGGGATTGAGCAGGGGCGAGGATTATCTTCGTCCCTTTTGATATTAGATTTAACAGGGAGAAATGCTGGAACTGCAACTCAATAATATGTATAATAAAAGGAAATACAATCGTAATGTTCGGAAAGGGCAATGCAAATGGAACAGGCTTTTCTAACAACGTTCGCTTACGCCAAGATCAATCTCGCTTTAGCCATTCACGGAATTCGGGAAGATGGGTATCATGAACTGCAAAGTGTTATGCAATCCATCACCTTGCATGATATTGTCCGGATTCGGCGACGTGGTGTGAAGGTTGTATGCCGTTGCGGAGCATTAAGCGGCTCAGGAAATTTAGCGCATAAGGCAGCTGTAATGTTTCAGGAACAGTGTGGACAATCGGGTGGGCTTGAAATCGAAATTGAAAAACACATTCCAATACAGGCCGGACTTGCTGGTGGTAGTACGTATGCCGCAGCGACGCTTCGCTTATTAAATCAGCTTTATGATGAACCTCTCGATCAAGAAACCCTTCTTGGGCTGGCGGGGAGATGTGGTGCCA
>Ga0074193_1001625_pt1 | contig 25770 bp, 24 predicted proteins | sample EPASupsiteHSE605_FD_64523 | JGI IMG/M metagenome (GOLD analysis project Ga0074193, IMG submission 64523) | Bioremediated contaminated groundwater from EPA Superfund site, New Mexico - Sample HSE6-05 | ecosystem: Environmental > Aquatic > Deep subsurface > Groundwater > Contaminated ... | reverse complement strand
AGAGGGGTCTATAGTTAAAGCATCTTTTATTAAAGTAGTATTATTACTTTTTTCTGTGTCAAAATCTGACAGAAGAACATGGGTAATATTTCCTTTTAAGTAATCAACAGCCTGATTTCTATTTTGTACAATTTTCACCTTATATCCATAAGTTTGTAATGAAGTTTTTAAATTATGTTTTCTAAAGTTATCATTATCTATAATTAGTATTGTATGATTTTTAACACTCATAAAAATTTCTCCTTCATTAGCAACTTGCGATTCATGCTACTTCCTTTTTATCAGTTCACCAGGTAGCTCCCCTGTATGCTCGCCATTTTTTATTACTGTTATACCATTAACAATAACATCTTTAATCCCTACTGGATATTGATGTGGATTTGTATAAGTGGATTTATCAATGATTCTTTCTTTATCAAATATTGTTATATCTGCTCTATAGCCAGTTGCTAAATATCCTCTATCTTTAATATTCATTTTCATAGCTGGCAACATAGTCATTTTATGTATTGCATCTTCTATATCTATTATTTTTTTCTCGCGTACATATCTTCCTAATATTCTAGGGTATGTTCCATAATACCTTGGATGAACTTGAATATATTTATAATCACCATATGGTGATACTGCTAGTCCATCTGTACAATATATCGCCATAGATTGTTTCATGACTTCTATCAAATCAGTTTCAATCATTGCAGAAAAAATTATTTTAATTACACCGCTTTCTGCGATTAATAAATTAATGACAACATCATGTGGAGGTAAATTAATTAATTCCGAAATTTGTTCTATATTCATTCCCTCATATTGCTTGTTTTCTATTTTTTTCATGGAAACAATTCTGATTCTATCCCAAGATGACCCTAGCACTGGATTACCCCAATCACTTTTTTTATCCAGCATGTCTTCAATTACTTTGGTTCTTATGTAATCTTTTTTTAGAGATTCAGCTATTTTTTCTGGGCTTAACTCTCTGATCCAAGGTGGGAGTACATCAATTAGAACGCTTTCATATGAAATGTATGGGTAAACATCGTAATCTATATTAAGACCTGAATTTTTTGCTTTATTTATAATACTAATGGCTTCTTTGACATTTCCCCAATTTTGAGGATGAGCTGCTTTCAAGTGAGATATTTGCAGTTTTACGCCGGATTCTCGACTAATTTCAATGACTTCATTAATTGATTTTAATAAATAATTGCCCTCATCTCTCATATGTATTGAACATATTCCGTCGTATTTTTTTACAACTTTAGCCATTTCAATTAATTCTTCTATTGTAGCTAGAGAATCTGGACTGTTATCTAAACCTAAAGACAAACCATGCATTCCATTTATTAGCTCTTCTTCAAGAATTGATTTCATTCTATCCATTTCATTTATTGTAGGTTTTCTTTTTTCAAAACCCATAACTGATACTCTAATGCTTCCATATCCGATTAATGAAGCAATGTTAACTGAAATTTTTTTATTCTCTAATATTTCAATAAATTCAGTTTGTGTTTTCCAATTCCAATAATTTGGTTCATCTTTGTTTTGTACATACGAATTTGTATATTGCTTTAAATCAGATAAATATTCAATGTTTATAGGTCCTAATGTGTGACCACCTTGACCTACAATTTCTGTTGTTATTCCTTGTCTAATTTTACTTTCTGCCATTGGATTACCAAAAAGCGAAAAGTCAGAATGGGAATCAATATCAATAAATCCCGGACAAACAATGTATCCATCTGCTTCAATTAATTCTTTACATGAATCATTTATACAATGAGAAATATTTTTTATAAAACCATCTTTAATACCTATATCTGCAGTATATGAACTTGTACCAGAACCATCTAAAATCTCACCATTTTTGATAACTATATCATACATAATGTATCTCCTATTATTCAAAACTATATTTTAATTATTTTAATTATTTAACTATTTCAGTTTTGTTTATTATATCATATTAATCTAGTATTTGCAACGTATTCATACTTCCAAAATCGATCTAAATATGTTGTAAAATAATTAGACAATTTTATTTATAAGCTTAAATTTTACTGTCTATTTTTTTTACGTTATTATATTAATCTGCTAATTATTTTCTAAATAGATAATTTTATTATTAAATTATAAAATAATTAATAGTTGAAATTGCATACATTATTACAATTATTGAAATAAAATTATATCATTTAGATAAAAAAATTTTAAATTGGCTTTATTTATGCTATTAGTATTATCTAAGAAACGTAGCCAACAATAAAAATATTAAGGAGGTGATGAGAATTAAAGAAGCATTGAAAGGTTACAAGTTCTTAGTAATTTAATTTTTAAATATTATAAGTAAGAATTTTAGAATAACATATGAGGTGATTATGGACATAAACAGCATTATAAAAGAAATTGTTATTATCGATGGACATACGGATATTCCACGTGATGTATATCAAAAAGAATCTAAGGGCGAGACAGATGTATTTATGAAGAAACACTACCCAGAATTAAAAGAAACTGGAGTAAATATTGTTTTTGTTAATGTTTTTACTAAAACTTCTCCTGAATTCACATTAACTGAGGCTATGTTACAAATTGAAAAGATAATTAAAGTTACAAAAGAAAATGAGGATGTAGTGCTCATAAAAAATAAAAATGATTTAGACAATGTTTTAAATACGAATAAATTGGGCCTTATTCTTTCATTAGAAGGATTTGAACCTTTAGGTAACTCATTAGAATTATTAAATATCTATTATGAGCTTGGTATGCGTTCTGGTATGTTTACATGGAATTATGCAAATTATTTTGCTACAGGAGCTGATCTCAAAGATGGTGGAATCTCAAAAGCTGGTGTATCAGCAATTGAAAAAATGAATTCATTAGGTATTTTAATTGATGTTTCACATCTTAATGAACAAAGTTTTTGGGATGTAATAAAGTATAATAAAAAACCTACTATAGCATCTCACTCCAACGTAAAAGCATTATTCAATCATGATAGAAATTTGACAGATGAACAAATAAAGGCGATAGCAAACAGCGGTGGGGTAATAGGAGCCGTTAGTTATTTTTCTAAAGTTGATGAAGATAATTTAAATGGTATACGTTTAGATGATGATAATACAGAAACAATTTATGATTATATTAAACATATTGAATATTTGATTAGCTTAGTAGGTTATGATCATGTTTCGTTTGGATTTGATTTTAATATGTATCTTGGAGATTTTGGTGTTAAGGGGTTAGAAAGTGCAGAAAAAATTAAGGACGTTATCCAGTTACTTTTGGAAAGAAACCATAAATTAGAAAATGTTAAGAAAATAGCAGGTGGAAACTTAATTAAATTGCTATATAGCGTTTTATAATTACTATTTCTAAAAATAAAATCTTTAAAATTGAATATAGAAAATAGAATAATAAAAAAATAGGAGGCTTAAAATGACTGAAAAAAATTTAAAAAAGAAAAAAGAAAAGAAAGCTTTTAAAAGTATTAATACTTATGTGCTTCTGAGTTGCATTATCATAGTTATTGCTATTCTTACTTATGTAATTCCAGCTGGACAATTTGACCGTGTTGAAGATGTTAATACTGGTAGAATGTTAGCAGATCCTAGTTCTTTTCACTATATAGAGCAAAATCCAGCTTCAATATTTAATGTATTCAAAGCAATACCACAAGGAATGGTAGATAGTGCGAAAATAATATTCTTTATTTTTATTATATCAGGTGCAATTCAAATTGTTAATGCAACTGGTGCTATAAATTCAGGACTTTTAAAATTAACAAAGAAATTCGAAGGTAGAGAGAATTTATTAATACCAATTTTTATGATATTTTTCTCTTTCACAGGTGCATTTTTAGGATTTTGCGAAGAAAATATTGTTTTTATACCTATAGCTGTTAGTGTAGCAAGATATCTCGGATATGATTCAATTGTAGGGATATGCATTTCTTATTTATCTGCAGAAGTAGGATTTTTTGCAGGGATGATGAACCCTTTCAATGTTGGAATCGCACAAGGTATTGCAGGTCTTCCAATGTTTTCGGGAATCGGATTTAGATTTTTTATTTGGGCTGTTTTTATGTTAGTGACCGCTTGTTATGTTATGAATTATGCAGCAAAAATAAAGAAAAATCCAGAGCTAAGTTTAGTTGCGGATATTGAACATGATGAAGAAAAATTTGTTGATTTATCGAAAATAGAAGTAAACTTTACATTAGGACATAAGTTAATATTCGTAGTGTTTGCTATAGCGATATTTGCTATTATGTATGGAGCTTTCAAATTGGGTTGGTATGTAGAGGATATAGCGGCTGTTTTCTTAATGGTTGGATTGGTTTCAGGTATAATTGGCAGATTAAGCTTTACTCAAATAGCTGAAGAATTTGTTATAGGTGCAAAAAGTATTGCATTTGGAGCACTTATGGTTGGTTTTGCAAAAGCGATTTTCTTAATAATGTCAAATTCTATGATATTGGATACTATTATTAATTCATCAGTAGGATTGCTTGGTTTAATCCCTCCGTCATTTGCTATAATGGGTTTATTTGTAATACAATGGTTTATTAATATCCCAATCACCTCTTCAACAGGATTAGCTGCTATTGCAATGCCTATATTAATACCAATAGCAGATATGTTAAAAATTAATCGACAAGTAACCGTTGTTGCATTCCAACTTGGTGATGGTATCAATGGCAGTATACTTCCTACATCTGGAGTTTTACTTGCAGTATGTTCTGTAGCAGGTGTTCCTTATGACAGATGGTTTAAGTTCATGTGGAAATTAACATTAATATTTACTGTAATGGCTTGTATTGTTTTAGCTATTGCTAATGCAATTCCTATTGGACCATTTTAATTATTAATATATATAATTTAAAATTGAACAAATAACTTATCAATGTATTTTAATAAATTTGTTAAAATTGTTATATTCAATAGACATAAACTAAAAGATAACCTCTATGTTTAATTTAGCATAGAGGTTTTTACTAAATGTACGTTATTATTTTACATTTTCCATTGCTTTTTTAGCAAAATCAGTTATAACAACTTTATTATATGGTGCGCCTTCTTCTAATTCTCCTGCTGTTTTTATTATATCAATTAGATGGTTATAGCCTTCTTCTCCTAAAACTAAATCAGGTTTCCATGTGTCTTGATCTTTGTAATTTTGAACAACGGTTGCTAAAAATTCTACATCAGAGTCAGGAAACTGAGGTAAAATTGCTTCTGCTACTTCTGCTGCAGTGTGTTCTTGTACCCAAACCATTCCTTCATAAATTGCATTTGTAAAACTTTGAACTAATTCAGGATTTTTTTCAATATAGCTTTTAGTTGTTGAGTAGCAAGTATATGGGATGTACCCAGCTTCAACACCAAGAGAACCTACTACATAACCTTTGCCTTCTAATTCAAATGTAGAAGCAACTGGTTCAAATAATGTAGTAAAATCTGCTTGACCTGATGCGAATGCTCCTGCCATCATATCAAACTGTATGTCTGTTCTTACATCAACATCTACACCTGGAGTTAATCCATGCTGTTTTAGAACATATTCTAATGTCATGAGTGGCACACCACCTTTTCTACCTCCAAGTATAGTTTTACCTTTCATTTTTTCTACAGTAAAATTGTCATCATCTTCTCTGCCCACTATGAAAGATCCATCTCTTTGTGTAAGTTGGGCAAAATTAATTACGTAATCTTCCTTACCTTGGTTATAGACATAAACACTGGCTTCTGGTCCCATAAACCCTATATCGGCTTGCCCGCTAAGTACTGCAGACATACATTTGTCGGCGCCGCCACCATTTGTAAGTTCTACGTCTATACCATTTTTCTCAAAAAATCCTTTTTCAATTGCAACATACTGAGGTGCATAAAAAACTGAATGTGTTACTTCTACAAGACGAATATTTTGGTTTTTCTTTTCTTTTTCGCATCCTACTAGAAATAAAGATGCAATTAGAATGACAACAAGTAGTAAAGAAATAATTTTTTTCATTAAAAGCCTCCTGCAACTTATATTTCTTATTATATTCACTGTAATATAAATAAGTTACTGATAATATTTTTTTAGTTGGATTTCAATAAAAAATAAGAACCCACCCATCAACGCAATCTTTGATTGCTGATGGGTTCAGGGAACCTATTTGTCTTTTTTATAACAAAAATAAAATTACATTTATATAAACATTTTATTGCTTAAATTAAAACAAAGAAAATATTTGTGCAAGTTATGGAAAAAAACAGAGGAATAGGGAGCATTTTTAAGGAAATGCCAATTTAGTTGATGATTTAACACTAAAATGTAAATTTTAATTCAAATAACATCAATATAGATAATTGATAGTTTATATCATAAGTTGTAAAATAAGTGCGGTATCAATAGCAATAAACATCGCAATTATTTTATAAGTATGTAATATAACTTTATGTTATTTACAATAAATTTGAGGAGGACTTATTATGTTTAAAAAATTTACTAACGGCTGTGTATATGTTATGAACAAATACTTGCCAGACGCATTCATTTTTGCTATCGTTCTTACAATAATCACCTTCATAGGTGGTGTAGCAATGACAGGACAATCACCATTCCAAATGATACTACATTGGGCAGGAGCTAAAGGATTCTTTGGACTATTATCTTTTACAATGCAAATGGTATTAGTGCTTGTACTTGGTAGTGCAATGGCACAAGCTAAAGTATTTAAGAATATTCTTAGAAAAATAGCGAAAACAGCAAAAACTCCTGCAAAAGGAATTATGATTACTGCTTTTGTATCAGTTATTGCTTGCTGGATTAACTGGGGATTTGGTTTGGTTATTGGAGCTTTATTAGCAAGAGAAATTGCTAAAGAAGTAAAAGGTATTGACTACAGATTACTTATAGCAACTGCTTATTCAGGTTTCGTTGTATGGCATGGTGGTATTTCAGGATCTATTCCATTACAAGTAGCTAATCCAGGTGCTTTAGCAACTGTTGCACCTGACATATTTGACAAAACATTTACTATAGCAACAAGTCAAACTATATTTTCACCAATGAACTTATTTATATCAGGAATTATAATTTTTGGATTACCTTTTGTATGCAAGGCTATGATGCCAGATAAAGAACATACTGTTGAAGTAGACCCAATTAAATTGCTTGAAAAAGAAGCTCGTGTAGAAGATCCAAGTAAATTTTCACCAGCAGACAAAATGGAACGCAGTAAAGTTTTATGGATTATAACTTTACTTTTGGGTTTCTCATATATAGTATATAATTTCACTAAAGTTGGTTTAAATTTAAGTCTTGACTTTGTAAACTTTATATTCTTATTTGTTGGTGTATTGTTACATGGAAATCTTAGAAATTACATAGATGCAGTAAATGATGCAGCATCAAGTGCAGCAGGAATTATACTTCAATTCCCATTTTATGCAGGTATAATGGGTATGATGGTAGGTGCTAATCCTGAAACTGGTGTATCTTTAGCAGGAGTTATATCTAATGGTTTCGTTAGTATTTCTACAGCAACTACATTCCCATTGTTTACATTCTGGAGTGCAGGTATTGTTAACTTCTTCGTACCATCAGGTGGAGGACAATGGGCAGTTCAGGCTCCAATAATGATGCCAGCTGGTGATGCATTAGGAGTTGCTCCAGCTAAAACAGCAATGGCTATTGCATGGGGTGATGCTTGGACTAATATGGTTCAACCATTCTGGGCACTTCCTGCACTTTCTATAGCAGGATTGAGCGCAAGAGATATTATGGGATATTGTGTAATTACATTATTATTTAGTGGTGTAGTAATATCAGCAGGATTTCTTTTATTCTAAAAAAAGCTATTATAATAAGAACCTCACCCTTCAACGCAATCAAAGATTGCTGATGGGTTCCGGGAACCTTGTTGTATTCACAAAAAAACTTTCTATTATTTACAATAGAAAGTTTTTTTCATTATATTCGTAGAGAAATCTAGTTATTAATACCATATTAAAGAAATCAAAAGATTAATAAAGATATATATATATTTGTAAAATATATTTAATAAAACATAAAATAACATAGAAATAGATACTAGACATGTTATGTAAAGTATGCTAATATTTAAATTATATGAGTGTCAAATGTTTAAATTTTTATAAATATTTTAAAATGAGAGGAAGTCCTCATGTCAATTTCTTTTTCTGAAGTTCTATATCAACTAACAACTAATCCAATGCTTTTTATAACTACTATTTTAACTCTAGCAGTTATTTTAGTGAATGGTTGGACTGATGCTCCAAATGCTATTGCTACATGTGTATCTACCCGTTCTATTGATGCAAAATCGGCAATTTTAATGGCAGCAGTATTTAATTTTTTTGGCGTTTTTGTAATGACTATGGTCAATGCTAATGTTGCGATGACTATTTATAATATGGTTGATTTTGGAGGTAATTCAAAAGATGCTTTAGTAGCGCTATGCGCGGCTTTATTTGCTATTGTGATATGGGCTACAGCAGCTTGGTGGTTTGGAATACCAACTAGCGAGAGCCATGCCTTAATAGCAGGAATCTCAGGTGCAGCCATTGCGTTGCATAATGGGTTATCTGGTATAAATGGAAGCGAATGGATAAAGGTATTATACGGATTAGCTTTATCTACGTTTTTAGGATTTGTACTTGGTTTTATAACTGTTAAATTAACAGAAGTTTTTTGTTATGGGCTTAATAGAAGAAAAACTAATGCTTTTTTTCAAAAAGCTCAAATTGGTAGTGGTGCAGCTATGGCATTTATGCATGGTGCTCAAGACGGACAAAAGTTTATGGGAGTTTTTATGCTAGGTATTTTTTTAGCAAATGGACAAGCAGATGTTACAAGCTTTCAAATTCCTATATGGATGATGATACTATGTTCTTTAGTTATGGCACTAGGCACATCTATTGGAGGATATAAAATCATAAAGTCAGTAGGAATGGATATGGTTAAGCTTGAAAAATATCAAGGCTTTTCTGCTGATGCGGCAGCTGCAACTTGTTTATTTATATCTTCAATGACTGGTATTCCAGTTAGTACAACTCATACAAAAACTACAGCAATTATGGGAGTAGGTGCAGCTAAAAGAGTATCATCAGTAAATTGGGGATTAGTTAAGGATATGGTATTAACATGGGTGCTGACATTCCCAGGCTGTGGATTTATTGGATATCTTATGGCAAAATTATTTATGTTTATTTTCTAATTTATATTAATATATGAAAGAGGTGTGTTATGGCACGTAAAAATGATTATAATTATTTTGATACATTTGTAAAACTTGCTGATTATTGCTGCTCTGCAGCTAAGTTACTTGATGAAATATTAAATAATTTCCATGTAGACGAGTTACAGGAAAAAATGAAATTAATGCATATAATAGAGCATGATGCTGATTTAGCTGGCCATGATATGATGCGAAAATTGGCGCATGAATTTATTACACCAATTGAAAGAGAAGACATTGTAGCATTAGGACATGAAATAGATAATGTTACAGATAGTATTGAGGATGTATTATTATATATGTACATGTACAATGTTCCTAAAGTTAAAAACGAAGCTTTGCAGTTTTCAGAACTGATAGTAAAAAGTTGTGAAGCATTGAAAAAGACTTTTGAAGAATTTCATAATTTTAGAAAATCAAAAGAAATTCATAAGGGAATTGTTTTAATTAATAAGTTGGAAGAAGATGGGGACAATCTTTATACGCAAGCAGTTAGGAAACTTCATATGACGTCTAGCGATCCAATTGAAATTATGACGTGGACTGAAATTATAAACCGTTTAGAAAAATGTTGTGATTCATGTGAAGAAGCAGCAAATGTAGTTGAAAGTATAATAATGAAGAATTCGTAAAGAATTTGTAATAAAATCGTATTTATTTATAGAAAGGAAACGTACCTTTCTATTTTTTTTAACTTAAAATCAAAATATCCTTCTTTTAAAATTAAAATATCAAAAAAAATTAAATAAATGTAAAAAAATCATTGCAAAGTAATAGAAAGATTGTTAAAATATATTCAGGAGGGTTGCTATGGACAAAAATGGGAAAATTTCATCAGCAGTAATTAGAAGATTACCTAAATATTACAGGTATCTTGGAGAATTAAAAAGAATGGGCGTAAATAAAACTTCGTCTAGAGAGCTAAGCGATATGACAGGCTTCTCCGCATCGCAGATACGTCAAGATTTAAATAACTTTGGTGGTTTTGGTCAACAAGGTTTTGGTTATGATGTTGAAAATTTACGATTAGAAATTGCTAAAATATTAGGCTTAGATAAAAAATACAAAGTAATGATTGTGGGTGCCGGTAATATTGGTCAAGCAATAGCAAATTATACTGGATTTTATGAAGCTGATTATGAAGTAGTAGCATTGTTTGATAAAAATCCTAAATTAATAGGTTTATCAATAAGGAATGCAGTAATACGCGATATTGATGATATTGAAGAATTCTTGCAATCCGAAAAAATAGATATTGCAGTAATTTGCACACCTAAAAGTGTATGCCAACAAATAGCAGAAAAAGTTGTTGCATGTGGTATAAAAGCTATTTGGAACTTTGCACCAAAGGATTTGAAAATGCCAGAAGGCGTTTTTGTTGAAAATGTCCATTTAAACGAAAGTTTATTTTCATTAACATACTACTACAACAAATTAATCGGCGAATAAAAACAGAGTTTTCATAGCTCTGTTTTTTTATTGACAGAAAAACTGGTACGTAAGCATGTTTTTCTTTAAGTTTCATTTCATATAACATGTCTTTATTTAAAAAAATATCCTCAATATTCATCATAATCATGAAATGTGTTATAATATATTTTTTACAGCTTGATATATTATAAAAAAAACTTGCAAATATTACGAATAGTTAACAAGTATGTAAGTATAAATTAAAAAAATAAAGAAATAATTACATTGATGATTTTTTTAAAAATGATAATGAGGCAAATTATTTTTATTGACAAATAGTTAATATAAAATTCTTATTTTAAAGTTGTATTACTAATTGTTTTTGTTATAATTAAGTAGGAATTAGTTATTAAATAAATTCTTTGGAGGAATAAATAATGAACGCTTATATTGAAAGAGTTATCGAACAAGTAGCAAAAAGAAATGCTGGAGAACCAGAATTCTTACAGACTGTTGAAGAAGTTTTAACTTCATTAGAGCCTGCTATTGAACAACATCCAGAATATGAAGCAGCAGGATTATTAGAGAGATTAGTTGAACCAGAAAGACAAATAGTTTTCAGAGTTACTTGGGTAGATGATCAAGGTAAAGTACAAGTTAATAGAGGATTTAGAGTACAATTTAGCAGTGCTATAGGACCTTATAAAGGAGGACTTAGATTCCATCCTACAGTATATTCAGGTATAATGAAGTTTTTAGGTTTTGAACAAACATTTAAAGACTCATTAACAGGTCTTCCAATAGGTGGAGCTAAAGGTGGTTCAGACTTTGATCCAAGAGGAAAATCAGATGCAGAAGTAATGAGATTCTGTCAAGCTTTCATGACTGAATTATATAGACATATAGGCCCAGATATAGACGTACCTGCAGGTGATTTAGGTGTAGGCGGAAGAGAAATAGGTTATTTATTTGGACAATATAAGAGAATAAAAGGCAATTATGAAAATGGAGTACTTACAGGTAAAGGTATTTCTTATGGTGGAAGTTTAGGAAGAACAGAAGCTACAGGTTTTGGTGCTGTATTCTTTGCAAGAGAAGTTCTTAAGCATTTTGGTGAAAAAATCGAGGGTAAAACTTTCGCATTATCTGGATTTGGTAATGTAAGCTGGGGAACTGCTTCTAAATTAGCTGAACTTGGCGGAAAAGTTGTTACTATTTCTGGTCCAGATGGATATATTTATGATCCAGATGGTATAAAAGGTGAAAAATTAGATTACATGTTAGAAATGAGATCATCAGGAAGAGATAGAGTTCAAGATTATGCAGATAAATTTGGCGTAGAATTCTTTGCTAAACAAAAACCTTGGAATGTAAAAGTTGATGTTTGCATGCCATGTGCTACTCAAAATGAAATCACTATGGTTGAAGCTAAACAATTTGTTGAAAATGGAGTTAAATACTTTATAGAAGTATCTAACATGCCTACAACTAATGATGCTCTAGCATTTATTCAAAAGAGTGGTATAGTTGTTGCTCCTTCAAAAGCTGTTAATGCTGGTGGAGTTGCTACTTCTGCTTTAGAAATGAGCCAAAACTCTATGAGATACTCATGGACAAGAGAAGAAGTTTATGCAAAACTTGAAGAAATCATGATTAACATACATAACAATTCAAGAGATGCAGCTGAAGAAGTTGGTTTAGGTTACAATTTAGTAGCTGGAGCTAACTTAGCAGGATTCAAAAAAGTTGCTGATGCAATGATGCAACAAGGATTAGTTTAACAATATTTGCAATATATATAAAAAAGCAAGGTGAACAACATGTTTACCTTGCTTTTTAGCGTTTAAAATTAAGTTGTGATTAATTAATGAATTAAATGTCATTTAAAGATGAGTCCTTTTATTTTGTCAGTTTTCTCGTTTACTCATTATTAGAATTATATTCTAATAATTTTTCTATCATAGTTTTGTATGTTTTTGCTCTTGAAGATAATAATAATATTAATAGAAAAAGTTTTTCGTTGTCATCAAAACTTTTACATGATGAATTAGAATATAAATTAGATGCTAGAGATTTAACTTCATCCTCTAGGTTTTTTACTTCATCTTTTTCAATATTCAAAAATACATTGTATAAATCAGACATGTCATCAAAGTTAAAATGTTTATCAGTATATGAATTACATATAGTTTTTACATCATCTAGTGATAAAATTTGTTTCATATAAAATATGTAAATTAAATCAATAATATGTTGTGGAAAATATTTTTTGTTTTCGGGTTTAGGCATTAAATCATGTTTGACATAATTGTTGATCATAGACTTTGTAATTGTTTTATCATTTGGATTGTTTTGGGAAAGATTTTCATTCATAAAAATTAGAGCTTGGTCCATGTATAAGTTTATATTTGGAATATTTGATAATTCTATTTGATTTAAGAACGACGAATTATTTATAAAATTTAAAAATTCTTCAAGTTGCACTTTGTTACCTCGCTTCGATGTGTATAATAATATTGCTTACTACATTATATAGTATTAAAAACTATATTTCAAGAAAATATATTGACAAATTGATAAATAAGTCATATCATAACTATATAACATAGTTTTAAAAACTATATAAAGGAAGGTGTTTTAATGAATAAAGATAAAAGGGAAATAACTAGTGCCTTAACACATTTGGGCGGGGCTATATTTGCAGTAGTAGGAATGATTATGCTCTTGTATCATGCTGTACAGTCAAATAATACAATGAGTATCATAGCCTTTATTATATTTGGTTTAAGCATGATTCTGTTGTATTCAACTAGCACGATATATCATTTTATTGATGCATCTAAGAAAAATGCTAAACTAGTTATGAGAAAATTAGATCACATTATGATTTTCGTACTAATTTCCGGTACATATACTCCAATTTGTTTATTAACATTGCAAAATACTGTAGGATATACACTACTTAGCGTTGTTTGGTCAATTACTTTAATAGGAGTTTTTATAAAAATATTTTGGATAAACGCACCTAGGTGGGTTAGCTCTGGATTATATATAGGAATGGGTTGGATTTCTGTTTTAGTATTTTCGCCTCTAGTAAAAAGCATGGCTTTAGGAGGAGTTATATGGCTTGTTTTAGGAGGACTGATGTATACAGTTGGCGGTGTAATTTATGGACTTAAAAAGCCTAATATTGATAAACCATGGTTTGGATTTCATGAATTATTTCACTTGTTTGTTTTAGCAGGAACATTTTGTCACTTCATAATGATGTACTTTTATATAGTGTAGTAAAATAAAAAGCATGTAGCTGCATGCTTTATTTTTTTACGCATTTTCAATTATTTGTTAAGATTTGTAGATATGTATTCTTCCTGTGTCATTTAAATGTTTTATTAAAATAGCAACTATAGGTGCACATATAAAACCTACAAAGCCAAACAACCTAAGACCAGCATACATTGCAGTAATAGTTATTACAGGGCTAAGACCAATTTGATGACCTACTATTCTAGGTTCTATAGTATTTCTTACTATAGTTATAACTGCATATATTATTAACAACCCTATACCTTTTTGGTAATCTTTTAATATTAATTCAACAATAGCCCAAGGTATAATTATACCACCTGTACCTATTAATGGTAAAATATCTAATACTGCAACAATTGCTGCAATAGGCAATGCATATCTTATTTTTAATATAGACAATCCTATAAGCATTTCTATAAATGTTATTGATAAAATAATTGCATATGCTTTAATCATCTTTAACAACGTACCAGATAAAAACTTTCTAGCATCTACAAAATTTGAATTAAATTTTGCAGGTAATTGACGTTTAATAAAAGAAGTTATATTTTTATAATCTACACTGATAAAAATAGAACATACTATTGTAAAAATTATAGAGATTAAATATAAAGGTATGTTGGATATAATATTAGTTATTGCTGAAAGCAAATAAATGGATAAGTTTTTAACTACAGAAGCTAAATACTGCACTCCACTAATAATCATGTTAGAAAGTGTATCAGCAAATTCAGGAGACAGTGTCTGAACTCTTTCAACTACCCAATTGTTAACATCAAAGAATAATGGCTCAATTTTATCAAAATATAAGCTTGGAATAACTTTTATAAGACCAGCCATTTCATTCCATAAGAAAGCTGTTAAGAACCATATAATGACTACTACTAAAAAATAAAAAACTCCAATAACAAATATTGAAACACCTTTTCTTTTAATTTTGGTAACTTTAGTTATAAATTCTGTAGTTGGTTTTAATATAAATGCTATTAAAAAACCAATAATAAATGGCATAACCCAATGAATAGCATATTTAAAAACAAAATATACAACTGCAAATAAAGTTATTATATAAATAATATTAATTATAAATTTCTTTTTTTCATCTTGCGTCATTTGTGTATTTCCTCATTTTTTTTTATTTAAAAAAGAATATATTTTCATTATTATAATATTAATTACAAACATTTGCAAGATATTTGTTGCTTAGAGACATTGTGATCTAATATGACATTTAAATGATTTTAATGATATTGAAAAGGCTAAGTGTGTAAAATGTTTAGCCTTATATATTAATTTTTTTCTTTATTTATATATTTTGTAAAAGTATCATCAACTAATTCTTTATCATTATAAGGAACTTTCAGTTTGATTTTATTATCTAAATCTAAGTCGCCAAGTCTTATTTTTTTAAGAGTAATAATCATATTGTAATATAAATTTTTACTAGGAAACTTTCTTTCATACACATTGCTCCATTCATAATCAATAACTTCGTCCCATTTTGTTAATTTACCATTTGAAAGTATGCCATCTTCATAAATGGTATTTTTTTGTAACCATAAATAAAAATGAAATAGAGAAAGTATAAGTGATCCAATAATCCAAGTCAACATTCCATAAAAGGAATTATGATAAGGAACTAGATAAAGTAGGTGACATACCATAGTGTTTTCAAAAAAATATTCTCTTAAGCTATCTAAGTAATCATAATTTAATAACTGAAAAACATTAACAAGATACTTTTCATGTAATATTGAATACGTCTTTAGAGCCGAATTAAAAAATAATACAGACCATGTAATGAATATTACAATCCAAAGAGCGACTAATATCAAACTATATAAGGTTCTATTTAATTTAATAATTTCTTTGCTTTTTCTTTGCTTTTTATTATATTGGTCCTTAAATATTTGAATAATTAATGAAATAGCAACACTAACGATTAATATAACACTAAAGTTCCTAATTGTATTACCCCCCTAAAAGATTTATTCTATTTATTTTAATTATACCATATTATGGAATACGTGTAAATATGAAAGGTAAAATATGGGTATTAAGTTATATGGTTAGCGAACTTGTGTCATAATTTGATTACAGTATTCGACAAGTCGAAATGTCGAATACTGTTTTTGTAGCTTTTTATTTTGACTTTGACTGATGATATTTATAGTGTAATTTGGTTTAGAAAACTAGGTATTTCAAAGTCAAATACAGTTTCACTTTCTGCTTTTTTAACAACATTATCTTCTATTTTTAATGCTATCTTTTGCACATCTTCAAAACCTGTAGCAATTACTGTTATTTTAATTGAATCACCAATAGATTCATCAATATTTGCTCCGAATATTATATTAACTTCTGGATCAGCAGCTTCTTCAATAAGTTTTGCAGCTTCGTTAATTTCATGAATTCCCATATTCAAACCACCTGTTATATTGAGAATTACTCCTCTAGCACCATTTATTGATGTTTCTAATAGTGGGCTTTGAATAGCTTGTTTTACTGCATTTAAGGCTCTGTTTTCACCATCGGCTTGACCTATACCCATATGTGCCATTCCTTGATTAGACATTATTGTTTGAACATCCGCGAAGTCCAGATTTATTGTTGCTGGGATAGCTATTAAATCTGAAATACCTTGTATTCCTTGTTTTAAAACATCATCTGCCATAGAAAATGCTTCAAGCATAGTTGTTTTCTTGTCAGATATTTCTAATAACTTATCATTTGGAATAACTACAAGAGTATCTATATTTTCCTTTAATTTTATCAATCCCATATCTGCATTTTTCATTCTCTTTTTACCTTCAAACAAAAAAGGTTTTGTTACTACTGCAACAGTTAAAATTCCTTTATCTTTCGCTATTTTTGCAATATAAGGAGCTGCACCAGTTCCAGTTCCGCCACCCATACCTGCTGTGACAAATACCATATCAGACCCATCAACTAGTTGTGCAATTTCTTTCTCGTTTTCTATCGCTGATTTTTCTCCTATTTCTGGTTTAGCACCTGCTCCTAACCCATTTGTTAATTTTCCACCTATTTGGATTTTAATATCCGCTTTTGATGAAGCTAATGCTTGTTTATCAGTATTTACACTTATAAAAGTAACACCTCTGACTCCAGATTCTATCATTCTGTTAACAGCATTATTTCCACCACCACCAACACCGATTATTTTAATGTCAGCCAATTTTTCTGATGGTTCTTCGAAATCAAACATAATAGTCCTCCTGAAAAGATCTCTTAGCTTTTCATTTTACTTTTGAATTTTAAAATTTTGTTAATATCTTATACCTTTGATATTTTACACTTTATTTCTGAATTTTGCACGTATTATATTAAAACTATAAAAAATTAATATTAAAAAAAAGACACTGTCTCTTTTAGTTAGAAAGTTATATGGTTAGCAACTGGTTTCATAATTTAATTTATATAAAATATAAATATGAACATGTAAATATATTTAGTTTCAAATTATAAAATTCACTAAAAAAAAGCCATTAAAAAACAATGACTTTTTTTTCTTATTTAAATTATTTATTTTTAAAATATAATTTCTATATAAAATTATAAGTTGCAGCATTAAAAAAATGGGTAATTTTGAATGATTTTACCATATTATTGAAATAAATAAATTTATAAATATTTTTTTAATTCTACCCCATTTTTATCGCAAAAAAATACGAAGTATATAAAAGTGAATAAAACTTGAGGAGCGTATATGAAAAGCAGACAGACTAATTTATTATCAACTATGGAAAGAGATGATTCCAGTTATACTATGTGGGTAATCGTAATTATATTTTTCATTACGATTGTAAGAGGTATTATATTTTACTCAGGTGGTACAGGTACAAATGTGCATCTGCTATATATTCCCATATTACTATCGATATTTGTTTTTGGATTAAAAGGAGGTATTGCAACTGCTATTTTTGCCGGCATTGCAGTTGGCCCATATACTCCTATCAATGAAGCAACAAATACAATGCAAACAGTGCCATCGTGGCTGTTTAGAATTTTAATATTTTGTATGATCACAATTATTTTTAGCTTATTAGTTAAACATAATAAAAAAATGAATAATATTTTAATAAAGAAAACATATATAAATAAGCAGACTGGATATTACAATTCCAATAAATTGAAATTAGATTTAAAAGAAATGATAAATGAAAGTAAAAATATAAATGAAAACATTTCATTAATAATGTTTCAATATGAAAATTTAGATACAATCAGTAAATATATTAATTTAGAAACTGGTAAAAAGTCATATTCAATTTTATTAGATATGGCCAATGAATTTTTTGATATGGGAGACATATATGTTGTTAATAAAAGCAAATTTATTGCAATCTTACCTAATTATAACAATCAAGACACATTTTTTTTAGCAAATGAATTTATTCGTAGCACTAAAACTCCTTTTAATATTGATAAGTTTCCAATTACCCTTGTAGTAAAGGGAGGCATCGTCAATTATCCCTTAAATGAAATTAAAACAAATGATATAATAATGAATATGGATAAAGCATTAGACCAATGCACAAAGTATCATAATGATGTTGAAATTTTTGATAATAATTTGGAAGAAGATCAGAGAAAGTATTACAGTGACCTTGTTTTTTTGTACCATGCCCTTCAAAATGACAAGCTTTCATTAGTTTACCAACCAAAATTAAATATACAGAATAATCAAATGATTGGAGTTAAAGCTTTAATTTGTTGGGATGACCAGGAGCATAACAATATTTCAATTTCAGAAATGAATAAAAGGGCAGAATATGCTGGCTTTATCAATCAAATAACAAAATGGGTAATAAAAAATGTTTCTGAACAATTGAAAATATGGAACGAAAATGGAATATATACAAATGTATCCATAAGCATTTCAGCTAGAGATTTAAATGAAGGAACAATAGTAAATTATACAAAAAATTACATAGAAAGCTATGATATCAATCCAGAATGTATTGAATTAGAATTGGCAGAAACTTCAATCATTAATGATGAAGTAAAAGTTATGGAAACATTAAAAGAATTAAAGGATATAGGAATAAAATTATCAATAGATTATAACGGAGCAAAATTTAATACTGTGAAAAGTATAATGGAATATGCGGAATTATTTGAGTATTTAAAAATAGATAATATATTTGTTAATAACGCAATAGATACCGAAAATTCAATATTGGTTGAATACATGTTAAAAGCTGCCCACAGGCTTAACTTGAAAGTTGTGGCAGAAGGAGTAAATACAAAAGAAAGAGCTAACTTATTAAAGAAAGTTGGATGTGATATAATACAAGGTAATTATTATAGTATGCCATTATCACCATATGAGTTAGAAAGTTATCTAGCTAGTGAATGTGTTTCCTAATTAGTAGAAAAATAGAATTATTAATATCATTTGATTAAATAGAGCTTTAAAATTATATATTTATTGATATTTTAAAAAATAAAATATATAATGTATTTTATTATACTTTATGATAGTATGTAAGATAATTTAAAAAGGATGGCTCAATAGATGAAGGAATTTACCAATGATTTAAATAAATCTAGAAATAGGAAAATAGAGAAGTACTTTCTTACACAAAAGTATATATCTAAATTAATAAAAAATATGTACCTCAATATGATTATAATATTAATGTTTTTCGTTATTTTTAATATTTTGTACTCAGAATCAGCATTGTACAGCACTATACGAATAATTTTAATCATTGTTTTTAGTATATTAGGAATTTTAATTATTTTACAATGTACAAAATCAATATCTAAAAATAAGGCATTTTATTATGAGGTGACTAATGATGCACTTATTCACTTTAATGGAAAGAAGGAATTTATTTATCCATGGTATGACTTTAAAAGTATTATTAGAGATGAAAGCAAGTTAGATATGATTTACCCTATTATATTTAAAACTACTAGTAAAACACTTATATTACATAAAAATATTGAAAATAATTTTAATTTGATTATGGATATTGTGAAACATACAAGTGAATTTGCTGAAATTGACCTAGCAGTTATTGAAGAATTTAAATAATTAATAATCAAATTAAACACCTAATGATGCAATTTGAAGTGTATTAAATAATTTCAAAATTCATATTTATAAATATAAAAAAGTCACTGGAAATTTACTTTTTCAGTGACTTTTGAATTTGGTTTTTTTATATTTTTATTGTTAAATTTTATTCTTCTTCAATATAGTCTTCTTTATTTATTAATGGTATTATACGTTCTAATTCTGCTACATGAATATTTAGAATTTCATTTAGCAATTGTTCTATTTCTATATTGTTATCTGAATATACAATTTTTAGAACCCATTTAGGATTATAATCACCTGGCAACTCTTCAAATTCACATATTCTATCTGAAAAAACTTCTTCGTTGTACAAATCAAAAATTCCTGAATATTTCCAGTCTTCTTCAATTTCAGTTGTAGTTAGTGTCAAATATATATAATATACTTCACTATCTTCTTCTACATATATTTTATCTATATATTCCATATATTTATGTATTTCATATGAGCCAATTGTTTCAACAAAAAATCCTGTTTCTTTTTCTTTCTTCATAAGTATTAAATTGTTATAATTATCCATTTTATCTCCTCAGATATTAAATATCACATTCCTATTTGATATATTATAATATAAAACATGATATTAGTATAGGTAAAAATAAAAATAAAATTACTGCAAACTGATTTTGCGATATGCAAAGCCATTTTGCAGTAATTTATAATATAGCCTTTTTGTACGTAAAGTAAAATGACATAACGATTTGAAAAATATGTAGCTTAAATAAAAAAATGTTAAAATATCAACACTGATTTAAATATAAACTTATGATGATAATTATATGGCACAAGATTTGCTTATACTTATTATATAAAAACAGAAGGGAGAATTTGCTGTTGAGCAAATTTTTATATTAAAAATGAAAAAACTTACATTAGGGGAGAACATAAGTATTAAAGATGTTGTTAATGTTTCAAGATATAATTATACTGTTGAATTTTCAAAAGACTATATTAACAGAGTTAATGTATGTAGAAAATATGTAGATAAGTTTAGTAGAGAAGGAAAAGCAATTTATGGTGTAACTACTGGACTTGGAGATAATTGCGATAAATTTATAAATGAAGAAGATAGAGAAATAATACAAAGGAATACTATATTATCTCATACTTGTTCTGTAGGAGAACCTTTACCAAAAGAGTGCGTTAGAGCGATGATGTTTGTAATGTTAGTTCATTTTGGAACAGGACATACGGGAATTAGGCTTGAAACTTTAGAACTTATTAAAGATTTATTAAATAATGATGTAACTCCATTTGTACCTCGACATGGTTCAGTTGGATATTTGTGCTTGGAGGCTCACATAGGAGAAGTAATAATTGGAGAAGGAAAAGTATATTTTAAAAATAAACTTTTAAGTAGTAAAGAAGCTTTTAAAAAATTAAATTTAAAACCAATTGTATTATCATCTAAAGAAGGATTAACAATAGTTTCTGGTACGACATCAGTTACAGCATTAACTTCATTAGCTGTATATGATGCAGTTACCATAGCAAAAACAAGTGATATTTCAGGTTCTTTAACATTAGAAGTGCTTAAAGGAACACTTATGGCAATGGACGATAGATTGATGCAAGTTAGACCACATGAAGATCAAAAATATACTGCAAGCAACATAAGAAATATTTTAGCAAATAGCGAAATAGTTGAAAAGTATAAAGGAAGTAGGGTGCAAGATGCACTGTCAATTAGATGCATGCCACAATTACACGGTGCAGCGAAAAAATTAATAAAGGATAGTTTAAAGACAGTAGAAATTGAACTTAATTCTTCTGTTGATAATCCATTGATATTTGATGGAGAAAATAATGAAGGAATAGCTCTTATGGGATGTAACGCAGATGGTTCATATGTAGGTATGGCAGCAGATACTTTAGCTATAGCAGTGACAAACCTGTCGAAAATGTCTGAAAGGAGGATAGATAGACTAGTAAATCGACATTCAAGCGGTCTCCCTGCATTTTTAAACAAAGACGCAGGATTAAATAATGGTTTAATGATAGTACAATATTCGGCTGCAGGAATTTTAGGGGAGATGAGAATTGCATCACACCCGGCTACAATTGATAATATTCCTACTTGTGCAAATCAAGAGGATTATGTAAGTATGGGTTACAATGCAGCACTTAAAGCCTATGAATGTGTTAAGTTATCAAAATATATATTTGCTATAGAATTAATATGTGGTGCTCAAGCATTAGATTTTTATGAAAATCTAAATCCATCAAGTGCTACTAAAGAAGTATATGATATAATCAGAAAGGTTGTACCTTTAATAACAAATGATATTAATTTACATCCTTGTATAGAAGATGTAGCTGAATTTATAAATAGTGAAAAAATTATAGATTGTGTAGAAAAAGTTATTGGAAAGTTATATTTTTAATTAATTGAATAAACATTTGAATTTTATGTGGGTTTATTAATTATTTATATATGATTTTCCAAGGAGGTTCTAAATAATACCATATAAAATTTGAATTTTAGAAATATTATGAGTGTCATAAGGAGGAAATAGTAATGTTAACAGGAATTGATAATTTAGTAGTATTAGCTTGTGCCGTTGGTATTTTATTAATTGGTAAATATTTTTCAAATACTTCAACTGATATGGATAGCTTTTACAAAGCAAACAAATCTTTACCATGGTCACTTGTTGTTGGTACATTGATGGCAACCTGGTATGGCGGCGCAGGGGTTGTTGGTACAGTAGGATATGCAACTACAATGGGTTTTGCCGGTTTCTTTATTTGGTCAATTGGTGCTCATGCTGTAAGGTTTCCACTAGCTTTGTGGGTAGCACCGCGTATATCTGTAAAAGTTAATAGTACAATGCCAGAATTGCTACATAGTGCATATGGAAGGTTTGCTTCTATATTTGGTGCTATAGTAATAGTTGTTAGTTGTTTATCTATTGGAGAAATCGGAGCAACAGGTTATGTAGGTGTCGCTGCATGGGGAGCTAATAAATTTGTTGTAGCAATTGTCGTTGTTATTATTTCAATTTTTATTTCAAGTCTTGGTGGATTAATGGGGGTTGCTGTTACTGATATGATATTTTTCTTCTTAATGGTTACTTCAGTTTCAGCAGTATTTCCTAAAATATTTTATTCAGCTGGAGGATTATCTGGTATTGAAGCATCGTTGGCATCAGTCGCACCAGAGATGGTAACACCATTTGGTGGAATACCATTAGGGAGAGCGGTTACATTGATTTTATTATGTGTAAACCTTTACAAAGACCCAGCTTTCTATCAAAGATTTGCTGCAGCAAATTCACCTTCAACTGGAAAAAGAGCTATGCTGACTTGTTTCTCAATTTGGTTGTCATTTGATTTAATTTTAGTAATGACAGGAACAATAGTTAGAACGTTAGATCCTAATTTGTTAGTACAGCCTGAGGTAGGATATATTACAATAGTACTTGAAAATTTACCAGTTGTTTTTAGAGGTTTGTTTATAGTTGGGATAATGGGTGCTATTATTTCAACAATTGATAGTTATTTCTTAATTGGTGGAGAAATTATGGCAAATGATGTTATAGCAGCAATTAGAAGAAAACCACTGTCAGATAAATCTAGTATACTTATTACTAGAATATCATGCGTAGTATTTGGTGTTATAGGTATTTTTGCAGCTTTCCAATTTGCATTAGTATATGATGCATTTCTATTTGTCAGCAGTTTAAGCATGTGCGTATTATTTGTACCAGTATTGGCAGCTATTATGTATGACGGCAAAAAAACAAATGTGGCAGGTATAGCAAGCATGATAGTTGGTGGAGCAGTATGGGCTATTTGTACATACATTTTACCAGTATCTATAGAAGCCTTAGGTGGGGTTTTAGATGCAGTATTGATTGGTCTTCCTGCATCTTTCATAGCATTTATAATTGGTAATAACTTTGGTACGGATTTAATAGCTAAAGAAAATGCTAAAATGTTAAAATATTAATAGGAGGTAAAAGTAATGGATAATAAAAAAGAAAAAGATGAATTAAAAGTAGAATGGCTTGGAATTGATGGTGCATTAGTTTTACTTTACGTAGTGTTAGCAGCTATATATAGTTATGGTATAATTAATAGAATAGATTTCATAGTAGGTATAATGGCGCCTTTTATTGCAATAGCAATTACCTCTGGAGCATTTATTAAATATTGCACAGAAGTTGCATCTTTTTCAAAAGGTAAAAAACGTGACTAATTAAACTAAGAAATATGTAAATGCGGGATACTGTAGGTTTGAAATTATTAGCCTACAGATATTCTGCTAATTTGTTCTCAATAGATATATGTGAGGTATAGTATGAAAATTAAGTGTTTTCCAAAAACAATGAGTGAAACTCAAGCAATGAAGATTGCTGAACGTGGTGGAAATATACTAGGAAGAGTATTGTTTGGAAATAAGCGTATACAACTGAAATTGATGTATCTAGAAAGCAGATACATAGAATATGAAATGACATTTAGTACAAATGTAATATCTAATTTATTTAAAAAACAAAATGAAAATAAGAAACAAAAGATAAGGGCTATGGTTGAGGGGACTAGGTGTACTGCATCATATTTGCCAGATGGAATAAAAGTTGTATTAAAAGATGTCAGAGAAGAGGATATTCAGTTTAGTGAATTTACAGATGAACAGATAATTGGCAAAGGAAAAGATATGTGCAGAAGGATGGTCAGGCGTCAAGTTGGATCTTATATAACTATGGATGTTATAAGTATGGAAAGTGTGTATAGACCATATTATATAGCTTTTTATGGAGAACTAGTCGAAGGAACAAAGGTAAGGTATTTACCAATACAAGCAGATGGTAATGAAGTTAAAAGAACAATTTAGAAAAAATTTCTACACTCAATATCAATGTATAAGGAAATTTTTTTATATAGCTTATGATTAATATTAATTTATGAACAAAGATATTAATAAATAAAAGATGGAGAAAATTAATGGAAGATAAATTTACAAGAGCTATGAAGTTATTTGAAATTCCAATAGAGTTTTATAACGAAGCTAAATTAATGATAAATGAAGAAGAAGTTGATTTAATTATAGCTATGGGTGATGATAAATATGATGAAGTTAGTTTGTGTAAATTAATTATAGATAATAAAATTAATGAAATTCCAAAACAGCTTATAAAGAGAAGTTATAGTAGAGCTGTACTAAAAAAAGTAGAAGAACAAGGAGAAACTTTTTATAAAATAACAAATTTTTATGAAAGATACCCTTATTTTGCACAATATGAATATGATTCATATGCTCTTATACCTAGAGAACGTAAAGAAGCTCTTAATAATTGGGACAAAAAAATATATATGGATACATATGGAGATGATGTTCGTTCTAAAATAAAAGGTGAAAACACATATGTTCACAACAGTGATTTTTTAACATTGGAGGAAGCAAATGCATTTGTAGATAAACACAAGGATTTTATATATATGGTGCCTTGTAATTGTAAGAGTATGATGTTTTATCATGATCATCCATTGAATGTATGCATGAATTTTGATGGCGGTATTAATACCAATTATGATAGGGGTCATGGAGAGGTAATTTCTACAGAAGTAGCTAAACAAAAACTTAAAGAATTTAATAAAAAAGGTCTTATGCAAAATGGAGAAGACTATGCCATATGTAATTGTGATGGATATTGTTGTTACCCTCTTCACATGGCAAAAACAATTGGCTAAA
>Ga0074193_1001623_pt1 | contig 25777 bp, 21 predicted proteins | sample EPASupsiteHSE605_FD_64523 | JGI IMG/M metagenome (GOLD analysis project Ga0074193, IMG submission 64523) | Bioremediated contaminated groundwater from EPA Superfund site, New Mexico - Sample HSE6-05 | ecosystem: Environmental > Aquatic > Deep subsurface > Groundwater > Contaminated ... | reverse complement strand
GTCTTCGAGCTGGGGGCGACAGGAATTGCCGCATGGCTCAGGGTAAGGTTTCAAGGTGTGCAGCCCAAGAGCGTCACGCCCGGTTCGGTAAAGCGTAAGACCATTGCCTGGGGCCTTGCAGAAGGGCTTGCCGGTAGCAAGCTCCTGATGAATCTGCAGCGCAAGCTGGGCTACAGAAGCGGGTATGAACGCCTGCTTGCAAAAAAGACGGCTGCGCCTGCATTGCCAGCAACCCACGCAGCTCATGGCGGCGCGCAGGACCCATTGACCGGGTGCGGATGGGCCTGTTTCGCGGGCGTGTACCGGCCCCATAGAGAGATTGAGCACAGGTACGCCAATGTAATCGGCAAGGTGCATGGGGCCGGTATCTGGCGTTATACACAAATCAAGCGTGCCCATGAGGGCCGCAACTTCGCGCAGGTCAAGCTTGCCGCACAGGTTTGCCTGCGCAAGGCCGGAACGGCGCGCCACTTCGTCGCCCAGTTCCTGCTCGGCCTTGCCGCCCAGAAAAACCGGGGCCAGATCTGCTGCCGCGAGGCGCATGGCAAGTCGCGCCCAGAAGGCCGCATCCGGCCTTTTGGCTGCCTCGCTGGCCCCAAGCACCAAACCAACGCGGCGCGTTCCCGCTGGTTTGGGGCGCGAATGCCCCACAACGGCAAGGTTGGGAGTGGGGGAAATATCCAGCAGGTGCAGGTCGGCCCAGTGAAAGGCATTGGCGTGGTTATTCTGTGTCAGGGCCGCGCGGTACAATTGCCAGAAGCCCTGAACGCGTAATCCATCGCTGTCGGCCACAGGCCCAAGCTTGAGGGGAGACTCAAGCCGCGCCATAAGCTGGGCCGCGACCGGACTGCTGCTCAGATTGATCGCCGCCGCGTATGTTTGGCGGGCAAGCTCCTGGCAGTGCGAAGGGGGAAAAAATACGGCATCCGGCGCCAGGGGCATGAGCTGCTGAAAAAAAGCCGGTTCTGCCACAACCCACAGGGGATTGTGGGGCCAAAGCTGGCGCAGGCGGATAAGCAGGGGAAAGGTGAGGATCAGGTCACCCATGCGGTGCAGTTGCAGCACCAGAATCGGATCAGCAGCCATTATCAGCCCCGGACGGCCTGACGGGCCGCAGGTGTGCCGTAAACCTCGCGCATGCGTTCCAGCATGGTCTGCAGCCTGTGTTGCCATGTGTGGCAGGCAAGCACACGCTGCCGGGCCGCCTGCGTAATGCGGCGGCGCTCTGTTGGACGGGCGAGGTAGTGGCGCGCCAGTTCAGGGGCTTCATCCGGCTCATGGTAGCAGACGATTTCGTGCGGCTCAAAAAGCTGCTCCATCTGCTCGCGCCAGTCGGTAAGCACAAAACTGCCTGCGGCGGGCACGTCAAATACCCTCTGGTTGACCGCGCCCTTCATCTGCTTGCTGGTGCAGTTGAAGTTGATGGCTGAGTGCCCGTAAAAGAGGGGCAGTTCCGTGTAATAGCTCAGGGCGTCCAGATAGCGGGGTTGCAGGGGCTCGTGGCGAAATTCCACCTTCTGCCAGCCTGCATCGCCCACAATAAGCGGGCGCAGCGGCAGCAGACGCCGCACGCAGCCATTGCGGTACAAACGGGTGGCCTGCCAGGTGACAGCGGTTTCATAGGCCAGTTTGGCTTCGTTGTCCGGCAGGGCCTGGTAGTGAGCATAGGCTTCTGGCTGGCAGTCGCGCAGAAAATCAGCAACCGAGCGGTGGTGGCTGTCCATGAACTCCTGGGCCACGGCGTAAAAGGAGAGCAGCAGCGGGCGGGGAAAATGCCCGTTTTTCAGCCTGCCGCCAACCTTGTAGACCATGGAATTGCCCACAAAGGAGATGTCTGCCTTCCATGCGGCTGGTGCGGATGCCCCCTTGGAGGGGTGAAAGCGATCCGGATCTGTGCCCAGAGGCAGGTAGAACACATGCTCAAAACCCGCCGCGCGCAGGGATAAAATATTGTCAGAATCCCAGGTGAACAGGGTCGTCCAGGGGCTGACGCAACGGGAATACAGATGGATAATGAGGTGGGGATTGTCCACAAACCATGAAGCCAGGGGCAACTGCAAACGGGCCAGCAGGTCCATGAGCACACCCTCTACGTCCACGCCCATATGGTTGAGCGTAATGCAGCAGTCTGGCCTGAAAGCAACCACGGCTTCCAGCAGTTGCTGCACAAAATCCGCGCGGGCCAAGGCTTCGTCGCGGATGACCACCAGCTTGTACTCAATGCCAAGCTTGCGGCATGCGCCCTCGATTTCACCCATGAGGAAATATTTGCTGGTCAGCAGCAGTACGCGGGGGTTTGCATCGGCAAAGCGCGGCCCTGCGGCGCGGCTCCAGAAGTCAAACCTGGCGCTGGCGAGCAGATCTTTTTGCAGGGAACCATAATAATCGCGGTCAAGGCGCAGATAAAAGGGCAGGGCCAGAGGCAGAAGACGCAGGCCGCCGTGGAGCATCTGCCAGTGGGTCAACTCCGTAAGGGCATCCTGATGGCTCGGGCTGGTGATGAGCGTAATGCGCTCACGCAGGTTGGTCGGCAGGCTTTGCAGCACACCTGTGATGGCCTGAAGCCCGGCTTCCTTTTCCACCACGGCCACAGGCCCGTCAACGCACTGCAATACCTGGCGCAGTGCATGCCCAAGGCCGCAGCCAAGTAGAACTGGCAGGCAATCGCGCTGCAATTCCTGCATCTGCCCGGTTACAACCGCGGTTTCACGCTCAGCGCCGCCGGGGCGCAGCATGTGAAAAACACGCTCGCCCAGCCTGACTTCAATATCGTCTGGTATCCCGGATTGTTGTGCGTTCTGGCCCTGATGTGCGGAATGCTCGGAATACACCGCCAAAAAATGCGGCGTTTCAGTCTGCTTCATCATTTGGGACTCATCTGCGAGGGCTGCATGGGTTCCGCAATGATTTCGTTGTCCACCAGGCGGAACAGCGTGCACTTGTATAACTGTTCAACAACCATAAACGCGCGTCCGATGGAGATTTCCACACCGGGGTATACGGTGCCCTGGCAGAGCAGACGGCAGTTCTGCATGTAGTTTTCGTCCTGAGCCAGTCTGCCCCACAGTTCGTCGCGCCTGTTGATGAGTTGCCTGCGTTGTAGCCGCAGGGCTTGCAGCTTGCGGGACGCATCGTTGGTTTCCGGCGGCAGATGCCCGGCGATGGCATTGAGGTGGGTAATTGTTTGCGACAACTGTGCGATAATCTTATCGATTTTTTCAAGTTGGCGGATGCTCAAGGGGTCGTACCCCAGATAAACCTTGGTGCTCAGAGCCGCCTTGTTGCCTAGCTGGCCGCCAACATAAACGCTGCCGTAGGCATTGGTTGTGCCGCCGTAGAGCTTGTCGCGCACAACCATGTTGCTGCCGGCGTATACTGTGCTGTACAGGCAGGTTTTTTCAATAACCATGTTGCCGCGCGCGCGGGCGTCCACGCTTTCCAGAAAGGGAGTCATGAGCTTGTCGCCGGCATCAACCTTGCTGTGTTTGCCAGCGCCGCCCCGCACCCCGCCATCAATCATGAGATCACGGCGGGCTCGCACAACGCCGCCTTCAACCATGCCCATGATGCGTACGTTGTTGCCCTGAACGGAAAATCCGGCGCGCACGGAACCGTGCACGGCCATATCGCCCACAAAAAAGATGTTGCCGGTCTGAAAGCTCACGTCCTGACGCACGTTGAGCAGGGTCTTTACGGTAATTTTGCCGTTAAGGTAAAAAACATAGCCCTTGGCGGCGGCAAGCAGATAGTTGGGATAGCGCGGATCTACGCGGGTGTTGCCACCCATGGGGAAGGCGTCATTTTCAAGTATGAAGCGCTGGTCAACCTTGGGCCCGGCTGCGTCGAGAGGTACAAGCTCAGCCAGTACCTGCCCGGCGATAACATTCTGGACGTAGCCCAGACTGTATACATCGGACTTCCCATTATCTCCACTCGGTTTGAGATTGAGATAATCGAAATCGGGATTGAAGTAATGCCTCAGATAGTATTGCACCATGCACCATCCGTCGGGCTGAAGGGCAAAACCCCGTGATATTGTTACTCAGCAGTATCGGGAATATAGCCTTTCAGTTCATCTTCGCTCTCGAATGTTGGGAAAAATCCCTCAATCTCGGCTTTGCGCAGCAATTCGGCCACGTGCGGCGCGGGCATCAGCAGAACAAGCCTGCGCCCCCGCCCCCGGCCCTTGGTGCTGGCGCTTACCAGCACTCCCAGCCCGGAAGTATCCACTTTTTCAACGTGGCTCAGATCAAGCACCACCTGGCGAATATTAGGCGCCAGCAGATGCTCTTCAAGCAGTTTGCTGAACTCGGCCACATCGGGCAGCAGAAGATTTCCAGAAAAACGCAATACCGTGACGTTGGTGTGCGATTCCGCCTTCAGCTCAAACATGGCTGTATTTCCTCCGTAAGGCAACAGGTCGCTTCAACGGGAAAACAGGTTGGCAGAGTCCAGAGATATGGTCACAGGCCCCCAGTTGCACAGGCGCACATCCATGTCCGCTCCGAAGATGCCTGACGATACGCTGACGGCGCAAGTTTCGTCAACCATTTGAACGAAATCCGTAAACATGTCTTTGGCCCAGGCTGGGTCGCCTGCATCAGTAAAGGAAGGCCTGCGGCCCTTATGGCAATCGGCGTAAAGGGTGAACTGCGGCACCAATAATATCTGACCACCGATTTCGTCCAATGAAAGGTGGAACTTATGGGCATTCTCTCCTGTGCCGGGAAAGATGCGCAGCCCCACAAGCTTGCGGGCCATGCCCGTAAAAGCCGGGGAAGAGCGAAATTCTGGCCCATCCTCCTGCCCAAAGGCAACAAGGGCCATAATGCCAGTGTTGATGGACGCCACAAGACGGCCATCAACACTAACAGAAGCTTCTTTAACCCGTTGCGCGACAATCCGCATCAGGCATGGCCCACTTGTTCATCTTCGCCGCTGGCGGCAGGAGCACTGGCAGCAGCGGCAGCGCGCCGGTTTTTCCTGTTGGCCATCTTTTGCTCTTCTTCTTCGCGCAAAGCCCTGCGCAGAACCTTGCCCACAATGGTTTTGGGCAGTTCATCGCGAAATTCCACAAGGCGCGGCACCTTGTAGCCAGCCAGCTTCTGGCGGCACCAGGCAATGACGTCGGCCTTGGTCAGTTCTTCGTCAGGGCGGCGCACCACAAAGGCCTTGAGTATCTCGCCGCGCATCTCGTCGGTAATGCCGACAGTGACGGCTTCAAGCACCTTGGGGTGTTCCAGCAACACTTCGTCCACTTCGCGGGGGTACACGTTGTAGCCGCCCACAATGACCATGTCTTTTTTACGGTCAACAATATAAAAATAACCGTCTTCATCCATGGTGGCAAGGTCGCCTGTATACAGCCAGCCGTTGCGCAGGGCGCTGGCGCTTTCGTCAGGCCTGCGCCAGTAGCCGTGCATGACCTGCGGCCCCTGCACGATCAGCTCGCCCATCTTGCCGGGGGGCAGGGTAAGGGAGCCGCCTTCCATATCCACAATGCGGGCATCAGTGCCGGGTACGGGCATGCCGATGGAATTGGGGCGTTGCCCTTCCTGACCAAGCGGGTTGCAATGGGTGATGGGCGAGGCTTCTGTAAGACCGTAGCCCTCCAGAATAGCGGCGCCGGTGGTTTCCTGAAATTTGCGGAATATTTCGCGCGGCAGCGGCGCGGAGCCTGAAACGCAGATTTTGATGCTGCGCAGGTCAAACTCCGCCAGATTCTTCTGTTGCAGCAGCGAAATATAGACCGAGGGCGCACCGGGAAAGACCGTGGGTTTGTACTTGGCAATAAGGCGCAGCACATCCTGCGGCACATAGCGCGGCAGGGGCAGGGTGGTGGCCGCCAGGGCGATGGGAATAATCAGGCCTGTGGTGAGGCCGTACACGTGGAAGAAGGGCAGCAGGGAAATGAAGGTGTGCTTGTCCTCCGCCTTGACGTGGATGATGTCCAGCACCTGACGGCAGTTGGTGCCCACGTTGCTGTGCGTCAGGGTAACGCCCTTGGGCAGGCCCGTTGTGCCGCCGGTATATTGCAACATAATGGGGTCGCGCAGCGGGTCGGCAATGGGAGCGGAATAACGCTCCGCGCCCTTGCAGAAGTGTTTCCACTCATGAACGTTCTTGCCGTCGTAGGGCACGGGTTCCTTGACGCTGCGGCTCTTTTTGAGGCGATAGAGCCAGTTGAGCGGGAAAGAAAGCGCATCCGCAGCGCCGGTAACAATGAAGTTTTTCAGGGGCAGGCGGTCGCGCAGGGCGGAAACGCGGGGCCAGAGCAGATCGAGCAGCACCATGTGTTCTGCGCCCGAATCCTGCATGTTGGCCATGATTTCCTTTTCCATATACAGGGGGTTGGTCATGACCACCACGCCCCCGGCCTTGATGATACCCCAGAAGGCCACCACGGTCTGCGGCATGTTGGGCATCATCAGGGCAACGCGGTGCCCTGTCTTTACGCCGATGCGGCGCAGCGCCCCTGCAAAACGCTCCGCCTGCTCGCGCAACTGCTTGTAGGTGATGCGCGTATTCTGGAAAATGACGGCCAGTCGATTGGGATATTTGTCTGCGGCCTCATCCAGCAAGGCATAGAGCGGCTTGTTCCACACCTCGGAAGTGCGCGGAACGAAGGAGTCGTAGTGGGCAAACCAGGGCCTGCTGAGTTCTGTGTTCATGTCCTTCCTTATGGTGTCGAATCGTTATGGCAGGGGAGGCGGAGCTAATCAGCGCCCCCGCGCGGTCACAACTGCATATGCCTTGATGCCTTCGGAGCGCCCGGTAAAGCCCAGGTGTTCCTCTGTGGTAGCCTTGAGGTTCACGCATGATGCGGGCAACCCCATGAGCCGGGCGACGTTTTTTCTGATTTCTTCGCGGTAGGGCGCGAGCTTGGGAACCTGCGCCACTATGGTCATATCCACGTGACAGGGCGTACAGCCCGCCTCGCGCACCATGTCCAGAACCTGATGCAGCAGAATGGCGGATGAAATGCCGTCAAAACGGGGATCCTTGTCTGAAAAATGCTGACCAATGTCGCCAAGGCAGGCGCAGCCGAGCAGAGCGTCGGACAGGGCATGCAGGAGAACATCGCCGTCAGAGTGGGCCAGAACCTCGGGCGCGTTGGGAATGCACACGCCGCCAAGTCGCATGGGGCGGCCCTGACCGTAACGGTGAACATCGTAGCCCATGCCCGTGCGGATGGAAGGAAGGGGATTTTCGTCTTGCAGCAGGTCCAGATCTTCAGGACGGGTAATCTTCACGTTGGCAGCCTCGCCTTGTATGACGCGTACCTCAAGGCCGAGGGCCTCCAGAAGCGACGCATCGTCGGTTACGCCAAGCCCCGCCTCAACCGCGTGGGCGTGGGCCGAGAGCAGCGCTTCAAGCTGAAAGCCCTGCGGGGTCTGCACAGCCGCAAGCCCGTCGCGCGGCAGGGTGGCCGTTACGCGGCCATTTTCCACCGTCTTGATGGTGTCGGTAACTGATATGGCGGGGATAACGCCAGCCGCGCCTTCTGCAAGCGCCTCGCAGACGCGGCGCACAAGCGTCGGGGAAAGAAAGGGGCGGGCGGCATCGTGCACCAGCACGCAGGCAGGGCGCAGGGGCAGGGCGGCCAGACCAAGGCGCACGGAATCCTGGCGCAAAGGCCCGCCGCAGGCTGTAACCCACGGCAGCCCGAGATCATCGTGCCTGTGCAGGTCGGCCAACAGTTCGTTGGCTTCGGTAAGCTGGCTGGGAGGAAAAACAAAGACAATTCCGGCCACACAGGCGCTGCGGCTCATGGCGCGGGCGGCATGCCAGAAAAGCGGCGCGCCCTGCCAGGGCAAAAACTGTTTTGCCGTGCCGCCAGTGGCATCGGCCATACGCGTACCCTGTCCGGCAGCCAGTATGAGCGCCCAGGGTTTTGCCGCAACAGATGATGTGCCGGAACTTTCTGACATTACATACCTTGTTAACAAGTGGGAGTCGGACGATAAGCCGGGTTCTGTCATGCGGTTGCCCGCACCAGACCGTCATTCCTCTAGGAGCGCAGTTACCTGCGCCCTCAAGCAACCTACCCGGAAGGCAATGGTCGGGCCGACCACCTTCCCTATTTGGTCTTGCTCCAAACGGGGTATGCCGAGCATGCCGCGTCACCGCGGCATCTGGTGGGCTCTTACCCCACCGTTTCACCCTTACCCCGCCGCGAGGCGGGGCGGTTTGCTTTCTGTGGCGCTGTCCGAGGGTCGCCCCTCCTGGGTGTTACCCAGCGTTCTGCCCTGTGGAGCCCGGACTTTCCTCCCCGGGCCTTGCGGCCCGCAGCGACGGTCTGTCCGACTCCCACTTGCTGATCTGGTTCTCCGGCGCGGTCTGCGGAACATGCCGCGCCGGAGAAAGGATTGTTTTTAGTCGGTAATGGTCACCGGCTTCTGGGCGCACTGCGGGGCATCTTCAACAGAAAAATGCTCGCACCAGAAAATGAGGCGCTGGCAGTTGGGGCAGCTCAGAATCTGCTGGCCGCGCTGCAATTCAATGAAAGACTGCGGCGGCACGGCAATGTGGCAGCCGGAGCAGATGCCTTCTTTCACGGCAACAATGACGGGGTGCTCAAGACGCCTGCGGATGAATTCATAGCGCATGAACACGGGCTGGGGAATATTCTTACTGGCTGAAGTGCGCTTTCCGTTCAGGCCTTCAAGGGCGGCGTTGCCCTTTTGCAGCTTTTCTTCAAGGCCATCGCGCTTTACTTCAAGCTCGGCCTTGATGGCGGTGTAGGTCAGGTCGATTTCGGCCAGCGCGTCGTTCTGGTATTGCAGTTCCTCAAGAAGGGTCATTTTTTCTTCTTCACGGGAACGGTTGACCTTTTCCATGCTGTCCATTTCGCGCATCATGGCGTGGTATTCACGCTGATTGCCAACTGCCATGAGCTTGTTCTTGCTCTTTTTGATGCGCGCGGAGTCGTCATCAATTTCGAGCGAGAGGCGCTTTTGCTGATCCTGAAGGTGTGAAAGCTTGTCCAGAATGTAGTTGCGCTGGGTTTCGATGGCGGCAAAGCGCTGCTCAAGGGAATCAAGCTCGCTCGGGGCGTTGCTCAGGTCCTGCTTGACGGCGTGGATGGCGTCATCGACCTTCTGCAACTCAACAAGCTGCTTGATCTGGTCAAAATATACGGCATTGCTCATGAGAGTCCTCCTGATAAAATCATGACAGGGCAACAGGGCGGAAGGGCGAGGCGGAAGGCACAAAAAACACTTCCGTCTCTGGCAGGCGCTGTTGCAGCAACCGGCTCATGCGCAGCATCATTTCTTCCTCAAGGCTGTGGTGGCCCACATCCAGAAGGCAGATTTCCGCGGCAAGCGCCGTGTGGTATTTGACATCACCGGTTATGAAAAGCTGCGCATCGGCAGCTTGCGCCGCGCCAAGCAGCGATGAACCCGAACCCGTGCAGTAGGCCACGCGGGTAATTGTTTGCGGTTCCGGCCCGCTCACTGTGGCTGTGGCAAGGGGAGCGTTGCGGGCAATGATGCCTGCAATCTGCGCCACGGTCATGGCCCTTGGCAGATCGCCCGCAAGGCCGAAGCCCAGCGGCAGATCATTGCCCACAGCCGGGGCCACAGGCTCCAGCACAGCAAGATTGCGAAGCTCAAGCGCTCGGGCCAGCCAGCCTGCCGGGCCGTAAGCGTTGACATCCAGCGAGGTATGGGCCGCGTACAGCGGCACATCGGCCTGAAATAGCAGGCGCAGCACCTCGTGGTAGTCGTCAAGCCTGTTGGGCAACACGGCCTTGAGCAGCAGCGGGTGATGGCTGAGCACAAATTGCGCGCCCTTTTCCAGCGCTGTACGCACGGATGCGGGCGTTGGGTCGAGGCAGACGGCAAGCCTGGCAACATCCTGCCTGTGCGCCGCCACCTGTTGGCCCGAAACATCCCAGCCGGCAGCAGCGGCCAGAGGTGCAATTTCCTCTATCGCCTTAATAATTTCAATAGGTTGCATAGATATCACCCACCATAAAAAAAGGCACTTTCTTGCTGGTGCAGAGAAAGCGCCTCGTTGAATACGGCGTAAAAAAATGTGCAACGTGTTGTGGCAATGTTGTTTCGCACCTTGTCTGACGCGTGCGCGCAGGAAAATCCAAAGGGGGTTCAGCTCTTCGGAATCAAAGAATCTATCGAAGCCCGTGTGCTTTGTCAATAAACATTGCGCGCGAGCTGCCTGCCGCAAGGCCGCGCCGTGTCGCAAAATGTATACAGAAAGGGGAGGCTTAGTAAAGCCTCCCCAAATAATCATGGCGACAAAGTGAGCCGGACTGTGCAGAGCATTATATAATGTTTGTCGGCATCAGGCTCAGCTGTATCTCTCTATTGACCGCGCAGGTAGCGCACGGCATTCACAAAAATGAGCGTACCGGGGGCATCCAGCTCGCCGCGCGTCCAGCCGGGGTGGTTGGTCACGTGGTGGAAGGCCTCGGGGTGGGGCATAAGGCCGAGCACCCGGCCCGTGGGGTCGGTCAGGCCCGCAATGGCAAGGGTGGAGCCATTGGGGTTGAGCGGATATTCCTGTGTAGGCTTGCCCGTTGCGGGGTCTGCGTATTGCAGGGCGATGAGGTTTTCTTCCTCCAGGCAGCGCAGGCAGTCCGCATCGCGGGCAACGAGCTTGCCTTCGCCGTGGCGCACGGGCATGGAGAGCAGGGGCAGATTTTTGGTGAACACGCAGGGGCTTGCCGCATTGGGCAGCAGATGCACCCAGCGGTCTTCAAACCGGGCGGAATCATTGTTGCCCAGCGAAACCTGGCGCTCAAAGCGCTGGCCGCCAAGGGCAGGCAGCACGCCCAGCTTGACCAGCAACTGAAAACCGTTGCAGATGCCCAAAATCAGCTTGCCCTCATCCAAAAACTCGCGCAAGCTCTGCAACAGGGCCGCGCCCGCGTCGTCCTTGAGGTAACGCCAGCGCATGGCCGCAGCCTGGGCCGCGCCGAGATCGTCGCCATCCAGAAACCCGCCGGGGAAAATCAAAAAGTGATAGTCGGCAAGGCGAACCTTGGCCGCCACCAGATCGGAAAAATGCACCACATCGGCCTTGTCGGCACCGGCCAGACGGGCCGTGTGGGCTGTTTCCATGTGCGAATTTGTACCGTAGCCGGTGATGACCAGTGTGTTGACCGTACCCATGCGGGGGAAGCCTCCTTGGCTTTGCAACGCGGATAATCCCGGCCATGCCTTGCGGTGTGCGCCGGACGTGCTTTTGCCTTGGAAACCTTGGCTGACCCGCGCCGGGCACAACAGATGACCGGCGCACGGGCCGCTTGTGGTGGGCACGCACGCTGAAAAGGGAATAACACATTACTTAGCTTGTTTTACTTAGTCAATGCTAGCCAAAAAATTCAATTTGGGTTAAGACTGTTTGGTTGAACTATTCAACATACCCAAGTACAGGTGGAAGTGCATGAAAACTAAATACATTTTTGTGACGGGCGGCGTTCTGTCGTCGTTAGGCAAGGGCCTCGCGGCTGCGTCTTTGGGCGCGCTGCTGCAAACGCGCGGGCTTACGGTAACCATCCAGAAGCTTGATCCTTACATCAATGTTGACCCCGGCACCATGAACCCGTTCCAGCACGGCGAGGTATTTGTTACCGATGACGGCGCGGAAACGGATCTGGATCTCGGGCACTACGAACGTTACCTCAACGTGCCCATGTCGCGGAAGAACAACACCACTTCCGGCGCCATTTACAACCACGTCATCGCCAAGGAACGTCACGGCGATTACCTGGGCGCCACTGTGCAGGTGATCCCGCACATTACTGATGAAATCAAGAGCGTGGTGCTTTCCCTTTCTGAAGGCGAGGACGCGCCCGATGTCGCCATTATCGAAATCGGCGGCACCGTGGGCGACATTGAAGGCCTGCCCTTTCTTGAGGCCATCCGTCAGTTGCGTTCCGACCTTGGACGCGACAACTGCCTGAACATTCACCTTACCCTGGTTCCCTACCTGCGCAGCGCTGGCGAGCACAAGACCAAGCCCACCCAGCACAGCGTCAAGGAACTGCTCTCCATCGGCATTCAGCCCGATATCATTCTGTGCCGCTGCGAGCAGAGCATCCCCGAAGAACTGCGCCGCAAGATCGCCCTGTTCTGCAATGTGGATCAGGACGCCGTGTTCTCTTCGGTGGACGTGAACAATATTTATGAAGTGCCGCTCAAGTTCTATGAGGAAGGCTTTGACCAGAAGGTGGCCATCATGCTGCGCCTGCCCGCGCGCAATGCCCACCTTGAAGCCTGGGAAAAGCTCGTAAGCGACTGCGCCAACCCCAAGGGCAAGGTCACCATTGCCATTGTGGGCAAGTACGTTGACCTCAAGGAAGCTTACAAGAGCCTGCACGAAGCCCTCATTCACGGCGGCGTCGCCAACCGCGTTGAAGTGGAACTGCGCTACGTCAATTCCGAGAATGTGGACGAAAGCAATTGCGCGGAATCCTTCAAGGGCTGTCACGGCATTCTTGTGCCCGGCGGCTTTGGCTACCGCGGCGTGGAAGGCAAGATTGCCGCCATCCGCTATGCGCGTGAAAACAACATTCCCTTCTTCGGCATCTGCCTTGGCATGCAGTGCGCGGTTATCGAATTTGCCCGCCACGTGGCAAGCCTTGACGATGCCAACTCGGAAGAATTCAACCCGCTTTCTGATCACAAGGTTATCTACCTTATGACCGAGTGGTTCGACTTCCGCACCAAGAACGTTGAAAAACGTGACGCGGGCAGCGACAAGGGCGGCACCATGCGCCTTGGCTCCTACCCCTGCAAGGTGCAGCCCGATACCAAGGCCTTTGTGGCCTACAAAAAGGGCATGGTTGATGAACGTCACCGCCACCGCTACGAATTCAACAATGCCTTCAAGGAAATGCTTGGCGAAAAGGGCATGGTTTTCAGCGGCACCGCCCCTGACGATTCGCTTGTGGAAATCATTGAACTGAAGAACCACCCCTGGTTCCTTGGCTGTCAGTTCCACCCCGAATTCAAATCCCGGCCCATGAACGCGCATCCGCTGTTCCGTGAATTTATCGGAGCGGCTAAAAAGTTCGCCAAGGTGTAATTTCGCGGCGTTAACGCAGCGAGGCTTGTTGGTTTTCACCAAGCTTGGGTATCGCAAAATCGCGCAAAAAGGGGAGGGCATTGCCTTCCCCTTTTTTTGTGCGCAGATTATTTCCAACGGCGCAAATGCTGCGCCAAATCTGGATTTTTGGCGCTGGCAGCCCTTGCCGCTGGCTGGGGATGCCGTGAACCTGATCTTGCAACTGTTAGCTATTGCATAATTTTTGCAGATGTGGCACAGTACTTGTAAACAGATAATTCTATAGTCCTATGGCTAGTTAAGGCAAAAGAGCACACATGGCACTGGAACTACGGCAGCAACTCAAGCTGTCACAGCAACTGGTAATGACCCCGCAATTGCAGCAGGCAATCAAGCTGCTGCAGCTCTCACGCGTGGAACTTCTGGAAACTGTGCAGCAGGAACTGCTTGAAAACCCCTTTCTCGAAGAATCTTCACTTACTGACGATTCCTCCCTGGAGCAGCACGAGGAAAGCCGCGAAGCGCCCAAGGAGGAAGTGTACGACAGGGAACTGGCCAAGGATGCCGACTGGGAAGATTACCTCGGCGAGTTTGCCAGCACCCCCCGCCTTTCGCAGTCGCGCGAATATGAACTTGCCGAAGAAATTTCGCCTCTTGAAGCCCGCTATGCGGCCAAGCCCACCCTTGAGGGGCATCTGTTCTGGCAGTTGCGCCTTTCTTCGCTGACAGAAGAGCAGAAGGCCATTGGCGAGGTCATTATCGGCAATCTCTCTTCAGCCGGGTATCTGCAAGCCAGCATTGAAGAAGTGGCCGAAATGGCCGAGGTTGCGCCCGAGGCCGTGCTGCCCGTGCTTGAAAGGGTGCAGCTTTTTGACCCCATCGGCGTTGCCGCGCGTGACGCGCGCGAATGCCTGATGGTGCAGATCAAGAACCTCAATTACGCCCGCGACCCCATCCTCGTGGAGCTGGTAGAATCGCACCTCGAAGACCTCGAGGCCAAGCGCTACAAGCCCCTGCTGCGCAAGTTCAAGCTCGATATGGAAGAGCTCAAGGAGTATCTGGATATCATCCAGAGCCTTGACCCATTGCCCGGCGCAAGTTTTGGCGGCGGCGAGCCAACCTACGTAAGCCCCGATGTATTTGTGTACAAGATGGGCGACGAATTTGTGATTTTGCTCAACGATGACGGCCTGCCCCAGTTGCAGCTTTCGGCCATGAGCCAGATGAACATTGGCGGCTCGGATAAGGAAAAGGACTACTGCGCAGAAAAAATCCGCTCCGCCTCATGGCTTATCAAGAGTCTGTATCAGCGCCAGCGCACGCTTTACAAGGTTATGGAAAGCATTGTGCGCCATCAGCAGCCGTTTTTTGAAGACGGCGTGACCAAGCTCGCGCCGCTCATTCTCAAGGATATTGCTGACGACATCAGCATGCACGAATCAACGGTGAGCCGCATTACCACCAACAAGTATGTGGCAACGCCCCACGGCATCTTTGAATTGAAGTTTTTCTTTAACAGCGGCCTTGAACTCGATGACGGAAGTCAGGTAGGCTCAGAAAGCGTCAAGGCTCTGATCAAGAAATTCATCTCTGAGGAAGATACCCGATCCCCCCTCAGCGATGAGCGTATCGGCGAAATGCTCAAGGAACGCCTCAAGGTCAATATTGCGCGGCGCACGGTGGCAAAATACCGCACGGCGCTTGATATTCCATCTTCGTCAAGGCGCAAGGAGCATTTCTGATTCCCCGTCGAGTGGCTCAATACTTAGGAGGAACTTATGAACATCTCATTTGCTTTCAAGAATTTTGAAGCCTCCGAACATCTGAAGAAGTATGCCCGTCGCCGCATGGAAAAGCTGGGACGGTTTTTTGGCAAGGCCTCTGGCCTTGAAGTTGCCGTTGTGCTGACAGTCGACAAGTTCCGTCATCGCTGCGAAGTGACCGTTACGGGCGAAGGCCTGCACATCAATGCCACGGAACAGACCTCGGATATGTACGCCGCCATTGACCTTGTGACAGACAAGGTCGAATCGCAGATCAAGCGCCAGGTGGCCCGCGTAAAGGCCCAGCGGCGGCACGCCCGCAATACGGATGTGGACGTGTTTACCTACAACCTTGATGCCGAAGCCGACGTGCAGCAGCCCGTTGACGGCACCGACCGCCTCGCCACCAAGCCCCTGCATCTGGATGAAGCGCTCATGCAGCTTGATTCCATCGGCAGCGAGTTTCTGGTGTTCTTTAATGCAGAAAACAACCGCATCAATGTGGTATACCGCACCAAGGTGAGCGGCTATGCCCTCATTGACCCCGTGTTGTAAGCGTTCATAATGAGGGGGCGGGCTGGCAACGGCCCGCCCCCGTTTCAGGCGCACCCCCCTGCCGATTGCCGCGCAATGGCCTTTACACGGGCTTGAGCGCGGCGCGGATTTGGCAACGTCCGTCAGAAGCCTGTGGCGCACAACCCCGGCTGCAAACGGCGATCTGACCCCGAAGAGGCGAATGTCATGAAGGATTCCGCGCAGATACCCCCCACAGATTCCACCCTTGACGCAAAGCCTGATGCTGACGCGCCCGTTCCCGGCGTGGATGTGCAGGTGTGCATTGTCACGGGCCTTTCCGGCGCTGGCAAAAGCACGGCGCTCAAGGTTTTTGAAGACATGGGCCACTTTGTGGTCGACGGGCTGCCCGTGAGCCTTGTCATGGAAATGGTGGACATGATGTCGCGCCCCTCCATGAGCCACTTCAAAGGCATCGCTCTGGGTATGGACCTGCGCCAGAGCAATTTTGTGGAAGACATCAACGACTGCCTGAGCATGCTTGCGGGCAAAAACATCCGCCCCATGCTGCTTTTTCTTGAGGCCAACAATCAGGAACTCATTCGCCGCTATGCCTCGACCCGCCGCCCGCATCCGCTGGAACGCGAGGGCATGGGCCTTGAGGCGGCGCTGCTGGCAGAGCGCAGCAGCCTGCGCCCTCTGCGCGAAATGGCTGATCTGGTCATCGACACCTCGCGTTTTTCCATCCATGACCTGCGGCGCGCCATCCAGAAGCGCTGGAGCGGCAACAAGGGCAAGCTGCGGGCCATCAGGGTCAACGTGATTTCTTTTGGCTTCAAATACGGTGTACCGCGCGAGGCTGATCTGGTTTTTGACCTGCGTTTTCTGGCAAATCCCTATTTTGTGGACGAGCTGCGCCCCATGAGCGGCAAGGACAAACCCGTTGCCGACTATGTGTTCAATTCGCCCCATGCCCGCGAATACCGCGACAAGCTGGTTGATCTGCTGTTTTTCATGCTGCCGCTCATGGAGGCCGAAGGCCGCTACCGCATAACCGTGGCCGTGGGCTGTACCGGCGGCCGCCACCGCTCGGTGGCAATGGCCGAAGAAATTTTACAGGCGCTGCGGCAGGCTGATTATCCGGCTTTTCTGGAGCATCGGCACCTTGAACTTGGCTAAAAAAGCTGGCACGTTCTGTTGCGTGAGGTTGTCATGACGGACGAAAACAAGAAGACTCAGGTTGGAATCATTCTGGTTTCGCATGCCGACTATGGTTCGGCCATGCTGCGCACCGCCGAATTCATACTCGGGCAGCAGAGCGATTGCAGCTCCATCAGTGTTGACGTGGCGCACGAGGTTTCCGAAACCGTTCGCCGCCTTACAGACGCAACCCAGCGGCTCGACAAGGGCGCGGGCGTCATTATTCTTACCGATATGTTTGGCGGCACGCCCACCAATCTTGCGCTTTCGCTGCTGGCAACCCATAAGGTTGAGGTTGTTACCGGCGTGAACCTGCCCATGCTGCTCAAGGTGTTTACCTCGCGCGACAAGGAGCTTGAAGAAGTGGCCCGCATAGCTGGCGAGGCAGGCGCAAAAGGCATTGTGGTTGCGGGCAGCATGCTGCGCAACAAACGTGACAAAGCCGATAGCTAGTATGTGGTTTCGCGTGGACAATCGCCTGGTTCACGGCCAGGTAATCGAAGCCTGGTTACCCTACACAGGGGCGCGACATCTGGTGGTAGCCAACGACGAACTTGCGGACGACATAATGCGGCAGCAGATAATTGAACTGGCAGTGCCGCAGCGCGTGATGACCCATTTCATCAGCGTAAAGGAACTGGCTGCCACGCTCAATTCCTGCGGCGATGACTGTTTTGTGCTGTTTGCCAATTGTCAGGATGCGCGGCGCGCCTGTGATGCCGGCATCCTCATGCAGGTGCTGAACATGGGCAACCTGCATTACGCGCCGGACAAGCTCCAGGTGCTGCCCCATGTGGCCCTTTCCGCACAGGACAGGGAAGACCTGCACGTTATACAGGATCATCTTGTGCAGCTTGATTTTCGCTGCGTTCCCACAGAGACAGTTCGAGGCCCCAATGATCAACTTTTCTGATGTATTCGCTGCTGGGGCTCCCTACGCTTTTTTTTTGCCCTGGCTGGCGCTGCGCGTTCAACCTGCATCGTTGGCCTTGTAGACCGCCCCATCTGTCTGGCCCTGTTCGCTGGCTTTTTTACCGGCGACTGGTCGCTGGCTCTCCCCCTTGGCATAATCATTGAACTGCTCTGGCTTGACGCGCTGGAACTTGGCAGCGTGGTGCCGCCGTATGGCAGCCTGAGCTTTCTGCTGGTGTTTCCCCTGTGCAGACAGTTTGGGCTGGATCAGCCCGGTATGGCGCTTTTACCGCTCATACTTGCCATGATGGCGGCCTACACGGCGAGCTGGTGTGAACAGCGCCAGCGCATCAGCCTGAACCCGATGGTGGACGCCGTGGTGGCGTGGGGGAGCGGCAGCGGGGAAGCATCGCCGGGGCGCGTCATTCTGCGGGCCGGGTTGTGCCGCGCCTTGTGGCAGGCGGCACTGTATATTGCGTGCTTTGGGCTGATTTATATGCTGCTGGCGGTGCTTTCTGCGCATCATGCCATACCGGCCCTGCGGGCGGTGACGTGGTCGGCCCTGTATGTGGCGGCTCTGCTTGGGGCGGTGCTGTCGCTGCGCACACGGCAGGCCTATGCCGTGCTTGTGGGCACGCTGGGCGCGCTGGCCCTGCTCATTTGGGGCGGCAACTAGCGGGGGAGTTGGGCTGTAAGAGCAGCTGCGCCATGCTCAGCTTGACATGACCCTAAAGAATCACTACAAAATCCGGATTGCGCTCGTAGCTCAGTTGGATAGAGCGACAACCTCCTAAGTTGTAGGCCACAGGTTCGATTCCTGTCGGGCGCACCAGTGAAATCAAGGGTTTGCGGAATAACGCCGTAAGCCCTTTTTCTTTTGCCCCACACCTGCCCCATACACAAGGTTTTAAGTTGCTGGGATGTGGTAGCTATCGGTTATGGCAGGCTGGGTAGAGAGGCTTGTCCGCAGAGGTGTTTTCGACTATTTAAAAAGAACCATTTTTTTGACCAGCTAGGTCAATGATTAAATCTTACTCTATCTATATTTTCGGAGAAATTTTTGCCATGGAAAAATCATTGAGTCTTAAGGAATATCAGCAAGGGGCATATCGAACTGAAAAAGCTGAACTTGATGAAGTGTTAAGTTTAATTAAAAAAGTCATCCCGTTGTATGACCACGTTTTTTTAGAAAAATATTGGCCATACAGAGCTCAGAACAATGAAAAGTTACTCTACTATAGGAAGTATTCAAGAAGCACAAATGCTATGATTATGGTGATGCTTATTAGCGTTCGAGAAAAACTTGGTCTTTCAAACGAAAAGGACAGCATCGAAGAAAATATAAATGCCGCCAAAGAAGAATATTTTTCGAATGTCTTATCAAAGGGTACTTTTGAAAGCTCTTCAGAAAGTTATGGGGAGAATGATCCTTTGAATTTGTTCTGGGCTCACATTCTTTTTAAGGGAAGTAAGAATGATAAGTTCATTTCTAGCATTAATGATTGTATTAAAAATAAAGTTTGTGAGAACAATAACCCTGTATCGTTATGCAAGCTGCTTAAGTTAGATAATGGGAGCTCAATCCAAGCTCATTCATTTATCGCATTATATGCCTATCGTTGTGCAATTTTAGCTGAGATTGAAGATAAAATAAAAGAAGTCTATTTTAATTTTTTTGAACTTCGCTTGCACCAAAATCTTTCTTTTAAATCAATACCAGATAGTAGATTTGATCCTGCGGAATTAGTTTTTTGCCTAGAAGGTATGCTTTTAAGTAAGAAAAGTAGTGTTAGTGATGAGATATTGCATCGGGTTTTTGAAGTATTAGGAGAAGCACAAGATACAACACCGTGCTGGCGTCCTGTTAATCCTATTTATGCGTCCCCACAGGGGCAAATATTTTTGCCTTTAAGTATTGAAGTTGGAATGTCATTGTTAAATATATTTGAAAAAATTGATAGTGATAGTAAGCCGCAAAGTTATTTTGCGAAATATTTACCTATGCTTCAGCGCTATTTTAGATGGCTTAAAGCACAAGAAAAGGCCGTTTGTTTTTTGAAGGAAGATAAAAAGAAAAAGGGTTTTTTTGAACCGTGTGATGTTTATGGATGGGAATCCGAGCATGTTGGAGATGAGGGAGTAATCCACATTTGGCAAACGGCGTTAATTCTTGATTACTTAGCTTCGTATGCAAAACTCCTCAAAAGGCATATTGCAAAGAAATATTTAATTTCTTCAAATCTTTCTGTGCAATATAATGAATCTCCATTAAATAATGAAGGGTGCTTTTTTGTAGATTCAAACCCTTTTCCTGAATATCTGCCATATGCAAAGTTTGAGTACAATATTCCAAGTTATTTTTTTAAAAATTTTATTTCTTCTCGGAAGACGGAATATGTAAAAGCAAGAAATTGTAGACTTGGGTGCTGCTGTTCCAAAGATGGATATTGCCCAACTTTATCACTTTGTTCCGGTTCTTCCTCGTCAGACTTGGAAAAAGAAAAATTTTTCTCTTTACTTTTATATGGCCCTCCTGGGACAGGAAAATCTTATTTTACAAAAATGGTTGCTAAGTGCTTAATGTGGAAACATATCACAGTAACTCCCAGCGATTTTTTGGCAGATGGTTCTGCAGAAATTGAAGCGAGGGCAAAGGGCATTTTCGCTTGTTTAATGGAACAGGAGAATGCTGTTATACTGTTTGATGAGATTGATCAATTTATTTTGGATAGAGATTCAATAAGATATGACAAGCAAACAGATGTTTTTAAACTTTTAACTCCTGGTATGTTGCCAAAGTTCCAAGATCTGCGGGATAATGCCAAATGTATTTTTATTATTGCAACTAATTATGCTGAACGCATTGATCCTGCAGTTGTTCGCGCTGGTCGTGTTGATAAAAAGATCCCTTTGATGCCACCATCTTGGGAAAAACGAGTCCAACTTTGCAAGGAAAAATTATGTAAGGATAAAATTGGCGAACAATTTGATCTATACTGTGAGGAAATAGCAAATCTTACAGCATTTTATACTTGGAAAGAACTAAATACTTTTTTAAAATTGTTACCGAGTGATATTAAGTTTGAAGATTTACCATCATTTATTACTAATAACGGAAGTGTAAACTTATCTTTTGAAAAAATTTTGCAGAGAATTCCTTTTTGGGATGATAATGATAAATTCGATGCAACACGCCACGACACCAAAAGTGTTGTCGAAGAGCTTGCTCTTTTGTCTATGGCCTATGGAAAGAATTGTAAGTCTGTGGTTTTAAACATGCCAGATTCAATTGCACCCAAATTAAGAGAGGCGGTTAAAAAAAAGATTCACGAAGTTAAAGAGCAAATGGACAAATAGTTATTTGAAATAATTAAAATGGAAATAATTATGTTTTCTTCAGCAGTGTGCCTAAATGTCTTCGACTGTGTCCTTAGCCCATCGAGCGCAGTCTATTTGAGCACACCTGTTACAACGGGAGAAAGATTTTACCGTTGGGTGAAGGATGGCGGGGATCCCAGAGTGCCGTCTCGATCTATTATCCACGATAATACCGAAATTGCTAACTCTACTGCTCAGCATCTTCGCGAAACTACAAGAAAAAGTGTAATCAACCCTGCTTGTTTTTATCAGGAAAGCTGGACGCAAGAGATGTATCTAAGCTTTTGGGTTGATGTAATAAAACGCTTTGCCGCAGAGGTGTGGTTGAACGATGGCTGGGAGTTTAGTAATGGTTGTACGTATGAGTATTGTGCGGCCATAGAGGCTGGTATTCCATGCTTTGGAATTAACGGGCAGCAAATTGATGTACCGCGTGCCATTGAACTAATTTCTGTGGCAATTGAGAAAATGTCGCTAGTCAATATGGGCACGGCTAGTATTGAATCAACGCTAAAAACTCTTCGCAAGATGATGTGAAGTGAGGGATATGAACACCCCCCTTTTTAAAGACGATGTGCTTGATGCCTTGGCACAGAATGCCAATGTTGCTCAATTTGTCAGCTTTGCGCCTGGAGATAATCCTGAGCAGCGACATTCAAGAGTTTTTGGATATTCGGAAAATCATCAGTTTCCATCTGTTAGGGATGCTTTACAAGCTTTGATGGATTCATCTCCAGAACGGTCAATTAATGTCCGTAGTTTTCTGCCGGGGCAGCCGCAGGGGCATGAGTTTATTTATGGCATCAAAACCGTTGACGTTGCGGTAGAGCATGTCACGCGCCTTGCCGCAAACTCATTTTATACAATTGTGAACGAAACAATTGATGTGAACGATGGTGGGGTGTCTGGCGTATTTCAGGGGGGAGTTATTGAATTTGCACCCGGTGTAGTACCCCGCTTTATAGAAAAAAATTCGCAAACCCCTGTGCCTGCACTTCCATTTGATTTTGCAATAAACTTGTTAACTACGGTTTATAGCTTTACTCCTGATCTTGACGGTGATCTGCACAAGCGGGTTGAATTTAGCATTCATCCCGCAAAACGTGGCTGGCACAATACCAATACAATTATTTGGGAAGAAGAAACCGTCTCTTCGGAATCGTTTCCACCGTTCTTTGTTTGGCCGAATGCTTTTAGCAAACTGCTTGGTGATAAAGCGTATGGGCTGCTAGTTGGGCATCTTCTAGGCGCGCCGGTACCGAAAACAACTGTTTACCTACGTAACAAACTTATTGCACCTTTTTCTTTTGGTTCAGACACCGGGGGGGAAACGGAGTGGACGCGTACTTGTCCTTCTGTTCCAGTCCCCGGGAGGTATCTTACCGAGCATGCCGAGCTTGATCCTTTTGGCGTGATGGATGCAGAAGACCCTGGAGGGCAGATTTTGGCATCTTGTCTGTCGCAACAAAACGTGCCTGCAAAGTTTTCTGGAACAGTCCTAACTACTGTAGATGGAAATCTTGTTATGGAAGGAGTTGCGGGTTCAGGGGATGATTATATGCTTGGTAATACATCTCCTTTGGTTTTGCCAGAATCCGTGCAGGATGACTTGAGAAAGCTCCGTGCTTCCCTTGATGCACTGAGACAACCTGTGTCATTTGAATGGGCGCATGATGGATTGAAAGCGTGGTTGTTGCAGCTACATCTTGGTTCCGTCAATAGCTCGAATCGGACGATCGTCCCCGGAGAGGCCTCTGAATTTGTGAAATTTGAAGTCTCTCAGGGGTTAGAAGTACTTCGCCAATTGGTGAATGACTTTCCCCAAGATGGGCGTGGTATCGTTGTTGTTGGAAATATTGGTTTGGGTAGCCATATCGCAGATGTATTGCGAAAGGCTAACATTCCATCGTACATTGAAATACCACCAAGTAATTAGCTAACACTTTTTTTTAGGCGGGTAATCCCCGCCTTTTTTTATTGTCCCTCTAATCACTACTATATTTTCCATTAGCAGGATAAGGGGCTAAATGTTATTTACTCAGAGGATTCTTTTGTTTGTATAGTGTAAGTCTAAATTCTTCACAGTAGAAGCAAGCAATCTCGCATGGATATGTATTAAAATAGTCTATATGCTTGCTATTGCGGTATGACTAGAGTAATTTTTTATAAGGTCTTTTGACTCACCAGCGTTAGCAACTCCAGGTTTAGGGATAACCATTCTGAGAGGTGCCAGATGCAGCAAAATCGCAGAGAATTCCTGTCTCTTTCCTCTAAAGCCGTCATATTCGCAATCGGGTCAGACCTTGGCTTTGGGGGCCTACTTCAAGCCGCAACAACAAATTTTAATTCTACCCAACTGCCTGTTCCGGGCAAATCGGGCCTCTTTGGGCTGCTTACCCCAGAAGGGAAGTTTACCCTCACGGCAGAGGAAGTAAAAGGAGCACTGCCCGCAACTGGAGCGCCCATACTTGCTTATTCTGCCAAGTATAAGGGTGAGGCATACCTGAACCCGATCCTTGTGTTGCGTAAGGGGCAACCTTTTGAAACAACGCTTGTGAATGGTCTGGACGAGCCCACAATTATTCATTGGCATGGAGTGGATTGCTCATGGAAACAGGCAGGGCATCCATCATATGCCATTGGGCCCAAGAGCAGCTACGAGTATTCGTTTCCTGTAACAAACCGGGCCGGAACGTATTGGTATCATCCACATCCCCACGGGTTGACAGCAAAACAGGCGTACATGGGGCTGGCATCCTTCTTCATAGTGCGCGATGACGAGGAAGAAGCCTTTGCCAAAGAATATGATTTCCGCCTGGGCGAGACGGATATTCCCATTGTAATTCAGGACAAGCGCCTTACCCATGATGGCCGCCTGGACTATTCCCCATCCAAAGATGATTTGATGATGGGTTATTTGGGCGACACCATACTCGTCAATGGGCAGCGTACACCCACACTCAAAACTTCCACGCGTCTGTACCGCTTTCGCCTGCTCAATGGATCCACTGCCCGCATTTACAACCTTTCATTTGTTTCAGATGGCAGGCAGCTTCCCTTCCTGCTGATCGGCAACGATGGCGGCTTCCTTCCCGCAGCACAACAAATTGACGGCCTCTTCTTATCTCCTGGCGAACGCGCAGACATACTGCTGGACATGAGCGCCCTCTCCTCAGGGCAGGAAATATTTCTTCAAAATATGTCCTTCGATCCCATGCACAATGAAGGTGAAATGATGGGAATGAGCGGCATGATGAACATGGAGCATTCAACAGGCGCTGCTTCCATGAGTCACGCGAACGGCAGCGATAACCAGCATGCTATGGGCGCTGGTGAACACGCCGGAAGTCACGGTGGTCTGGGCGAGGGCAGCACTTACCCCGTTTTGAGGCTGCTGGTGGATGAAAAGGTTACTTATGCCAGAAAACTACCAACGAATCTCTCTGACATCCCGGCCCCCCGCGTCGAGGGATTTGATCGCCCCATAAATTTGGCCATGAGGCATATGGGGGGATGGACTATTAATGATCAAACTTTTGATATGAACAGTTCGCCCATAGTTGTAAAAAAACGTGGCCCTGAAATTTGGCGTATCAGCAATGCCAAAGCCAGCATGCCCCATCCTATGCACCTGCATGGATACTTTTATCGTGTGCTGGAAAGGAGCGGTAGCCCCACGCAGGTAAAAAATCGTGCAGTGGATGCTCACGGGCGGCTTGCTACGGATCTTGGCTACAAGGACACTGTACTGGTCTGGCCTGGTGAGACTGTCACTGTGAGTATCGATTTTTCCAGCCCGCAATATCCTGGTGAGCAACTGTTCCTCTTCCATTGCCATAACCTTGAACACGAAGACCAGGGCATGATGCTCAATGTCAGGGTGGTCTAGTCCGCAGGCCAGCCCCACTTGACCCGATGCCGGTAGGCATATCCAGTAGTTGCACGCTGGGGCTGGACATTTCATAGCAATTTGATATGTAATGAGGGTGGATTTAAAAACAAACGCGCAAACACCCCCCAACACGGAGAGGTATTATGAAATCTTCAAAAATTATTCTTCCCATCCTTCTGGCCGCAACAATGGTTGGCACCACTGCCTATTCCACCACAGCGGTGGCCATGGACGGCAAAATGGGAGGTTGTGGCATGATGGGTGGTTCAGAAATGGGCCCCATGATGCCGCATATGGGCATGGGGGCAATCCACCCAGGCATGATCAAACATATCAAGGGGCAGCTGAAGCCCGAACAAATGGCTCAGTTTGACGCAGCACTCAAGGATTACAGCAAAAAAATTGAGCCCACGCAGCAGGCTCTGTTTGTTAAGCATGAAGAACTGAAAGCCCTGCAACATGCGACAAACCCGGATGTGAAGGCTGTAAGCAAGACTGCTACCGAGTTTGCGCAGCTTGTCAGCAAGCTCAAGTCAGAGCGTGAAGCTTTTGAAGACAAGATCACAAAAGATTTTGGCATCAAAGATCTGCACGGTGGCATGATGGATGGCATGATGGGTGGAGGCATGATGGGTGGCATGAAGGATGGAGGCATGATGGGTGGCATGAAACATGATGCCATGGGGCAGACTCCCCCTGCTGCCGCAGCAGATCAAGCGCCCGCTGGGCATGAAGGGCATAAGCAATAAACGAAGAGCATTGAACAAAATCTGATTATCTGGATTGGGGCTGAGGGGATTTGTTACTCCCCTCAGCCCCAATTTTTCTTAGCTAGTGGCAATTTGCCCTTTTCAATTCCCCCTCTGCAACCACGCGCAGAGCTTCTGGTAGAGCAGCGACACTGAAACGGGCTTGGCGATAAAGTCGTTCATGCCAGCCTCGATGCAGAGTTCGCGGTCTTCGGCAAAGGCGTTGGCAGTCATGGCGATAATGGGAATGGTCGCCCCCACCGGGAGCAGTCGTATCTGCCGGGTGGCCTCCAGTCCGTTGATGTGCGGCATCTGCATATCCATGAGAATCAGAT
>Ga0074193_1001622_pt1 | contig 25788 bp, 26 predicted proteins | sample EPASupsiteHSE605_FD_64523 | JGI IMG/M metagenome (GOLD analysis project Ga0074193, IMG submission 64523) | Bioremediated contaminated groundwater from EPA Superfund site, New Mexico - Sample HSE6-05 | ecosystem: Environmental > Aquatic > Deep subsurface > Groundwater > Contaminated ... | reverse complement strand
TCTGGATAGCATTGCTGGGAACCATTTGGCCATACCACTCTGCATACCACATAGTCATCTGAGTAATTTCAGTGTTTTGGTTAGTCAAAATACTCTGTGCTAATGACTTTATTTCCGGACGCTTGGCTCTTTCAAGCGCTACCTTAGCCATGGTAATGGCATCTTCATGATGTGGAATCATCTGTTCGATAAAATGTCGATCAATGTTCGTGACGTTGTTACTCTGAAAGCCCATCATTGACCCAAAATTGATTGGAGAACCAGTCCAACTTGGAGCGAGAAATAATGAAGTGATTAACCAGCCTAAAATGAGGCCTATGACGATATACAGAACTGCTCCGTTATTTGAAAATTTATTTTTCATTGACCTTGTTTATTATATTAATAAAGATACAGGCAATCAGATTTAATTGTATCTTATCTTACACAAAATGAAAAAAACAAGCGTTCGTGTTGTTATGCAAAGGAAAAGATGGTAATAAAACCTCAAAGTGTAGAGGGAGATTCCATCCCTGTCTCAGACTCCAGAGAGACCAATAATAGGTTTTTCGTCAACTAGATTTTCAAAATTGTCGTAGAAGTCATTAACGATCTTGGTCGCAATATCTACTTGTTTGATGTTTTGTAAGACGCCAATTATTTTGTCAGCCATCTCTTTTGGTCTGCCCATATCTGAAATATACTTCTCAACAACTGCATCAGTATTTGGAGGTTGGCTTAAATAGTTTCTCAAAAGAGAATGCCACTTTTCGATATCAACCCTATTTAAATCATATTTCAATTCACCCTCTTGGATATCGTTAAAAAAAGTGACAACTTTCTTCCAGTCATCAATTTTTCTATAAAGAATTCTATCCTCAAAAACTTTAGCTGCTTGTATAAGAAATTCTGATTCGGGAAATAGAGCATACAACCCTCTTTCCCTCACGTATTTCTCTCTAAGAATATCTACTAGTGAATGAAATTTCGCACCAGCAATAAAGGAGTCATCATTAACAAACTCTTTCAGCGTCAAGCCACTAAAGTGTGTTTTTTCTCTGTCAATTCCTCCCAAGTATCTAATGTCTGGAAAACTAGTGCCGACATAAAATTGTTTCTTATCACGATCTGGAAAATATTTATTAAAAACTTTTTCTGCCAAAACAATGTGGGTTATTGGGGCTGCCATATGGCCATTTTACATGAATAGTAGAGTGTTGTATTTCTTTTCACCTCAATACTATCCGAAATCCCTTCCATCTACTTTTGCCTCGAGTTTTTGAAAGAGCGGTTCTTCTTCATCATTCAAAATGACTCTGTCGTACCATTTATAATCTCCGGACTTTCTTTCTACTAATTTTTTTCTTTTTAAAGCAATGTATTGCTCATTTTCCTCATCGGTAAGTCTGGGTGAAGGACCAAATATATTGGCTTTAACTGCAGCAATCACCTTGTCCAAAGCACAATTCAGCGCGGTATTAGCCTCTTCGTCTTGAGGATAAGACCGTAGTTTTTCCACCGCTTGTCTAGTCTCTTCAATTGCTGATTTCTCAATTGCCGGATTGAAAAGATACTCCGTTAGATATTTACTTTGTTCTGTCATTTTCTGTTGACCGTTATAACGAAATTCGAACTTGTTTTTGGGACCACCACTAATTATTGGCTCACCGCTCCACACTTCGTGTCTCGCGGTTCGCCACCGCCTGCCGGCGGAACCACTTGCGCGCGATTAATAATGTATCCCGACTGCGGTCGGGATGATTGCTCTTGCGAGCAAGTGGCGATATTCATCGCCACATCTTTATGTTCGCCACAACTTCGCCTCCAGCGATTGTGACGAAGCTCTCTCAATATATGGCTCAAATTTCAATTTCGCCATAAAATACCCACTGATTAGGAGAAAATTTTATCAGCGGGTATTTAGGATTGAGACAGCATTGGCCTCTCGGCCAAGTGCCTGCTTCGCAGGCACAAAACAGGGGAAATAGTGTACAATATCCTATCCTATATTCTAAAAAGGAGGATTTATGAGAATCCTTGTTCTTTACAATGTCGCGCGAGATCTTGGAGTTGGAGTAGCCTCAGATATCATCTGTGAGCACGAAATCGAAATTATTGTCCCTCTTGTCGAAGAATTGCTTCTGGCTCGTGGCTACGAGGTCGAAACCCTCGAAACCACTCAAAACCTCTGGAATGATCTTGTCCGCCGGATCGGCACTTTCGATCTGGTTCTAAATATGGCTGAATCGTTCGGAGGTGGAAATACTGACGAACCTCTCGTTCCTGCCATGCTTGAAGCATTAAGAATTCCGTTCACTGGTGCTTCATCTTTGAATATGCAGCTCACTTTGGATAAGGAAAAAAGCAAGTTAGTGTGTCAGGGATATGGAGTACCGGTTACTCCTTATCAAAGATTTGATAGTCCTGATGAACTACTCCAGTCCAACATTTCTTTTCCGGCAATCGTAAAACCGATTCGACAAGAGGGCAGTATCGGAATCTATGCAGATTGTGTTGTGAAAAATGAAGTCGAAATGAGAACGAAAGTTGCTCACATTATTTCCAACTATTTTCAACCAGCCATCGTCGAGTCTTTCATTGTTGGTCGAGAAATTTCAGTTGGTGTAATTGGAAATGGCACAAAATTAATCGTACTTCCTCCGCTTGAGTTTCAATTCCCCGGTGCTGAAGATGATTTGTTGAAAATCAGATCGTTTGAGTACAAATGGGGAGGGCAAACAGAAAAGATGGTCAGAGCTGATCTTCCTAGTTCGGTGATTGAAAAACTAGTTGATTTTACAAAAACCTCTTTTCGAGCTACGGAGTGTCGTGATTATGCCCGAATGGACTTTCGAGTTACCCCAGATGGAGAAATTTATTTACTCGAAGTCAATTACAATCCTGGTATTGGCCCAAACTCACACGGACTCAACAATACTCTCACCAAGATGGCAAGTTTCACCGGTCGAGGATTTGAAGATCTGATTGAGGAGATTATTCTCATAGCGGCCAATCGCGAAAAGTTAGTTTAAGACATACCCCTGATGCACATAGCGTCGGGGGTATTTTATATTTACAATCAAGATAATGGAAAAAGTAAAATCAATAAACATAGTCTTTGCTAATACAGCAGAAGCTTTCGAGGATATATTGGTATCAAATGGCGGTTCAGAAGAGGGTCAGGGGAGAATCAGGCATGAATTAGCTCTTTCTCAAAGAGCTTTCTTTTGGGAAGATGATAACAAAATTGTTATTACTCCATTTCCAATTTCCGAAGAACTTCTCGATCTCAATTGTAAGATTTTGGAATTTTCAAACACCACCAATTATTCTCCAAAGAATGGGGGATTAAATTTATCTAATTCAATCGAAGTAGATGGTTTAAAAGAATTAGTAGGAGATAGAAATGTCGTTTTTTCTCCTTACGCTATCACTCCAAGTTTTCTTGAGTTCATCGGGAAAGTCAGAGAAACTGGATTAAGTGTCTTTGTCGATAACGAACCATCCAAAGGTGGATATGATCTCGTCAGATATTTGGATTCAAAGTCCGGGTTCAGAAAAGAAGTTGAAAAGTTAAATGTTAGGTGTCCTGAAGGTTATATTTGTCAAACTATAGATGAACTAAAAAATAAAATCGATTTGTTCAAAACAAACCAGAGACCTTTCGTCCTCAAAGCGGATCAAGGCGAATCTGGTTGGGGTCTGATTCTTGTAACTGATCTTCAGACAACCACCGAGTCTCTTATTAACCAGGTTACTACTGAGACAATTTGGTCAATTGGACCATATATTATTGAAGAGCTTGTTGATGTAGATGCGACAGTGGGTGGTGGAACACCCTCGGCCGAATTATTTGTTACGGAATCAGAAGTAAAAATCACCTATCTCTGTGGACAGATTGTCGTCAATGGAGAATTTCAAGGAACAGTTGTTGGCAACGGATCTATTCCTCCTGACATTGCTAAGCAGTTGGAAGAATCCGCCCTGGTAATAGGTAAACACTTCCAGTCTCTGGGCTATCGGGGTATTTTTGATATTGATTACGTAATTTCCAAAACAGGAGAAATATTTGCCGTAGAAACAAATGCGCGTAGAACAGGCGGAACACACGTCTACGATCTTGCTAAGAAATTGTTTGGTACTGCCTTTGAAAATCATACTTTTATTTCAAATGACCATTTTGAGTATTCCGGCAAGATAAAATCAATTACTGAATTATTAGAGATATCATCTAAACACTTATATTCAAAAGATAGTAAAAAGGGAATTGTTATCACTTTAATTAATAAAACTGATCATATCTTGGGGTATGTGGCAATAGGTAACGATGTGGAAATAGCTACAAACATGGCAAATGAGTTTAAGAATCTCCTAACATAGTACAATATAGGCATGGATACTAATTTACTTCCCGTCAAACCCTTTCAAGAAACTCTTCATGGGAGCTTTTGCGGACCAGCCGTCATCAAGATGGTTTTGGATTTCTATGGTGTTGAGAAATCCGAGGCTGAAGTGGCAATACTCTCCAATAAAGATGATGATCTGGGTATCGGCGACGAGGATATTAAAAGGACTCTGGAAGGTGAAGGACTAAAGGTTGAGATAAAAAACTTTGCTTCATTTGATGATATTCAGACTGCCTTAGATAAAAAAGCTCCGGTAATTGTAAATTGGATGACTAGAGGCAGAGCTGACTACGATGAGGACGATTTGGCGGACGGACATTATTCCGTGGTTGTTGGTTTGGATGAAGAAAATATATATCTCCAAGATCCCGAAGTGGGTAGAATGAGGAAGCTTCTCAAGGAAGATTTTATCCGTGTCTGGTTTGATTTCACCTCAGATCACATCGAGAAATGGGAAGACATGGTAATTCGCCAAATGATCGCTGTATATAAATAATGTCTAGTACTGGTGCGGGATGGATCACTGTGGGATCATCCCCTGTATTACACGCAGAATTCACTACCCACGCCAACTATCTTTCATATATCAGCGAAAGATCTGTAGATTTATGCGTACAAGTCTCAACTAATCCTGTTTTAAGTCAAAATTCTTTGCCATCATTAGCTGTCAATAAAGTTAAGCTTGCTAGGCTAACGATGAATAATATTGATTCTGAAATGGATCAGATTAATAAGTTTATGGACTATGCCCAGATATGTAGTTCCTGGATTCCTGTTAAGAGCTACTATTTATTCTTTAACCTACTCATGATATTAGAATGGCTGACAGATGACAACTTAGCTTGGCTATCTGGATCACATGAAGAAGTGAACAGACAACTTAAAGAATTAATAAGAAATAAATTAATTGTATTTAGTGAACCATCTTTTAACACAATAATCCCGGCAGTTCGCGTTGCCACTTGGAAAATTCCATCAGGAAGCAATATTGTTATTGGAAACCCAGATCCTAAGATTAGGCAGAGGCAAGTTCTTAAAAAGATTTTGGATTACAAAAAAGATGAATATAAAAGACGAAACGACTTAAAAAGATTAGTTGGAATTCAAAAACATAATTTTTTTTCAAGAACTGATTTAAACCTATGGGAATTCTTATATTGGTATAGGATAAAGGCAAATTACCGCGATATGGAATTTCTGGATTCGGGTGTGAATATAAACGATTTTTTCTATTACTATCTGAACTATCACACTTTAAGCAGTAATATATTTAAAGCACTTACTTCAGAAATTAATAGACTATCGACACTAAAATATACAGTCAATCTTTTTTAAATATAACTATTGACCACGAAATCGAAAACGATATATAGTAACTTTCGTTTCTAGAAGATTTATACTGTATTTAGTGCCCAAAGTCAAAAAACTGCATTGGAAGTCAATTGTTATTCTTTTTGTAATCGTAATTTCTCTAGCTTCAATTTATTTCATTTATTCCCGTAATTCATCGATTGTTTATGACAAAGTAGTCGAAGTCGTAGATGGAGATACATTTTTCATTCAAAATCGTCAGCCAATTCGTCTATACGGAGTCAATGCCCCGGAGATAGGTAATTGTTACAGCGAAGAATCAAAAAACGAACTTACAAAAATGATTCTTGGTAAAGAAGTTCGACTCACAGGATTACAGTCCGATCACTATGGCAGAGTAGTTGCTGACGTATTTCTTAAAGATGGAACATATGTAAATCTGCACATGGTCAAAGGTGGTTTTGCCGTTTATGTTAGAGCCTATGACCAAAACATAGAGAAGATCAAGGAAGGTGGGGGAGTTGCTCGTCAAAACAAAATAGGTATTTTCAGCCCTAATTGTTATCAGAAAGAACCTGAAAACCCAAAATGCAAAATCAAAGGAACACTAGATGAGAAAAATCCTAACCGGAAATTTTACTTAAAACCAAGCTGTGCCTATTATGATTCAGTAGTTGTCGAAAAATACCTCGGTGAACAGTGGTTCTGCTCCGAACAGGAGGCGATTCAAGCAGGTTTTGTAAAATCTCCGAATTGTAAATAGGTATATTTGAAGTTGTTGAGAGCTATAATCACTGTATGACCAAATATTTGCTAGCAAGGGGTAAGGAGGGTGCAGAATGGAAGTCAGTTGAAGTGAAAGTTGTGGGTTCTCTGGAAGAAGCTTTAGCAGAATTCAATAAGCGTGAGAAACCCTATATTTTGTGGTTCTTAATTGATCATGGTCTTTTTCAGTCCATGGGTTTTACTTCACTTAGCTCCTTGTTTTCTGCGTTATATGCGAAACATCCCAATGTGGTGGAGATGAACTACAATTTTTCCCCCGTAGTTGGTTTCCACGATATGATAGCAACCTCAAGGAACTGGGGTTTATTACCGGAAAAGTAGAACAAAATGTCTCAGGTCAACATTCAAAGATTGATTGATAATATATCGGATAGAAATAATAATGTTTACACTCCGATAGTTGAGGGAATAGTAAACGCCATTCAATCCATTGAGGCCAACAAAGACAAAAACGGTTTTATAGAAGCGACCTTTGTTAGAAGCGCTCAACTGTCAATTGACGGTGATTCGCTTGGTGATATTGTGGGTGTAAAAATTATGGACAATGGTAAAGGGTTTAACGATATTAACAGAAATTCCTTTGACACCTTATATAGTGATTTAAAAATAAAAGAAGGGGGTAAGGGGTTTGGTCGTTTTTCCTTTCTAAAATATTTTAACAAGGTTAAAATCAATAGCATTTTTGAGGGTAGCGATGGTAGATACAAAAGAAGTTTTATTTTTTCTCCAAAACAAAATTTTATTGAAGGAGAAAAAATTGTTTCTGCAAATGGCGAAAAAATAGAAACTCAAATAATTCTTGAAAACCTAAAAGAGCAATATCTGGGGAAAATTGACAAAAAGCTTGAGACTATAGCCAGACAATTATGTGAAAGACTTCTCATATATTTTATAGATGAACATTTTAATTGTCCAAAGATAATAATCAACGTTGATGATAATAAAATTGTGCTAAATGACTACATAAATGAATTTGACCAGATAAAGGAAGTCGGAAATAAGGAGATAATACTGGGAGAAAAGGACGGTCAGCAGAGATTTATCGTAAAAATATTTAAAGTATTCTTTACACAAAATACAAGTTCAGTACTTCTCACGGCACACAACCGGCTAGTTACAAAGGAACCAATTCATAGATACATACCAGAATTCAAAGATGACTTTTATGAGGAGAGACCTTCTAATAACGGAGAAATTTCTAGGAAAAATTACTCTATTATGGCCTACGTGTTGGGAGACTATCTTGATGAAAATGTCTTACTAGAAAGAGATGATTTTAAATTCAAATATGAAAATGATTTACTACATCCGATTTCTCGGAAACAAATTGAAAACGAAGCAACAAACTTAGTTAAGGAAATATTTAAAGATGACGTTCTTGTTCGGCAAAATAAAAAAATAGAACAAATAAGATCATATATTGACCATAAAGCACCCTGGCATAAAAGTTATTACAACGAAATAAATATTTCTCAATTTCCTTACAACGCAGATGAAGAAACAATGGAAGCTGAATTGCAAAGGATTAAATTTTCCAAGGATTTGGAAACGAAATCAAAGGTTGCCAAATTATTAAAAGAGACAAAGCCTGATCAAATATCAGAGGGGGTAGAGAAAATAACAGAAGAATTAACACAGGCAGGTAAAGCGGACTTGGCGCACTACGTAGCACTGAGAAAAGTAGTTCTTGAGGTTTTGAAAAAGAGTCTCGAGTGGGACCAAGATACAAAATATAGCCTGGAGAAAATGGTTCATTCATTAATTTTCCCATTAAATAAATCTTCTGACGATCTTAAATATGAGGATCACAATTTATGGATATTAGATGAAAGATTAAGTTTCCACACATATTTGGCATCAGATAAAAAGCTTCCTAGCGATAAAAGACCAGACATACTCATTTTTGATAAACCGATTGTGGTTAGGGAGAATAACGAACTTAGTAATCCAATTACAATTTTTGAGTTCAAACGACCACAACGAGAAGACTATGATGACGACGAAGATCCCATCAAACAGATGTTCGAATATGTTGAAGAAATAAGATTGGGTAAGCTAAAAACAATTAAGGGTAGAAATATAGTTGCTAATGGTAATACACCAGCGTACGCGTACTTGATATGTGATATTACTGAAAAAATTAAGAGTTATTGTAAAGTTTATTCCTTGACTATGAGTCCGGACGAAAAAGGATATTACGGTTATCACAGTAGCTATAAAATATATACTGAGGTAATAAGCTTTGAGAAATTATTACAAGACGCAGAACTTAGAAACAAGATATTCTTTGAGAAGCTTCATATTTAGATTCTTTAATATCAATATCTATAAAATCTGATCAATCTCTTTCATGAGTTTATTTGTTTCAGTAAGGGATACAATAATTTTTTGGTAGTGCTCAATTTCTTCATTTGTGAGTACTCTATTTTTTCTATCCCTTAACCATTTTTGGGCAGGCTGATAACCTCCGATATAGAAATTCCAGGCAATTTCTGGAACATTACCAAAATATTGGTTACTGTTTATAAATACTTTTCCATCTTTATTTTCGACTCTCTCGACAGTATCCGATCCAGAAATAGGATAAGTAGTAATTAGGTGGTTTAGTTTAGATGATTTAAATAAGTGAAGAAGCTGGAGTTCTGATCCAATAGAACCGAGTTTTCTAAACTTTTTATCATCACTTGGGCATGGGATTATTGGAAAGTCAGATTTAAGAAATTCTTTATAATTATCACGATATTTTGGAGAATATAACACAGCATAGGTATAGTTAAAAACATCTTCCGGCTTATATTGATCAGAAAGATTTTTGGTTAATTCTTGTAATGCTATCGTATTAAAGTTTGGAGTTTTAGTTCCGTCATCGTGATATAAATACAGTGGAAAAATCGAATTAGAATCGTAGGCGTTAAAAACCTTATGTGTTACAATTTTGTCCGACACAAAGGCTCCAGGATTATCTTTTTGCATTCGTGTAGTCACTAGCCCTATATTGTCATAGCTAGTAAATTGTTTCATTAATTCGAATCTTCCCCAATCTACCATTTCTGGTGAATAGTAAATATATCTTGAATCAAATGGCCTGTAATTTACCTGTATGATCTTTTCTTCAATTTTTTGTACACGGATTTTGTTTCTAGCAACGGACATCTTCCACCCTCTACTATCACCTGGCTCATATTTTCCTGCTTTTTTCCCTGGGAATAATTTATTTCTAACTTCTTGATCAGAATATTGGTCATTGGCAAAATAATTTATGCGCTCTTCCAACTTTTGTTTATCGTAGTCGATTACGAGACCGTCTCTTGCTGTGATTATCCCTGTGACGTTTTTAATAAATAAATCATCTACCCGAATACCTTTTTCGTATTCTGCCAATTTACTCGTATCTCTCGGAACAAAATATAGCATCTTGGGGTCTAGATTAATCCTTTCCCATTTATGAGATTTCTTTATTTCGGCGAATTTATATTCTCGAGTTCCATATAAGTCTGAGTAATAAACCTCTCCTAGCTGATCAATATTCTTTTTTCCAGTTTTGATAGCAAACATTATTCCAACACCCTGCATGATATCAAAAACATTCTCATCTTTACTACCATCAGGAGCTTTTTCCTTCTTCTTTGAGTTTCCATGCAAGTTCAGTAAATAGATTTTGTCAAAGGTTTTCGCAAGATGCCATCGCATTCCTCGAAAAGTAGGATTATCAAGATACCCATTGTTTGTAATCATGGCGACAACACCATCGCCATTTTTTTCGATCATGCTCTCGGCAAATGAAATAAATTTTACGTAGTCATCGTTGAGCCAATGTTTTCTTTCTTGTAGTTTTTGTTTTCCACCAGGCTCGACCTTGTATCTATCAACTAAACTGTTTGCGTACTTCGTTTCATTACTACTAATTCCAGAATACGGAGGATTTCCCACAACAACCATTATTGGTTTACCTTTCTTGATTTTTGATGCTTCCTCAGCTTCTTCGGCAATGCTTGCTCCAAAGTCAAACGCTAATAATTCTGGTTGGTTGCTAACCTCGTCTAGAGTATTTGTTAAATATATCCCCAGTCGAGCTTTGCCACTACGAGTTTCGTTGAAATATAAAAACCCCGTCTCTTTTAGAGCCATAGTAAGTTTCAGGTGTGCAATGGTATATGGTGCCATCATTAACTCAAAACCGTATATTCTCGGAAGAAGCTCATGATGAACATAACTCGGCCACTGTCCTGACTGACCTGAGCTCTTTATTTTTGAGTATATTTTGCCTATTACTGTACTTATAAATGTTCCGGTTCCGACTGCTGGGTCAAGTACTTGAACGCGATGCATTCCGTTTTTTGTCTTTGATGAATTTGCCAGTCCTCCTGGAAGGCTAAATTCTTTTTCTAATATTTGATCAACAGTGTCAACAATGTACTGAACAACAGGTAAAGGGGTGTAGTATGCTCCCATCTTTTTTCGTAACTCATCGTCATATTCCCTTAAGAAGTCTTCATAAAAATGAATTACTTGGTCCTGTCCACGATTTGTTCCTTTTTTTGAGCTGAATTTGAAATGTCGTTCCATCAACTCTGATACGTCTGCGTGTTCAAAAACCACACAAAGTTCATCTACGATATAAGAAAGTCTTTTTTCGAAGTTTCGACCTGCTATATGGTCAAAAAAATGTCCAAGGAACGGATTTGAGGAAGGAATTAAATCTCTAGCTTCTTGGCGACTAAAAGTTTCTAGTGTATTATCGTAAAAACGAGCTACAAATAGTCCGTATACCAGCGTTTGGGCATACATGTCGGCAAAAGAGTCTCTAGTGAGGTCATGCACCAATAATTTCTTGAGAGTTTCAAATACACTATGGAGTTCTGAGCTTTTTCCGGATTCAGATTCAAATATCGCTCGAATATTATCCCTAATTCTCTGCGCCTTTCCACCCATGATCTTGGACAGATGTTTACCCGACTTGATAGGTTCCTTTCCTGAGGAGGTAAATTCAAGAAGAGTGCTTGCTAAGTTTTCATATTGTTCAGGGATGGGATTTATAACCCTGTTTTTAATATCATGAGTCGCTACAATAATTGGTTCTCCGTACGGCAAGCCATTTCTATAAAATCGGAATTCAAGATAATCAGTAAGTATTAAATTTGTATAACCATAATATCTAGCCATCTGTTCAGACTTTTCTACCTTATCTAGGGATATTCCTATGTCTTTTGTCTCAATGTAAAGAAGCGGTACGTCATCATTAACAACTACAAAATCTGGTTTATTGCCCTGCTTTGCTCTAGCATCGTGATCAAACCGGGTAACTTTTATCGACTCGAATATCCCCTTAAGAAGAATCTCGAAGTCAGTCCTGTATCCCATCTCGCTTGTTTCCTCGTAAGAAAACTTAGAGGAAATAGAAGAGATATAACTATTCAACAATTCAGAGTGTTTACTCATTTACAGCTAATTCTACCTCTAATAGACTCAAATATACACAATATAAACTAAAGAGAAAGAGTAAAATAAATACATAATGTCAATTACCAAGACAAATAATAAAGGACTTATTCTTTTCTCAATCTGTGCTTTAGCTGCCTTGCTAGTCGTAGTTTTCTTCATAAAATATCGGAACATCTCTCAAATTACGAGTTTTGAGGAATGTGCTAAAGCTGGCTACCCCATCATGGAAAGCTATCCCGAACAATGTCGAACTCCAAATGGTAAAACATTTACTCGTCAGTTACCGGTGGAGTCAAATTTACAAACACAAACAGTTGAGGAGATAGGTTTAACATTCAAGTACCCTAAAGATCTTGTCTATCGAAAGGAAATTGCTGATAATGACGGTCAAATCCGTACTGCTGGTTTTTTCCTTACCAAAGGATCAGAAACCGCCCCTGAATATCAAATGTATGGACTTTATGAGCAGTACAGAGATGCTAAGTTGTCTGATTTGGAATTATTAAAGAAGGAGATAGATCCAAAAAGTATTAAAGATGTGACTCTTGGTGGATACAAGGGTATTGAAGGTCTTATTCTTGGACCAAAAACCAGATATGTAACCATCATTTTGAAAGGTAATAAGTTATTTTCTGTTTCAACTATGCCACCAACTCAGGAAAATAAGGCACAATCAGAGCTAATTTTATCTACATTTAATTTTAGATAATTCATTATAGTTATAGGATTATTTCTAATTTTTGCGTTTTCTGTCATGGCTACTGCGGTAGCCATCATTCGACCCGATGTTTTCGGCAGGCGGTGGCGAACCGCGAGACACGAAGTGTGGAGCGGTGAGCCAATAATTAGTGGTGGTCCCAAAAACAAGTTCGAATTTCGTTATAACGGTCAACAGATAAGGATTTCCCGTACAGAGTACGGGTACTCGCCCGCGCGCCCGGCACCGCGCGGAGCGATGCTCAGGGCTTCTTAATAATCTGTATCTTTCAAAAAGCGACAGAAAACGCAAAAATAATTCGGTAAAACTTCTGCGGAAGTTTTGGGTAATTTATGGTTAAATGAAAGTATGATCAAGTACATTGTGTACTGTCGGAAGTCCACCGATGAAAAGGACAGGCAGGTCCTTTCCATCGAAGCTCAGATTACCGAACTAAAAGAATTCGCCAAGAGGGAGAGGTTTGAAATCGTGGACACTCTCATTGAAAGCCGAACTGCCAAAGAACCAGGCAGACCCATTTTCGGCGAGCTATTAAAAAGAATTCAAACCTCTCAGGCCAACGCCATTCTTTCCTGGCATCCAGATAGACTGGCCAGAAACAGTATCGACGGCGGACAGATTATCTATCTTCTCGATACCGGCAAACTTCTCGACCTCAAGTTTCCTTCCTTTTGGTTTGAAAACACACCTCAAGGCAAGTTCATGCTGAACATTGCCTTTGGCCAGTCTAAATACTATGTCGATAACCTCAGTGAAAATGTTAAGAGAGGTAATCGCCAAAAGTTGCGGAATGGCGTTTGGCCGAACAAAGCCCCTCTTGGCTACAAAAATATTGTGGAAACCAAAACCATTGAAGTCGATCCGGAAAAAGCCAAAATTATTAAAACTGCTTTTAAGATTTTTGCTGAAGATAATTGTTCCTTTGCTCATATCACCCGTTATCTTCATGAAAACGGTATCATGTCGGGAAAAGGGAAGCCTTTGAAGATCGACCAAATTAGTCAGATGTTCAGAAAAAAGTTTTACATTGGCATTTTGGAATTTAATGGCGAAGAATTTCCGGCTTCCCACCCGACCTTCATCAGTAAATCTCTTTTTGACCGGGTTCAGCAAAATATCAACCGTATTTCTAAACCACGAGAGCAAAGTCATAATTTTGCTTTTTCCGGACTCATGCGTTGCGGGGAGTGCGGAGCTGTCATCACGGCTGAGGAACACATTAAACGTTACCGAAGAACCAACCGTTCAGTCAGATATGTTTACTACCGCTGTACAAAGAAAATTAAACCCTGTTCTCAGCCGTATTTGGAAGAAACCAAACTTTTTGACCAATTAAAGCAGGTTGTTTCTTCCTCCGCCCTCCCCGAGCAGTGGCATGATGAATGGAGGACGCGACTTCAAGAAGACAGAAGATTAGCCCAAGAGACAAAAGAACAAACTTTGTCCTCGCTCCGCTCGGGCATATCAGTATTGGATAACAAACTTACTCTCCTTCTTGATGGATATCTGGACGGCACGGTTGACTCCGACATTTACAAAACCAAAAAGAATCAGTTGTTCCAAGAAAAGTTAAAGATTGAGAACCAGATATCCAAAACAGAAGAAAACGGTGCGGGGTGGCTCGAACCTTTTTCAGATTTCATAAATTGCGCCATACAGGCGCAAAAAATCGCGCGCAATGGTTCCGTGGACTCAGATCTGCGGATCTTCGTCCAAAACATCGGGTCGAACTTCTTTTTGAAAGACAGACAGATTGTAGTGGAGTATAAAAAGCCCTTCGCATCGCTCCGCGCGGTGCCGGGCGCGCGGGCGAGTACCCGTACTCTGTACGGGAAATCCTTATCTGTTGCCGGACTAGGACTCGAACCTAGAATATTCGCCTCCAGAGGGCGACGTCCTACCATTAGACGATCCGGCAATGTTCCAAGCTCCTATTTTACCATTCTAAGCTCAATCCAGCTTAAACCTTTAGCATTTCCAGAACCTTAAACACCACAAAAGCTGGCCAGAAAATAGCCTTCAAAATTCCTTCGATTACCGGTACAAAACCAAAGGCGTCTTTTAAAAAATAAAAAATTGATCCAATTACTCCGAGTCCATAGATAGCTTCCGAATTAGGTCCCCAACTACGATCACATTTCATATGCTGTTTATACTATTAATAATTAAATACTATCACTTCTTCACTGCCAATATCGCCATAAACATTGGAAACTCATCCCGTGCCCTATTTTCTGACTTTGCAGCTTTTCCTTCACTCTTTTTGTCCGAAGTCCATTCCTCTATTTTCTCAATTAGAAACCCATTTTCCAAAAGCATTCGGGAATACTCTTCGATAGGCAAATGAAACGACCAGGTTACCGGTGAGTTTCTGTCCCCCGGGTGCATGTTAATGGGGATCTCCAGAGGAGACATATAGCGGTTGACTCTTCGATACTGTAGCTTATTTTTTGCGTCTGTTTCCCAACTGCTTTGGCGGGGGATTCGAAAACACGGATGATTAAGAACAATAATAAGTTTTCCGCCTTTGTCCATTTTTTCTCCGGTCAGCTTAATTGTTTTGTCTGGCTCCTTAATGTTCTGAAGTGCCAAAATTATCGCCGCCTTATTATATTTCTCCGCCACCGGAATACTCTTGGTCACATCCGCTACTATGTATTTATGTTTTTTGTTAATATCCATTCTCTTGGCATCCGCTATTAGTCCGTGAGCCAAGTCCACTCCGGTATACGACACTTCGCTGGGGAGTCTCCTAGCCAAAACCCCTTGTCCGCAAGCCACATCCAGCACTCTGTCTCTTCCACCGATATCAAGTAATCTCATTACTCCGGGGATAACTACTGCTTGATGAAAGAAATGCCCTTTTTCACCTACAATTTCGCCATACCACTTCGTTACGTTATTCCATGATGTTTCTCTTTTTTCCATACCTCTATTTTCGCACACTCCCTGTTGACATAATTATTTTTCCCTTTTACACTAGGGTATACCCAAATAAATACCGAATATGTCCAACCTCATCGAACCACTAGCTTCCAAAATCCGCCCCAAAAAAATTACCGAATATATTGGTCAGGAACATTTGGTGGGAGAGGGTAAGCCGCTTAGCCAGGCCATAAAAAATAAACACATTTTTTCCTTTGTTCTCTGGGGTCCTCCCGGTACCGGCAAAACCACCATCGCCAGAATCTACTCCGATGCCATTGACGCTGATTTTTACGAGCTCTCTGCCGTTTCCGCCGGCAAAGACGATATTCGTTCGATAATAAAAAACACGGAAGAAACCACCAAACCCGTCGTTCTCTTTTTAGATGAAATTCACCGTTTCAATAAAGCCCAGCAGGACTATCTCCTTCCTTTTGTGGAAAGGGGGAAGCTCACCCTTATCGGTGCCACCACGGAAAATCCCAGTTTCGAAATCATTGCTCCGCTTCTTTCTCGTCTCAGAGTTTTTGTTCTCAAAGAGCTTTCTCCAGAAGAAATCGAAAAGATTATTACCCGGGCAACCAAAGTTTTAAAACTCAAAATTGATAAAGAAGCAAAAGAGTGGCTTGCCAACTTCGCCAATGGTGATGCTCGTCAAGCAATCGGACTTATCGAATCGACAGCCTCACTTTACGGACAGTTAACCATCGAGAACTTCAAAACAGCTCTCCAGTCTAGATTCCTTCGTTTTGATAAGCAAGGCGAAGAACACTACAACACCATTTCTGCCTTTATCAAGTCCATGCGCGCCAGTAATCCTGATGCTGCTCTTTATTATCTTGCCCGCCTTGTCGACTCCGGTGAAGACCCTCTTTTTATTGCCCGTCGCATGGTCATTTTTGCCTCGGAAGACGTTGTTTCACCCACGGCTCTGGTAGTTGCCAATGCTGTTTTTCAAGCTTGTCAACAAATAGGTTATCCCGAATGTCAGGAAAATCTGGCCGCCGGTACTGTCTATTTGGCCAAGTCCCCTAAAGATCGTCGAGCCTATGACGCCTATATGGCCGCGTTATCCGACGTCAAACAATTTGGGAACCTTCCCATTCCCCTCAATCTCCGCAATGCCCCAACCAAATTGATGAAGAAATTAGGATACGGCAAGGATTATGAAATGTATTCGAAAGAAAGTTTATTGCCCGACCAACTCAAAAACAAAAAATATTTAAAATAACATAAAAGTTATAATCATCATATGATCGCCGTTGTCCAAATAATAAATTCCGGTAATGTTTCCATCGTTGGAGATTCAAGCAACCAAAGAGATTCCCAAAAAGGCCTCATTGTTTTTCTGGGTGTCTCAAAATCAGACACCAATTCCGAGGTGATCAAAATAAGTGAAAAGCTTCTCAAGCTACGTATTTTTCAAGGTCAAGATCAAAAAATGAATCTGGATATTAAATCGGTCGGTGGAGAAATACTCCTCATCTCTCAATTTACCCTTCTAGGTAATCTCAAAGGTAATAATCGCCCCGACTTCGCCAATGCTGCCGAAAAAGAACTCGCCTCCAATCTTTACGAACAATTTGCTGATAAACTTACAGAAGCTGGTGTTCGAGTCACCAAAGGTTACTTTGGCGAACATATGAAAATTCAGGTGGATCTCAATGGTCCGGTAACCATTATTTTAGACTCGGAAAAGTTATGACCAAAAAAACCATTATCGCAATCGTCATCGGGGGTGTCATCTTTTGTGGTCTGGTTGGTTACAACTATCTTGTTGCTCAGAAAAAAATTTCCGAAACTCGCCCTTCACCTCTTGGAATTTTTCTTGAATCATATCCCGAAAAAGTATCGGTTGGTAACACCGGTTCTTTTGTGTGGAATATTGAAAGTTCTCCGGATCTTTTCACTCCGCGCACCACTATTTACTGGGGCTATATTGCCTCTCCCAGTGCTCTGACCCAGGGCGACTCTCCCGAAGCCGTCGGTTATCCCCATCATCAAGACGACTATTTCTTGGGCAAATATATGCTTCCCGATACCTTTGATCTGGCCATCAAATTCGACAAACCGGGGAAAGTTTTTGCTCGTGCTTACGCTAAAGTAGGGGATAATCATCTTTGGACAGACGAAAAAACTATAGAAGTTATTTCAATACCTGAAAATGTCAAAAAATAAACGATTTTCCCTTACTCTTTTCTTGTTGGTTGCCTTCATGGCAATCGTGGCAACCATCCTTGTTGGACTAAGAATCTTCAACCAATAATAAATTAGCAATTTACGTCGTTATCTGCTAAAATCTTGAAACTATGCCTATTCATCAAACATTGATACCCTTTATCGGCCTAAAAGAAGGAGTTATTTTTCCCGAAACAGAAGCCGTCCTTACTTTTGGAAAACCAATATCAATAGCTGGGATTAATCACGCTTTCAGCAACAACGAAGAGGTCTGTTTTGTTTCTCAAAAAGATGCCAAAACTACCGCCACGAGTCTAAGCGATTACTATCTTGTCGGTACAGTTTGCCGTATTGTTAAGACCCTTCCGGTAAATGAAGAACTTCACGCCATCGTCAAAGGCTTATTCCGCGTCAAAATAGAAAGTATCGAAGAAAAAGATGGACTAGTCTGGGCTCTCGTTTCCGAGTATCCCGAAGACACTTCCATCACTGCTGAAATTTCTGCCCTTTCCAACCGTGCCATCGCTTTAATAAAACGAGCTTCAGAACTGGGAAAGGCCAACATCGAACCGGGAGTCTTGACCAAGATTGTCGGTAGCTCTGACCCCTTACTGGTTTCATTTCAAATTTCCTCCGTCTTAGATGTCAAAAACGAAGAAAAACAAAAACTTCTCGAAAACAACTCTTTGGAAAAAAGACTCTCCTTTATCACCAATCACCTTACCGAAGAAATAAAGATTCTAGAGCTGGAAAAAAAGATTGAAAACAAAACCCAGAAGCGCTTTGACGACAGTATGAAAGAAGCGGTTCTCCGCGAAAGAATGCGTGCTATCCAAAAAGAGCTGGGAGAAGGTGGCGAAGAGGAAGAAATTGTAGAACTAAAAAGTAAACTAAAAAAAGCTAACCTTCCCAAAGAAATTTACACTAAAGTAAACAAAGAGCTCGAACGTCTCAAAAAATTATCGATTCATAACCCCGAAACCTCTTATCTAAGAACCTGGATTGAAACCGTCTTAGAGCTTCCTTGGGGAGAATATACCAAGAGTAAATACTCGCTTTCCAAGGCGGAAAAAATTCTTAACCAAGACCACTATGGTTTAGAGAAGGTCAAAGAAAGAATTCTAGAATACATTGCTGTCTTAAAGCTAAAAAGTGATCAGGTAAAAGCTACCAAAAATCGTGCCGTCAACCCACCCACAATTCTTTGTTTTGTTGGACCTCCTGGTGTTGGAAAAACTTCCGTTGGTCGTTCCATCGCCAAAGCTATCGGTCGCAAATTCGTCAAAATGTCTCTCGGTGGTCTAAAAGACGAAGCCGAAATTCGAGGTCACCGACGTACCTATGTAGGTGCTATGCCCGGTAGAATAATTCAGTCGATCAAAGATAGTGGCGTTAGTAATCCGGTCTTTATGCTGGATGAAATCGACAAAATTGGTGCTGATTTCCGTGGTGACCCCAGCTCGGCTCTTCTCGAAGCCCTCGACCCGGAACAAAATTTTGCCTTCCAAGATCACTATCTCGATATTCCCTTTGATCTTTCACAGGTTCTTTTTATAACGACAGCCAATGTTCTCGACACTATTCCGGCAGCTCTGCGAGATCGTCTTGAAGTGATTGAGTTTTCCGGCTACACCGAAGAAGAAAAATATTTTATTGCTAAAAAATATCTGGTTAAAAAGCAATCCGAAGCCAACGCCATCAATCAAAAAGATATTGTCCTCAGCTCTCCCATGCTCAAATTCCTCGTTCGTCACTACACTCGTGAAGCGGGAGTTAGAAATCTGGAACGTCAAATTGCTTCTATCATGCGCAAAATCGCCAAAGCCAAAGCCAGTGGCAAAGAACTTCCCATCGTCATCTCCAAAGAAAAAATCAACAAATTCCTAGGACCAATTACTTATAGCCACACTCTCGCGGAAGACAATGATCAGGTCGGTTTGGTCACCGGACTTGCCTATACCAAAGTTGGTGGAGATATCCTTTTTATCGAAGTAGCTACCATGCCCGGTCAAGGAAAGATTACTCTCACCGGCCAGCTTGGTGATGTTATGAAAGAATCTGCCAAAGCCGCCTACTCTTATGTCCGTTCCCATAGCAAAGAACTTGGTGTCAAAGACGAAAAAATTTCCAAGACGGATATTCACATTCATGTACCGGAAGGTGCCGTACCCAAAGACGGACCAAGTGCCGGCTTAGCTATCACGACCGCCATTATTTCCGCTTTCACCAATAAGTCCGTTCCCAAAAATCTCGCTATGACCGGCGAAGTCACTCTTCGTGGCCGTGCTTTGGAAATTGGAGGAGTTCGGGAAAAAGTCATTGCTGCGCATAGAGCCGGTATCAATCACGTTATCCTTCCCAAAGACAACGAAAAAAATATTGCCGATCTTCCCGAAAAAGTTCGCCACGATCTAAAATTCAACTTCGTGAAGAGTATGGACGACGTTGTTAAGATTGTTTTCTCCGGAAAATAAGATATCCACCGATCAAGACAGCGGCAAGACTAAAGATAATCGCCATTGGTACTCCTGATACTTTCCAGACTGACTCGGTTGGTCTTAGATTTTCAAGAACTGCCCGAATTACTCCATAGCCTACCAAATACATTCCAAAAACAAAACCCGTTTTTCTCTGCTTTCGCGATATTTTCCAAAGCAATCCAAATAAAACCAAATTTAGGACTCCCTCGTAGGCAAAAAGAGGTTCTCCGTTTTTTCCAACTATCTCTCCATTTATATAATTTCCAACTCTTCCGATGACTTGAGCCAACGGCATCCCCACAACCAAAATATCAAAAAATTTAAGAAATTTTAATTTATTAAAATAACAGAAAAGCAGTACTCCCAAAACTCCTCCACCAAGAGCACCCCAGATCCCCAAACCTCCTTCCCAAAAATACAAAATTTTGTTTAAGTTTGTTGAGTAATATCTACCCCAGTAATCTACCACATGGTAGATTCTCGCGCCGATTACTCCGCCCACAACCGCCCACGTCATTATTTTTTCCAGCACCTCTTTTTTTACTTCGCCTCGGTTGGCTATCGCAATTTCCATTGCTACCCAAATTCCCAGACCAATGAGAAAACCATACCCATAAAAGGTTATTCCTAAGACATCAAACATTTTTTATGTACTCCATCAGTTTATCGACGGAGATGATTTTATTTTCCGTTTCGTTGCGACGTTTTACCTCCACCCCGCCATTTTGTAGACTCCTAGCTGAAACCAAAACTCTGACTGGACAACCTATCAAATCTGCATCGGCAAATTTTTCTCCGGGGCTCATCTCTCTGTCATCCCAAAGAGCATCAATACCCGCGTCTTTTAATTTCTCATAAATTTTCTTTGTTTCTTCAGGTTGTTGTAGATCAACGATATGTACCAAAAATGGAGCGACACTCAAAGGCCAGATAATTCCTTTATCGTCATGGAATTTTTCTACTAACACCCCCATCAATCTACTGGTTCCTATTCCATAACTACTCATTATGATTGGTTTCTTACTGCCATCTTTGTCGGTATACTCATAGCCAAAAGCTTTTGTAAATTTAACTCCTAAAGGGAAAATATTTCCCACTTCCGAAGCATTGAATACTTCAAAATCGGAATTTGTATCTGCTCCTTCCGGTTTTACTTCTTTGTTGTAGGCAACCCCGGTAGTTTTGTTTAAATAAACAATGTCTTCTCCACTCTCGCATCTGGTCTGGAACTCATGAGAAAATTCATTGGTAAAGTCGCCTCCGGAGGCGAGGGCAATTACGGTATCTTTTCCAATCCCAATTTCTTTATAGATACTCATGTACACTTTTTTAGATTCCTCATAAAACTTTTTCCAATCGGCTTCATTGGCATGGAAGCTGTACAAATCCTTCATTCGAAACTCTCTGCATCGCAACAATCCGGACTTTGCTCTTGGTTCATTTCGATACTTAGTTTGGATTTGGTAAACCGCCACCGGGAGATCTTTATAGCTTGGGTTATATATTTTTACCAAAGGCGTCACCACATCTTCATGGGTAGGACACAAAACATACTCCGCATCGCTCTTGGCCAAAGATACTTCATTGGCCGCACTGGCTTTAAAAAGAACGTCGATAGTTTCCAATCTTCCGGTCGTTTTCCAGTACTCTTTTGGAGATAGAGCTGGCATTAATAGCTCTGAACCTATCTCATCCATGTGTTTTCTGACGATATTCTCTATTTTATTTAAAACTCGCAAGCCCAAAGGTAAAAAAGTATAAACCCCTGCCATTTCTTGGTGAATAAAACCACCCTGTACCAATAGTTTGTGGTTAATAGCCTCCGCATCTTTAGGAGCTATTTTTTCCGGGCGAACGCCCATTTTACTCATTTTCATAGTCTAATTTTATCCTATACCGAGAGTACTTAATATCCCAACCCCCAACCCCGTAGCAAAAACCAATAACCAAATTATTTTATTTTTTTGATCCGCTTCCTCCATACTCTCATGCATCTCCGGAATTAAATCTGCGAGAGCAATAAAAAGAAACATACCTGCGGTTACTGCCAACAAATATCCTTCATAGTCAGTCACAATGCCACGGCTGAGATAAACTGTTACGCCTCCGATAACCGCAACCAAACTTGAAGTTAAATTCAAAAGTAAAGTCTTCAGATTTGAGTATCCTGATCGTAGGTAAATGGTAAAGTCAGCCATTTCTTTGGGTAACTCATGCAAACCAACCGCTATTGCGGTGAGAATCCCAGCCTCTTTACTCAAAAGAAAAGCCGCTCCAATTGCAAAACCGTCAATAAAATTATGCAATGCATCACCCCAAAAAATTCCGCTAATGGGTGGCTTGGCTCCATGAGTGCCATCGTGATGGTGAAACCACAATCCGGATTTCTCCATTAAAAACACGAGCAGTATTCCTCCAAGAACTGACCAGGCAGCCATTTTGTAGTCGGTTACCGCTCCAAAAGCTTCAGGGAGCAAATCAAGAACTGCCACAGTAATGAGGACTCCCGCCGCAAAACTTGTCAATTTATTGGAAAGAATCCCGGCCTTATTTTTGAAATAGATTATTAAAATGGCTCCAATCAAAGAAGCCATCCCTCCGATAAGACAATAAAATACTATTTGTAGCAAATTAGACACACTCCAATTGTATCAATAATTAAGGCTAATGCTATTATTAAGTTAGATGCAAAGCCTAAGCCCCATAACAATTGTCAAGGCCTCGGGAACCAAAGAGCCTTTTAGTGAAGAAAAAGTTGTCAGGTCACTTGCAACCTCTGGACTGTCTCTCGACACGGCCTCTCAAACCGTTGACTACCTCAAACATCACCTAAAGCCGGAAATAACCACCAATGCTATCTATGGTCACGTCTCCTCCTATCTCAAAGAAAATGCTCCCATAGAAAACTATTTTAACTACGGTCTCAAAAGAGCCGTCATGGAAATGGGACCTTCAGGTTATCCTTTCGAAATTTTAGTCTCAGAAATTCTCAAGACTGAAAATTACAAAACCGAAGTCGGTGTGATTACCCAAGGCAAGTGTGTCACCCACGAGATAGACGTCATTGCCCAAAAAGAAGCAAATAAATACTTTGTTGAGTGTAAATACCACAACACCCCGGGTTACAAAACCGATATCCAAGTTGCTCTCTATACTTATGCCCGTTTCCTGGACGTCAATAATCTTCAGAAACAATCAAATCCCAACCAAAACAATTTTTCTTGGTTGATAACCAACACCAAGGTAACCTCTGAAGTTGTTGATTACTGCAAGTGCGTCGGTCTCCTGGTTACCACCTGGACTCGTCCCGAAGGGCAAGGGCTTCAGGATAGAATAGTTGCCTCCGGCCTTCACCCAATCACCTTACTCTACGATATTCCCAAAACCGACATCCATACCCTACTTGATCGGGGAATAGTCACTTGTGTAAGATTAAAGACTGCCATCCTAAATGACGAAGTCAACGATATTCTAGATCAAAACCAAAAAAAACTAATTTTAAAAAATATCGAAAATATCTGTAAAAATAATGAATAATATATTTGTACGAATTATCCTTATCGCGTTCGCTTTATTTGGATTGTACAAAATGTTTCCTCAAGTTTCCAAGTCGGTTGATTACTATGTCAAAAATCCCTCATTTCAAAACTCGGTAGTTATCCCGGCAGTTCAAACAGCCAACAATATTCTTCCGGATAAAATAAAAATTCCTACACCTCAGGTGATGGGTACTTATACGGACTACTCCGAAGACTCGCCATTAAGACAGATAACCGATGAAGTTAGTAGTCGGGCTGCCGAGCTAGCCACGGAGCAAATTAACCAAATCAAAAAAGCCGCTTCCGACCAATTTTGTACTATTCTCATCGAAAAAATTAAATCCGACTGCGGTATTCAGTAAAACTATTCGTAAATGATTACTACCCCGATCATGTCCAGTTTGGGCAAGTATCTTTTAATCTCATTTCGGAATTTCTCCGCTAGATTAGCCGAGTAGGTAGCGTTGTTGGTATTCTCCATATGTCCACAAAGTCTATTTTCATACTCGCGCACTATCTCCATGATTTTCGCTCCTTCGCAATTAAATTCACCCTGCCATTTTTTTGGATCCTTCTCGTATTTGTCATGAAGTAGCTGAAAGGCGTCAAACTCCTTTTCATGTTTCTTCACCATTTCATTAAAAATTTCTAAATATTTCGTAGCCATAAAAAATATTGTAGTACACTTTGGTAATGGAGAAAATCATCATTGGTCTTACGGGCTCACTTTGCTCAGGAAAGGGTACGATAGCTAGTCACTTAAAAGACCTCGGTTTTCACCACCAAGTTCTCTCGGACAGAATTAGGGACGAAATTCGCTCCAGAGGACAGGAAATAACGAGAACCCTTCTTCAAGACGTCGGTAATGAACTCCGGGAAACTTACGGAGGTTCCATTCTTGCCGAAAGAACCGCTCTCTTACTAGCCGACATCAAAGGTAATATTGTTATTGATGGAGTACGCAATCCCGATGAAATGATTTTCTTAAGAGATAATTTTGGTGCCAAAATTATCGGCATTGATGCCCCCAAAGAAAAACGGCTTGAATGGTATCTCCAAAGAGCCAAAGACAGAGGAGAAGACGGCACTACTGTCGCCGATTTCCAAAAACACGACGATCGAGACTCCGGAATTGGCGAAACAGGTTTAGGTCAACAAGTCGCTAAATGTTTACAAATGGCCGACACAATCCTTTGGAACACCGGCTCTAAAGTAGAGCTTTTTGGTGAATGCGACTTATTCCTCAAAAAAGTTCTCGGTTTTGATCCGGAAATTCACCACTCCTTAAAAGAGAGAAAATAACTACTCTTCGGTTGCGTATTTATTCACAAACTTATATGCCCACGTTAGATTTATGTCCTCTGAATCGGAGTACATGAAAGCTAGTTCTTTCGCCTCCATAATTGAAAAGAACTCTTCCCAGGAAATATTTTTAGTGACCTCTCTTTTTCCACTAAGCATCCCTTCATCTTTTCTTCCCTTCCAATTTATGCGTAAGCCAATGTTGTCGGCAGTTATCTCGGGGTCATCAATCTTTGCCGGTGTTCCTTCATGACTCTCTACCCAGTTTTTTATTTCTTCATTACTTCCCGCCAGTTTATATACTACTTCCATAACTAAATATTAGCACGAAATATTACAACTAAACCAGTTTTTCCTGTCTCAGTTTTTCAAACAAAACCAACGCTGTCGCCACACTTACATTTAATGAGGCCACTTCTCTGTTCATCGGAATGTTCACAAATATGTCACACTCTTTTTGCAACGGTTCAGAAATGCCAACAGCCTCGCCTCCCATCACAAAAGCTATCGGCCCTCTGAGGTTTGTCTCGGTATATGGCTTACCCATATCCACCTCCACTCCCACCATGGGAACTGCATACTCATGTAGTAATTTGGCGGCCTGGAACATACTCATTCCGATAAGCGGTACGTATGCCGCTCCTCCCATAGATACTTTGGCGACCACGGGTGTCACCTCATGTACTCCGTTTGGCGAAGCAATCACCGCATCTACTCCGGCT
>Ga0074193_1001620_pt1 | contig 25808 bp, 18 predicted proteins | sample EPASupsiteHSE605_FD_64523 | JGI IMG/M metagenome (GOLD analysis project Ga0074193, IMG submission 64523) | Bioremediated contaminated groundwater from EPA Superfund site, New Mexico - Sample HSE6-05 | ecosystem: Environmental > Aquatic > Deep subsurface > Groundwater > Contaminated ... | reverse complement strand
AGTATTTTCTTTCGATATTCATATCAATCGAGTCGCCATCAAGAGAAGAATCCGATAGTGATGATGGTAAGCCGGTAAAATCGCGAGAAAAAAAATGAAAATTATTCATGAAAAAGAAAAAAAAGGGGCGAACCGGGAATTGAACCCGGGACCTCTTGTACCCAAAACAAGAATCATACCACTAGACTATTCACCCTTCATTTTTAAAATTTGTTACTTTTTTATGTACCCGAGATCTATTTTTTGAAAGAAATTGAAAGGAAATTTCAAAATGAAAGATTACAGAGTTCATTACCAATACAAGTGCAATTCCTTAAAAAATTCGCTGGTAAGTTTAGATGTGGAAAATAAAAACGAACGATATATACTATATGGTTCATCAAACGGAATTATTGCAGTTTTTGATTCTTTTTCTTTAGATTCTGTATTTGAACAAAAATATACAGGATATCCTTCTATAAATGATGTTTCGTGGATGAAATACGATAATGGAATTTTTTCATTTTCTTCTAACACAGGAGATATTTGTTTTGTTTCATCAAGATCGCCAGAAAAAATTCTAAAGCATGTTAAATGTGATTATGTTGTTCATAGCATTGGTTTCAATTATTTGAATCCTGTTTTGATTGCAACCCAGGATAATGGAAGGGCTAGAATTATTGATATTAGGGAGGCAATTAGTTTGCTTTCTATTAATACAAATAGAAATCATTCAGTTATATCAAATAGCTGGTCGACAACTAATGAGAATTTATTAGTGATTGGTGATTCAGCTGGGTTTATGTATCTTTTTGATACTAGAAACCCCAATAAGTATATATATGAATTTGATTGGTGGAAATCTTCACTTGACTCTCCGAATATGAATCAACCTTCAAATGAATCATCCATCATCAATATATTCTTTAATAAGAGTGGAAGGGAGTTGTATTCTGTATCGCAGTATGGTGTTGTTAGGGGGTGGTCACCCGATTCCGGACTGTCAATAATGAAAGAATACAGAACAGAAACGTTGAAGGAAGAAACAAGAATCAAGTGTTCTTTTATTGATGGATATATAGCTTTACCAAAACATAATTCTATTTATTGGCCTGAACTTGATATTACCATAGCAGGCCATCTAAAATCTGTGAGATATATATTGCCGACATATGAAGGGTTTGTATCCCTAGGGAATGACAATATTCTTAACATATGGAATAAATCGGATCAGATTGTTCAACATGAAGATTTTTCTGATTGGAGTGATTAGGGGTTACCAATTATTTTGAAGAAATTGACCTTCTTTGAGATCCCCTTGATGCAGAAGATAAGGGTCTAGATTTGATTGTGCTGTTTAAAACACCAAATAGTTTGTTATTTGAATCAGCCATTTCTTTTCGAATCGACATCCAAAGATTATGATTTGAATTAATCTCATTCATTGATGTTTCAACAGTTACTTGAGTTTCTTTAGAAATTTCAACAAGACTGTTTTGAAGGAAATCAAGAACCTCCTGGTTTTTTTTCCGATCATTATATAGATTATTCTCATTAGATTCCCTCATCAAGGCAAGGTTTTGTTGGTTAATAGATATTTGTGAATCAAGTGTTTCTTTATACTTAGATAGCTCGGTATTCAAAAAAGAATGAAAATAAGAAATGTCATCTCTTTTTGATTGATCTTCTTTCTTTTTTTGAAGATCATCTCTCATTTGCATTATTATTGCTTGTTGGAATGCAATTTTTGTATTAAAATCATCATCATTTTTGTGATAATCTGTTGTTTGTTTGGCAGAAAAGCTCGATATGAGATTTTCATACAGAGAAATCTTTTCTTCTGTTCGTTTTTTCTCTTCCTCAATCAACATAATTTCTCTCTTATTAAGATTCGAAATATTTTCGTGAAGAGATTTTTCATAGAAAAACCTAGAATCAACAGATTTCATTGCTGACTCAACAGATTCAATTTCTTTATGAAACACTTCAGAAAACCTATGAATTCTTTTGATTATTTCTCTCTCAGCTTCTTCGTTATCAGAAAGCCTTAATTCAGGTATCGAGATTAACACTTTCGGATGCGAAATTGCAATTCCAGTTGAAGAATTTGACCTAGAGAGAGTTTTTTGAGATTTAATTGTACCCTTTCCAGTTTTCCCTGAAGATGATGTAATACTATATATCTCTTCTTCCAATTTATCTTTTGATCTAGTTAGTGCGGTAATCTCTGTTTCTAATCTACGTTTAGTTTGATCCCCCTCTCTTATGGTTTGATTAAGTTTTTGATCCAGTGAATGACGTAATTTTGCTGCTTCATGTTCTTCTTGTTCTATTTCTAATTCATGTTTTTGAGAAATTTGTTTAAGATCTCTTATATGCATTTTTGATATCAGTTTCATTTCGTTTTCTTTTTCTGTTAAAGACATTTCCATGCTTTTTTTAATTGCATCAAGAGATTCTTTATATCTAACATCACCATCAATCAGGAAACCTTTCTTTTGTTGTATTTCGGATCTTAACATTTGACACTCATTTTTAGACGAGATTTCATCAAGTTCAATTTGATGATTGATTCCTGATAATACAAGATTATGCTGAGATTCAAGCTTTTTCAATTTTTTGGAATTTTTCAATGATTGCTTTTCTTGAGACCTTTTACATTCGCTCTGATGTGAAGCTCCAATATTCTCCAAACTCTTTTGAAGTAATTCAATCTCATTTCGATATTGCTTTGTATGCTCATCATTTTTTTGAACAAGTCTTTTATAATCATTCTCAAGATTTTCTATCTGAGAAGAAAATTGAGATTCAATTGCCAATATTTGTTGAGAATACTTACCAATAATAGTGTCTGAAACCTGAACCTTGGTTTCTTGAAGCATAATTTTTTGCTTTTCGAGGAGCCGTTGCCTCATTTGAGATGCTGATAGAGATGTGGATAGTGTGGATTTCATCAGTTCATTCTCATTCTGAAGCTTTCTGAGTTGATCAGACAGTTGGTTCCTTTCGGTGATGTGTATGGAGATTTCTTGGTTTAATCGCATATCAAAAGAATTTCTAATTTCTCTTAGGTTGTTCTCAAGTGTTTCTTCAGCTTTTTTTAGTTTCTCCATTTGTGTTACAGTTTTAACTCTGTTCATTTCATTAAGAGAATCAAGCTTTGTCGAAAATATTTTATGCGCATTGCAAATTGCAGTATCAAACAATCTAGTTTTTCTCTCAAGCTCATTTTTAACCCTCTCAACCTCATTTAAGTATTCAGACACAATATTTCCAGGCATATCTATTCTTCTTTGATTAGATATAAAATCTTTTGACGAAGCCAAATATTTTGAAGCCTCTTGGAGAACATCACGTATTTGTTCATTAATCCAATTCTCATTTTCACTATGGAGAAACTGCACTGGCTGCGATAATTGACCAGATATCCTTTGAAAATCATCAGAAATATTGATTATCCTTTTCCGCGCAGGAGAAAGAACATCAACCATTGAAGCAAAACTCTCTATTAACGAATGTAAATATTGTTTTCAAAATTATTTTACAAAATTCTAAATTCGCTGGTGGCACAGGGGACAGAAATCTTGATTCTCCATCTCTGAGATATATGCATATTGATAGCACTGCTTGCATTTCCATATTTGGTCATTGGTAATTGGTTTTCCAGAGGATATTGAATACGGGAAGACTTCTCCACATTTGCATTTGAGAGAAAACTCATTGAGAATCGTCTTGCATTTTCGGCATTTTAAAACGTACTTTTGGGGCGGATCGATTGGTTTATTCTTTAGGAATGTACTAATAGCGATTTTTTCAATTTTTTTCAATCTCTTTTGTGATAGTCTTGATGAAGATTCGAGAAATGTGAAAGCATTTGAAGCTTGCTTATAATATGAGCAGAATATTGCGGAAATTGCAATGAGAGCTGTAGGGATTTCAGGGTTAATGAAAGATCTGAACAGCCTAAATACATTTGATGATGGGTATAGTGCTTCAAGAAACATGTGTTGATAAAAAAATCTATGTGATAACAACAAGAAATGCAATGCAATCGCATTATCCCATGTTCTAGCTGCATTACAGTTTTCATTTTTCGAATACAAAACAGAAGCAAAAACATACAGTTGTTTTGCTTTGAGGTAATTCCTGGTACTAAATGCTTTGTTTGCTTCGTTTTCGATACTAAATGCAGCATCTTGATATGATTTAGATCTCAAGAATAGATCAATGGATCTATAAACGCAACAATGGTCTGAGAGATAATTAGCATATTTCAATATCACTTTCTTGTATACATCTCGGCTAATTCTTTTAGATAATCTAATAGCCATTTTCCATTTATTCATTATTGTTAATGACTCAATAGCATATTCTTCTGATCCATATTTAAGAAATGCAGATACAGCTTTTTCAGACGAACCAAGAGATAAAAAAATCATTCCTATTTCCAAGAGTTGAGCATCTCCTTTGTTTAGTCTTCCCACAAGGTTTTGAATTCCTATAAAATCATCAGATCTTACTAAAGAACTTAGTTCTTCCTTAAAATGGTTTGAATGCTTAAAATACTCTGCGGCAATTTTCCATTTTCCTTGAGAGTACGCACCCAGGCCTAATGCATAGTGGACCATGTCCCTTTCATTGTTTTCAGAATACTCCAAAACCTTTTCCCAAACACCTGCTGATGAATACATGCTTTTTATCAAATCATATCGATTATATTGCCGAAAAATCAATTCTGCTTCGCTGTATTCTTTGTTATACCATTTAATAAAAGCGGATTTAATCTTTGTGTTCTCATTAGAATTCTGAATGATCAAATCAACAAAATCAACTCCATATTGATAATTGGATTCAAAAAATGACTTTTTCGCTAGAGCAAAATCAAATAATTTCAGAGAATACTCTCCAAGCTTTTTCCATATTAATGTATGATTAATCTTTCTTGAGAGCTCTTCAATTTCAGTTCTCAAAGAATCTCTCTCTAAATTTAGCAGAGTAGAAAAATCAACCATTGTTTTGGTTTGATGAACACGAAAAGCAGATGCTGGGGGCTTAAACGGCGAGTCATATATTTCTTTCAAATCAATAGTATATAATAAAAACTCTTTAAACCCACAAATAATTGATGATGATTTAATGGGTTCAATTATGTTTTGTGATTCAAAAATATATGTCATTTTCTGCCCAAGAGCCGCAAAAAGCATCGGAGAATCTGATGACCAAATTCCATAAGTAAAATCTTTACCACTATAGCTGGTTATACCTCCAGTATGTATATCCAAAAATAATAGAAGATTATTCGAATCAATGGCAGAAATTATTGACTGATCATTTGATATAGAAAAAGACACAATCCTCTTGTTTAGACTTACCATTCCAACTTTTTCAAATGTAGGTATAGATAGAAAAAGTATATCACCAATATCATTGATAATATATAATGTTCTCTTATGTAATCTAATACCATGAATATTAATTATAGAATGATGAAAATATGAAACATCATTGATGAAATCCCAAAGATATATCATGTTGTTCGATGAACAGCAAACCATATTATCAAATATTGCGAGATAAATAGAGGCTATCCCTATATCGACAGAGAACTTGGGAACTCCAATCTCATTCACAATCAACAGAGAAGTATTCCTACCATCGGATCTCATTAATGAAATATATTTCTCTGTTGATTCAAGTCCCACCAAATACTGAATGGATTTTACATGTACTTCTGAGTTTTTAATATTATAAAAGATCAAATTTGAAACATTTCCTTGATCAATTGAATAAACAATTGTATCTTGACACATACACGAGAGAGTCTTAGGATAAACAGCTATACAATATATAGAATTCCCTGAAGATACTGCCATATACATATCATTTTTGGAAAATGACATCGATGCTATGGAATTAGAATTACATCTGATAGATGACTGCAATCCTTCTGATCTATTAAAGAACAATATTCTACAACTTCCGCTCTTCTCAACTGTGGAAACAGCACAAATATTTCCTGATGCGCTTAATGATATCGAAGTCACCATTGATTCAATTCTGTAACCAATCTGCCTTTCTCCATTGTAATACAACAATCCATTAGCATATGCAATGACCATCCATTCATTTTGATAATATGCTATTTCCACAATAGGCCCAAATTCACTAGTTTTTGAGATTGGTAACTCAACAAGATCTCCTTTCATTGATATCTCATATTCTAAATCCATATCCGAAACCACAAAAAACACTTTTCTGAGCGGATTCCAATCAACGGATTTAGGCAAAATATCATAGTCTCTGCACCATTTTTGTTCTCCCGATACATCGCCACACAAAAATTTCCCACTTTCATATACGATTAGAATTAATTCACCATTTGATGCAATAATAATACTATTAACAGGTGATTCATGAGCATAGTTTATCATTGATGGAATCCATTTCCCTTCTCTCTCAATCCAAACAATTATCTTTCCATTTTCATCACCAGATATCATTTTATTATATCTCTCATTCCATTTAATACACGTTATTGGTGATTTATGCGCAAAAAGTGTTTGAACACTCAAAAACTTACTATCTTTCTCAATATAAGAAAAAATCTGAATATTACCGCTAAAAAAACCACAAGAAATAAGATTCTTCGACTTGTTCCAAACAATAACATGCAACCTATCAGAAGGAAACACAAAAGTTGCCCTAGTACTAGCCAACAATCCCTTCATGATTTACACAATCTGGGAATGTAAATACAATAACTGACTTTACTTTGATTTATTTAATCCGTTTGTTTTCAAAATTTAATATTTAACCTTATCAAAACCTGCAAATTTTTAAGACCATGTTTCGGTTGGACAGAAAAACCTCAACTGAGTTTTTGGCCATTTTTCAATGTTGGTATTTCTTCCTTTATTAACTATTTCGGCATACGAATTTCCCGCATTTCGTGATCCAACAGGCTACAGACACTCATTAATTAAGGCTTTATGGGGAATGACAAAAATTGATCCTCTTGCTTCAGTACAGGCATTGATTGATTTATTGCATAAAGTGCCAGGTATGCCAAATATTGAACTCCCCAAAATGAAGCATACTGTGTTTCCAAGTAATGTTACTAGTATTGTTGAAACAGTATTAGGTTCTCTTGATGGGAAACTTGATATTACTTCTTATGCGAATGATTTAATTGATTATCAATTTAACCTTACAGGCAATGTTACTATTGAACCCAAATTAAATACATCTGTAGTTAATCAGACAAAGATTCAAGAAGATTTCGTTGAGGAGATAGTAGGAACGACAATCGAACCAATGGAATCAATGTTAGGAATGGGGTTGTCTTTTGGTATGCTCCTTTTCATATTATTATTCTTTACAATTTTGGCCATCTTTTACTATTTATGCCATTGCTTTTTCTGTTTTTGCTGTTGCTGTTGCTGCAAGCATTCCAAACCAGGCCCATGTTCTAAGATTAATTTCTACGTGGGATTTACTTTAATGGTATTATCTGGAGTATGCGTTATTATGACTCTTTCAAGCATTCCTTCCATATTAAATGAGGTAACTCATGTTGTAGATATAGCTGTTGCAGGAGGTTCGAGTGTTTCTCAATCAGCTGATAGGTTTATTAATTCAATTACCCAAGAATATAACTCAAGAACCCAGATTGTAGACAACATTAATGCCACCGTTTTTTCAATGATTGATTGGATTATTCAAACTCTCGAAACAAAGGTTAATCTCACATACGATTCAATTTTTGAAAATTCATCAACAAGTATTTTCAAGCTTTTTGAAGCAGGAGAACCAATGAATGTATCTATTGAATCTTTATTGGCTGCTATGCAAGAAGATGCTGATGATTTCGAGACACAATGTAATGCATATAAGGTTTTCAATCCATCTCTCCAATGTGGTTCTCATGATGTTCCAAAATTCAATTTCGATTTATCAGATATGAAGAAACAATTGGGAGATCCTATTGACATGGTAAGAGATCTAATTCAGAACCAATCTTCAAGCATTACTGATATGGCTAATGGGTATCTCGAAAAAATGACCAATTTTACTCGTGACAACAAAATTGATAATATGACTCAAATTAAATCTTTCCAAAACAGTATGTCAAAGTATAAAAATCAGTCATCAATAAACGAATCAATGCCATCGTTAGTTCAGCAATCCGAAAAGATTAATTCAATGATTGATCAATATGGTTTATATGCTCAACTTGGGATTATTTTCTTAGGTCTCGTTATTATAGTTACCGCACTCATCTTTACATGCGCATTTCATGGCCATGGATGCTGTGCTGGTTTTATTGCATCAACCGCCGAGTGCTGCCCATTAGTTGGAACGATAATATTTTTCGGTTTGGGAGCAGCATCTCTATTATTGTCCATCATATTTTACCTATATACTACATCAGTTTTTCCTGTTGTTGACACAGCTATTGATACCTCTTTAGGTATAGTAAAGAACCGAGAAATTGTTATATCATCAATTAACCTCACCAAATTAATTGAAAAACAAAAAATGGAGAACTATACAAAAGGTCTATCTCTTCAAACAAACCCACTGGTATTTAAGATTCCTCAAAAGTACTCAATATTCAATGATCTATTAACCAGTGCATCTACAACAGGGCTTGATACTGTGTTTAAGTTTGACCAAATACTGAACTTTTCACAATTTGGGGATTTAGTTCAAAATATCTTTACACAAGTTGATAAGTATTTGGAAAACATGCCAGACATTGAAATTATTAATTCTTCAATCACAATGGCCAAGGAAATGCTATTTGGAAAGAATCAAACTCTAGGTGGAAATTTGTCATATTATTATGATTATGAAACGGCTCTAAATGAAATAGAACAAAATATCACTTCCTCATGTACAGTTAATTTCGGATCAGGGGACACCGATGTCTGTCCAAACACCCGAATTGCATTTGCATATTTGAGATCAAATATCAGCAACATTACAGTACCTACATTTTCTAGACTTCACAATGTTGTCGATAGAGAAATTGTTCAAATGTTGGATAACATTGAAAATGTTATATACAAGCCCGTATATGGTTACATATCAGAGATAATTGGGAATGTATCCAGTTTATTTGGGGTTCTATCCACAATTCCAAATCACATAAATCAAATTCAGATCGGACCAATTTCTGGATTATATTCAGCCTTTTCAAACACATTATTTGCTGATTTGGGTTCCATTACTTTCTATTTATCTCTTGGTGCTCATTTCTTTATTATTGGCTCTTTCCTTGTGGTTAACACTCTATGCTGGAGAAGGAGGGGAATGGGAAATGGAAAAGACGATAGCGATGACGATTATACATCAACATACGAATCCAAACAGTATTCATCAGAGACATCCAGTTCAAGCCACAAGCACAGATCTAAAAAAAGCGGGAAAAAAGAAAAATCCGAGACTAAAACCGAGGCCAAATCACGCAGAAATAAATCTGACAGTTCAGACAGCGAAGTTTCCTCAGATTCCGAAGCGCAGTATGTTAAAACATCGAATAGAGTGATGGCTAGTCAAGCTCCACAACAACAGACCCAATATTGGGGAATTTAACTTATTTGTCTCATTAAAAAGGCTTCACCTTCTTTTATTATGGATAGTGAAAATTTTCTTCTTGATTGGCTCAATTTTTACATCATTGAGGGTGAAAAAGTTGTTGATCTTAAGTCAATAACCAATTCGAAGAAATTTCAAGAGGCTTTTTCTACTCTTGTTCGTCCTGAGTTTTTATTATTAGATAATCGGACAAATAGGTTTTATTTTTATTCGATAACTTCATCAATAAGTTATAAACAAGGAAAAAATGAAATTCCGCTAATGTTTATAAGAGAGAATCCAACAGATAGTTTAATCATGAAAGCTCTGGCAGGTTTATATTTAGTGTCGGGTGATGCTTCCATCGAAAATGCAAAAAATGAGGGATTCTGGGCAGCGTTAGAATACAATTGTAAAAATTTCAACATAAAATCGAATGAATTTGTGGAAAACTCTAGAGAAAAATATCTGGAGATGCTAAATCAATATGTGTATGATTCATCTGTACAAAATCAAGGGAAAGAAAACGAGAAACATGAAAAGCTTAAGCGAAAAGTAACTGAACAAACAGCATCAATAAACAAGCTTAAGAAAAAAATGCACAAATACTTAATTGCTGACGAAAATACGAAAAAGGAGAAATCACTTGTTACAATACATGATGAATCTGAAGACATAATAAATGAACGAATTAGCCGAACAAAAATAGAAATCGAATCACTAACAACACAAGTCGGAGAAATTGAATCAGAAATCAGAAGAATCAGTGCAGGACCAAATTATCCCACAATACTGTCAATGTGGAAAGGTGATTTGAATTCAATGATGAATATTATTAATGAAGAAATAGTACGATTGGAACAACATTATGATTTTGGAACCAATGTTTTAAGCACTATAAAGGATCTCACAATGGATAAAATCCATGCATAGATAAATCATTATGTGGTCTGCTTTCATACACTTTCGAAAGTTTGAATGATATGTTTTCTTCCTCGCAAATCTGAGTTTTTCTCTTCCAACATATAATAAAAGCTCTAATAATGATGAACAGAGGAACAGAGCATGCACCTGCTGCAATAATATATACAATATCTGAACCATTGTTCACATAATAAAATGGAATTCCCGGCAGATTCCAATCATTAGAATCATCAGAAACACGCAATTCAATTCTTCCCGGATTTGATGAGGGATTTAAACATTGTATTGTTGTTTCATTTAGTAAATTACCTGATACTATTAAATCTCCGAATCTGCAATATGGAGATTTCACATTTGTAATATTACTTAAAATAATGCTAATCAAATTCCCCCCAGAAATTGAACTCTGGTTAGGAAATGAATAGATTGGCAATGGAAAGCGAGGGAAACATTTTAAAAAACCATCTCCAATATATCCAGGTATACACTTGCACACATTCTTAGCCACACACTGCCCATTTAAATGACATTTGTTAATGCAATTAAAACAACCTTCTAAAGAATCCGGGTCACCAAAAGGAAACCCTTCTGCACAACGACATACGCTATTCGAATCTAAATACGAATTCGGCCCAGGACAAACTGAATCTATCGAAACACCAAAAACTTGAAGAAAAAATATCATTTTATACTTTCATTCACATGTCAATATATAAGTGGCGAGTCCTCATCTGTTTTTGTTGTGATATATACAACACCTGGGTTATTTTCTTCATAGCTCTCATATGAATCAGATCCTTCATTGTTTTGATTATCATTAGATTGTCTGATTAAGAACACACCTACAGAGAGAACTAAAAGGACAACTAATCCAATTCCTGTTGCTAATCCAATTAATTCCCCTGGTTTAAGGTTATTTTGTTCTGTTATTGAATCAAATGATTCTATCATGAAAAACACGTAGGTGGGCGAAAAAGAATATACTGGGATATGTATAACAATTTGAAAGACTTGTTCATAAGATATCAGTGACTCCGACATAGTATATAAATCAGATACAACCACATCTTTGATTACCATTTCTGAAAGGGTTGTTCCAATGAATGACGGGACAAGTGTTTGTTCATATGTAATTGAGACAGTATCTGTTATTGTTTGAGTGATAGAAGAAACCAGAATAACAGAGTAGGTTGCTGAATAGCTGGGGATCAGTTTTTCATTATTTTTTAGTGTTCTTGTGGGCGTTGGCTCCAGAACAACTCCACATGTTATCTTGTTTTGAACCAATGTATATAATTCTGTTCCAGTTTCAAACCATTGATCTTTTTCAATTCTACCACTTGTTGTAGTTCCATCATGCAGTATATATGATTTTGAGACAGATAATTGGCCTTTTTCGGCGTTAAATAATACTCCGCTATTCCAGAAAAATATACTGCTGATTATTTTAAGCGATGGACTGTTTCCTTGGCTACCAAAAGCGGTAATTATCAATGATCCCTCTTTTGGGCATATATTATGCAAGAAATTCATAGAAGAAACTTGCAAATCTGATGATTGCGACATTAATACTGTTGTTTGATCTGATGAACAATTATGGAAGCTTGAAAAAACGAAAAATGAAGGTGAAGCCGAGTTCAATAGTATTCCCGAGCCAATTCTAGCTAGATTGGAAGAGAAATTACACATTTTGTTTGAAATATCCCCTGATTGCTGGACTACCGGGAAATAAGAATATTTGGCATAGCCACAAATTGATATGGTAGAATGCAGGATATAATTCTTGTTCCTACTACCAGTATTAACATATGCGAATTGCCCATTTTTTTGAAATCCGGCAACACATTTGCTTGCGCACACTTTATCAAAAATGATTTGACCTGCTTCATTGCAGAGGAAAAACACAGCTCCTCCATCATCAGTCGTTTCAATAAATTCAAAAATACATGCTTCAAATAGGACATCTGTTTTGATTTCTTTAAAATAGGCATAGCCACCAGCCCCTATATATATACCTCTACTCGAAAACATACAATCTAGAACATAATACGCAGAATCTACACCAATAACCCTCCCTTCATTACAATCAGATGCATTGACATCATATCCATAATAATCCTTAAACCAATTCTGAAGCTGAGAACCAAAAACTAGCAGAATAAAAAACATTGGAAAAATATAATAATTTTCTCTCAAAAACTCAAAATATTTTTATCAATTTTTATTTAATAAAAACCGATTATTCTACGATTAAATTGGTTGTTCGACATTTTTGTAGATGGAAAGAACTAAACCTGAAGTTTTGCTTATGGTACAAATGTCTTCAGGGTGCGATAATGCATGCTGTGAAAATAAATATTGTTGTAATAATCCACAATTTAGTTTCAAAAAACTTTCTACCAGTGAGATTAAGGAGATAATTGATAATTCGAAAGAAAGCATTATTTGTAAATCTCATTCACCATTACTAACAAATAGTAGTGTATTGGAGAGAGTTTCTAGATCCGCATTAATATTTAAGGAATTTGTTGTAAAGGGATCCTTAACAGATTATGATATCAAATATCTTAACTTAGTTTTTGACCAGCTCGAGTGTTATTCACATATTCTTATGTCAAGTGATCATACAATTTCCAAATCTGATCTGTTTATTGATGATAATCTTTTTGACACATTCATTATTGCTCTAAATAATTCTCCATCAGTGTTTGCACTTTTCCAAGGAAAAATATGCGCTTTAGTTGATAGGGTTACCGCTATTAAAGACAACTCTTTGATGAGATTGAGGGCAATTCTGATTAGTTTTTTATTCCATCCATTTATAAAAGATCGAGTAATTAGATTATTAAATGCACTTTGCCAGTTTGGTTTTGTAATGCATAGCACATTAATAAACTTTTTATCTAATTCCCCAAAAATTCTCAAAACAATATTGGTTTCCGCAAACGAATGTATTTCTCATTATTTAAATAGTAACAAAAAGGAACATCCACACTCTTCACAAATGCATATATTTGCTTCTTTTATGAGTTTGCTATTTTATGCAAACCAGATTTCTGAATACCCCATTCCTTCAAATTTATTCTATAATGGTGATTTTTCGTTAAGGGTAATTTCTTCATGTGAGTTTGAACTATTTAAAGAACCCAAGTTTTCATATATTGATCTTCCTTCAATTCTTACAATTGAGATTAAAGAACAAATCTTAGGTGAGGAGTTCGATTATTTATCATCAATTAATAATAATAAAACCCTTGATATTGAAGTCAGTAGAGATAGAATTATCAATGATTCTTTGAAGTTGTTTTCTCGATTAACAGCAAAAGATTTAAAGTTAAGGCTTAATGTTAATTTTGTAAATGAACCAGCTCAAGATGACGGTGGTGTTTCAAGAGAATACCTCAATTTATTAGTTAACTCCCTCATTAACTCTGAACCTTCATGTTTTGTTCAATTGAATGATGGACTTCACTGGTTCAGAACAAAAAATTACCCTCCAAAAGATCTTTATTTCTTTTTTGGCACATTATTAGGTGTATCAGTAGTTAACTCAATCATGGTTCCAATTAGATTCCCATTGGTTCTTTATAAAAAGCTTCAAGGACTCAAATTGAGCCTCGCTGATTTAAGCGAGTTAAACCCTCAAATGGCATCTTCATTATCTGATTTAAGGCATCAGGCAAAGAACGGAAATGATATATCAGAAGTGGGATTATTTATGGTTACGACAGAAGATGAGTATCAAACTGTAGAGCTAGTTCCAAATGGTATGAATATTCCAGTTACTCATCAAAATTTTGAACTTTATCTCGAAAAGTTGATTGATTACCACATTAATGTTTCTGTAAAGGAACAGTTCGACTCATTTAAAGATGGTTTTTTCCTTGCTTGTCAAACCCCTGTAATGCAAATGTTTAATTATGATGAACTTGACGTTATTGTATCTGGTACCGTTGTCTTTGATTGGGAAATCTTTCAAAAGAAAGCACTCTATATAGGATATGACTCTAAATCGAAATCGGTTGAATTAATGTGGTCAATTTTCAATGAGTTCAATGAAGACAAAAAGAAAAAATTCCTTAGATTTATCACAGGAAGTGATAGAGCTCCAATAGGCGGCCTTGGAAGCGTGTCTATCACTATTCAGAGGAGCGGAGACATAAAACTATTACCAACAGCACATACTTGTAGGAATATTTTAGTTCTTCCAGATTATAATGTAAGAGAAAAGATGGAGTGGGCATTACTTACCTGTACGGAGCATACAGAAGGCCTCTTTTTGGTTTAGTCATAGTCTTCCTCATTACTGAAATCAATTTCTTCATGACTTACAAAATCATCCAACCCCTCAATTGGGTTATTAGTTCTCTCGTTTTGATTATCATTGGATACATTTTCATTATATGTGAAAATATTTTCTTGATAGATGGAAAACTTATTCAAATTAATTCGTTCATCATTACAAGGAGGTGTGATACTTATATCTTCTTCTGAAATTGATGGAGAGCCACTTTGTTTTGGTTGTGTATCAAAATTCTCAACATGATCAAGCACAACGGGTTCAAAATCTACTTGATTTCCAGTACTCTGAAATCGGGATTTATCTTTTAGCAAATTACAATATGTTTCGGTATTATATCTCCCAGTGGTTCTCGGAGGAACCCATCCAGCCTCTTTTGCTTTAATCTTCCAGTCAATTTTTTCTCCAGGTTTTAACCACCCATGTTTTATTGCTTCTGAGATAATATCAATTGGTTCATCATCTTCACTATAATAATCATAGTCGCTATACGCTTCAAAAACCTCTTCCTCTTCGAGTTGCTTTTCTATTTCGTTTTTTTTTGGCTCAACTATTGTTGAAATTGGAAGAGGGACTTTGCAAAATTGATCTGAATATGGATCAAGAATTGGCTGATGTATCAATTCACCAAGAGCAATTGTTACATGAATTGATCCAACTATCATTTCGGTTAATATATCTTTAATTTCGCAAGGCTCATTTTTAAAAATGAAAGTTAATGGTTTTTCTTGATACATTTCTGTTGATTTTTTTACCATGGGGAGTAATGATACCCCGATCAGCTTTGAATTTTTCCCAATTTTGGAATAAAGCTCAATTACTGGAATAAATGATCCTAGTTGAAACCCAGGAAACCCAGAGAAATCTAAGGTGTACCCAACGTTGAATAAAACCTCTGATGAAGAACACCATACAGAATTAGACAATATTGGTTTGATTTTAGGATGAGTTCTAATCAACAAATATAAAGATTGTTGCTGCGATGAGGAAAGGTTTTTAATCTTCGAGATACAAATATAGAAATGGGTAAATGGAGGGATGGGATTGCTCATAATTGGTGCAATCGATACATCAATCTTATTTGATGTCGGTTTTGGAATGGATTTCCTGGGTTCTTGAGCAAAAGAGTCCTCCTGATTCATATTTATATTGTACGTTTAAAATTATTCGAATCAACAAGCTCAATTTTCAACAATTCCGCGAAAACACCTTGTTTTTCCAGATCTAATTGCCTAATAGCAGGATCAAGTATTGATATTTCTTTTTTTAAGTCTTGGTTAATCTTTTGTTGATTCATGATCGCCTTTTCTAAAACAAACACACGAGAAACAAGTTCACTATTTGTCATTGACTCGAGATTTTCACGTGAAATATATGAAATTATCCTATTTTGATAAGGAATATTATTGTTTTCTCTGAGTATCGAACTATTCTCAATCAAGCAATCACAATTCTCAGAAATTACCTTTTGATAAAGAATTTGTACTTTTTCTAATATACATTGATTTAATACATCAAGTTGGCCCTTGGTTAGTTCTTTCATCAGATGACTATCAAGCTCATCATTTTTCATGATTTTTAATCGTTTTCCCCCACTTAAGTATCTAGAATAATCTTATATATAACACTTTATTATAGTATCCTTCTGGGTTTCAGACCCAAAAGTATTACTTGTATCAACGAACCCACTAAACTCTGGAGTGGATGAAACATCCATATTGAATAGGGTTGGGTGCCAATCGTAATCATCATTTTCTCCCTCATTGATAGGAAGTGATTCAAGAATAGATTTAATTTTTCCATAATTAGGTGTTTCAGAGAATGACATATTACTTATGTTTTCCCATATGAGTTGCATCTGAGAAGCATATTCTGACACCAATGATTCAAAATTAATCCTCCTTTTAGAATGTAGCATTTCCGAATTATCATTAATGCTTTTCCAGGGCAATGAACCTGTAAGTATATCTATAAACAAATAAAACCAAGATATTATGTCATCTCTCCGTGATAGATCCTGGTTCATATGAGCATTTGGGGAAGCATACACTGTTGTTCCTCTGAACCCAGGATGAGGTTTCGGAGAATGATGGGAATTAGTTGTTTCATCTATATAAACTTTTGAAAGACCAAAGTCAATTATGGCAATTGGATGCTGGCGAGAATGACGTAAAAGAACATTCTGTGGTTTGATATCCCTATGTACAATTCCATTTTCATGGATGTTTTGGAGTGCCTCTAAAACATGAACAGACACTTTAATTGCACATTTCTTGCTAAATCTTTTTGATGAAAGACTATTTAAAATTGATGAAAGAGAAGGGCCCATTAGTTCAATTGCCATCCATGATAGAGATAAAGTTCTACCAAATCCAAAAAATCTTGGGATAAAACTGCAGCATTGAAGTTTTTGATAGATAATTGATTCAAATTCAAGGGTTTTTCTCTTGGAATTCAAATCCTCAATCTTTAATGCATAAATCAGACCATTATTCACATTTCTAACAATAAATATCTGTCCAAATCCACCTTGTCCTATTTTTTGCCCAACCTCAAATGGACCAATACGAATTCCTGTTGCCATTTCACTATATGATATTTGATTTTATACAGCAAAATCCTCTATCGGCGGCCACAACTAATCTCAAAATTGAGAAAACTGATCGCACTTTCAATTGATTGGTATTAAATCAATAATTGAAAACAGAACTATCGAAAAATAGATTTTAGCCTGTAGGCCTTAGGAGCATTCAGTTTTCCCCGTTTTAAAAGTGGCCATTTGCAAAACGATCATTAAATAGGATTATCCATTTAAATGTAATTAATGGGAGTTCTACACAATATCTGAGCGATCTTCATTATTCAAAACATCCTTTCATAATAATCATCCCTTCATCGACATTTATTCTCCGTTTGCTTCATTATTGTTTTCCAACAAAATCGTTCAATAATTTCTCATAATTGCCAATAATTTAAGAATAGCCGATTATTTTAATGAGAGGGATTCAAAAGTGATTTTATGATTTTATTGTTTCAATTTTGTATTTGAAAATTGACTATTAATTGAAATAAGTGGTTGACAAAAATATATTTAACATGTGGTAATTTTTGGGTAAATTAAAAATATATTAGATGACTTTTCTATTTTTGCTTTTCATTCGAGCCCGTTCCGAAGAGAATGTTTTTCAAAATGGCTTGTTTGAGGATTTCATTCATATTTCGGAAGAAACAAATGTTGAGATTGAAGGGGAGTTTAATAATGAGAAGAGAACCAATTTTTCTTATAGGTCGAAAGTTGTTATTACTAATTCTATGTTTAATTCATCATTTGCTTTTGGATCTTCAATGGAATTTGGGTCAGGAGGAGCAATATATGCTACAATGTGTGACGTTCATATTAGTAATACTAGTTATTCGAATTGCGTTTCGATGATAGGCGGGGCTGTTTCTGTTGTTTCTTCCTTCCTTACAACAACGGGCTCGCAGTTTATTAAATGTTCAGCATACCATCTAGCAGGAGCTTTGTTTTTTTCATCATATAATTCCGGCGAACATGTTTATGTTTCAGCATATATTTATAACACAAGTTTTTTGCAGTGTAAATCTCATGGACAAAGTGGTGCTATTCATTTTTCCAACTGTTCAGAAGCGATTCTTATTAATTGCTATGCGAAGAATTGTTCGAGTTTTGGATCTAGTGGTGCAATATCATTCGTTCAATCAGTAGCATTTTTGGATAGTTGCGAATTTATGTATAATACCAGAGATCCATATTTAGGACGGATTAATAATCAAAATCAGTCATTGGTTTTGAATAGAAAGGGCGCGGGTGCAATCACTGTGACTCATTTGTTTGAGACAAGCGAAACAAGAATGGTTACAATGAATTGCAGTTTTAATTGCAATCAGGTTAATCATATATATTTACAAAATGAGATTTTTTATCATGATATTGCTTTCAATGGAAATTCATCACTTGTCTGGCAAAGTTATAGTGATTCATTTCAACTAAAAAAGAATATGTCTATTGGAGGACTTGATAGTATAACTTATCTCCTGGAAGGAACCCACTTTTATGACCAAAATTTGTGCTTTGATGCCCCTAATCAAATTTCTCTAAGTCCAGTTTCTGAAATTTCTGAAGAAGTCTTGCCCACAGATACACAAGAATTAGACCCAACTCCAATGAACACAATAGTATACCAAGATCAAACCCCCAATCCTAGTTTCAATTTTACTTATTTTGCCACACGGAATATTCCTACAGTTATTATCCCAACCCGAATATCTGTGGGACCAACAATTAGTAATACTCTCTCAAATACCCAAATTGAAACCCCATTCGTTACACCTGAATACACACCCGAGTTCACACCTGAATACACACCAATAATCACACCCGAATACACACCCGCAATCACACCCGAGATAACTCTTGATCAAACACTTCTTGAAACACCATTTTCATCTCCAGAGATCACCCTTGATCAAACACTTCTTGAAACACCAGCTTCAACACCAGAAACCACCCTTGATCAAACACCAAAAAAATCACCTGTCTCAACTCCAGAGACAACACCAGAGAGTTCAGCAGAGATACCTCGAACACCAATAATATCCCCAGAGGCTACTCTCGATTATACTATTCCTGAAACACCTCTTGAAACACCTGTTTCAACACAAGAAACCACTCTTGATCAAACACTTCTTGAAACACCCGAATACACGCCAATAATCACACCCGAATACACACCAATAATCACACCCGAATACACACCAATAATCACACCCGAATACACACCAATAATCACACCCGAATACACACCAATAATCACACCCGAATACACACCAATAATCACACCTGAATACACACCAATAATCACACCTGAATACACACCAATAATCACACCCGAATACACACCAATAATCACACCCGAATACACACCAATAATCACACCCGAATACACACCAATAATCACACCCGAATACACACCAATAATCACACCTGAATACACACCAGAATTCACCCCAATCAACACCCAAGAGTTTACTCCTGAAAGTACTTTTGACAGAACTCTAGATATAACTCCAATTATTACATTACCATATACCCCTGGTGTTTCTCCAAAATCAACTCCATTTTATACCCCATTCAATACTCGTCATCCCACTATTCAAAGAACCCCTAGTTTATCGGCCAAACAAGGAGAATCATTAATAACATTGACATCGGTTTCATTTGAAGAATCATTGGTATATAAAGGGACCATAACTACAAATACTCAAATTACTACCTTATCCGAATCACAAGTTTTAACCAACTCAATTGTTCAACAATCAACAATCAGTAATGGGACACATATCATTGTTGATGTAATCACCGAACTTTATTCCAAAGTTGATGTTGCAGTTAATACCATTATTTATATGATCCCAATATATGAAACAACACTCATTCCAAGAATATTTGTTCAGTATTCATATCTTGAAGAATCAGGTTCAAATGGAGATTTAAGTGCAGGATCACTCATCGGTCTTGTTACAGGTGCCGGGCTAATGCTTATTTTGATTGGAGCTTTAGGTGTCTATTTTTATAGACAGTCTAAGGATGATAGCTCAGGTGAAACATCTGAAGAGAGCATGAGTGACAGATCCGATAATCTCACTGTTACCACTGCAACAGACAACACTCAACAAATGACATTTACCCAAACACTTACTGAGATTCATGATGCAGATGATCAGTGGATAATGGGAGATGATTTCAGTGGGAAACTATTCTAAAATTATCTTTAGCTATTTTATTAAAATTATGCTTTTTTCATTCCAAATTGAAACGCGTCAAGCATATCACTTCGCATATGCAATACAGAAAGAGCTGGGCCCATAGAAATCCGGAAAACAGGAGGCGGATTCATTAATCTGGAGCCCAAAACACTCACGAGTTCCCTTTGATGGGGTCGATATGAAATTGCTGCAGAATGCTCTCTTGGAAGCATAAATAGCCCAATCTTATTGACAGATCCATCACTCAGAGACATGCTTTTCATATCTGGTCTAACATGAAATGCAAACCACCACTTTCGCTGAATATCAAAAGCAAATATATGCATATACTGAGAATCCGCCTCTCCGCCTATTAGGAAGAGATACTCATCTATTGAAACCAGGGACGAGCGTGTTAGTTCTCGAGCAGGTTCAGTACCAGTGCATTCAATATTAGTAAATTCACCAGAACTAGGATCAAACTCAAGTAGTCCATGCCCTTTACACGAGCCAAAGACAAAATACCTCCCATTATGTTGACAAAAAGCAGCAGCCACTCTTCCAGTATGACCCCTTTCGAAACGATGCCACCCAAGGGAACTGGGATGCAAAACATGGATTCCACCACGAGGAGAGCCATCATATCCAGACCAAATATATATAGAGTTGTCTGAAGACACAAAAACTACAGGCGATGTTCGTGGAGAAGGAACTGGCCCTTCAGTATTGACAAAGGTTACCTCACCTGTATCTATATCGATAAAATGCAAATCAGAATACAGGTTATGATCAAAGCATCCACCAAATACAACCATTTTTCTCCCCATTAGTGCTGATGATGCGAGTTGACGTGGACTTGTTGCACATTTATTTATACATTGCCATGTATTGCTTAAAAAGCTGTAGCTCCAAACATCGTTCAGACACACACCATTTGGATCGACTCCATATGCAATCACAAGTTTATCCATTTCAGGATCATAAACATGGCATTGTCCCATTCTTGTAGTAGGACATATTGAATCAGGAAAAGACATCGACCAAACCCCGTGATACGCTGTTTTTAATAATGGAGAACTCTGATCATGCAGTTCTTGGCCAATCCTATAATGACTTGTCTTTGAACCCCTATCAATAGACACAGGTGTATATGTAAAAGAGTCGAAAACTTTCATTGGCTGCATTCTTGTGGTACTTTCTTCATTACCCATTTGTAAAGATGAATCAGACAATTGTGTCTCATAGTCCAAAGGCCTCATTTAGTTGTCTGGATCATATAAAGTCATGTTTTGGTTGTATTTGTCCGTGTTTTTATCCGAATGTCTTTGGTTCTCAGGCCTACAAAGCATTGGATCTCGGTCCTCAAAAGGAGGATCGCAAAACACTAGTTTTGGATCTCGATGAGACATTAGTTCATTCTAGCGTATTTCCTACGAATTTTCACGATTTTCAAATTGAGGTTTCGTCTGGTGGGCAATCTTTCACTTTTTACGTGCACAAGAGGCCAGATCTCGATGCGTTTTTAAAATTAGTTTCTGATATATATGAAGTTGTGATATTCACAGCATCTTTGGAGTCGTACGCTAACCCAGTGATTGATTTAATTGCGCCATGGATTCCATTGACTCATAGGTTTTTCCGAAAGCACTGTATTTCATACAATGGTTTTTTCGTCAAGGATGTATCTAGACTAAATAGACCGATCTCTTCCATACTCATATGTGACAATGCCCCAATATCCTATGTGCTGAACAGGAAAAACGGTATAGAAGTCAAGTCTTTCATGGGAGAAAAAGATGATAAAGAGCTATTGTCTGTTCTATATCCGCTGCTTAAAAAGCTGGTTGAAGTACCTGATGTTACCCAAGTTTACCTGAAGCAAAAATCTCAATAGACAATTTTTCATGGAAGAGATACGAGATATATACTATCTTGGGAACGTTGAAGAGTGCATCAATAGTAACCCCGACGACAAATTATTTATTGGATTCCGAAATGTAGTTCCAGATCCCAGTATTCGTTTCAACCGAGCAAATAACGAGAAATTCCAAAGGCAACAGGCTATTATCGATAAATTGGCCATTTATGGTATTAATAAGTATGATGTGATGAGAGCTTTCGATCAAGGATGCTATTCTGAGGATGATGTTAAATACTATCTTAATATTGAGTAAAAATTGGTTTTAATAAACAGAGTAGAGTTTTCCGTCAAATGAAGGCGGTGCTGCAAGGTGTCCATGATAAGATTTGGGTGGATGGCCTGGAACAGAATCATCGGATTTTGGAGGAGAAATTGGAAGGGGTTCTGTGTTATCAACATCTTCTACAGGGATTTGATCAGGAGAAACAATCGGTGGCGATGCTTTTTTGGAAGTTTCTTTATTTTTTAGCGCTCCTTCTTTCAGAAGTTGCTTATATCGATACCTACACTGAACATCACTCCTAGAGCCTATTTTTGTAGCTATCTGCGTCCAGGCTTTATCGCCATGAAGCTTAACAAGACTGATTAGTGCATCATCTTCATTTTTCATCCAATGGGTTTTTGAAATTTTAGGATCTAGACCTCGATACCATCTCTGTGAACACTGAGATCTGGTTCTTCCATTGCCAACAAAGCATGAAATTGATGTCCAGTTCTCAATACCATGTCTATAAATACCAGCCAGCAGTCTTTGATCCTCATATTGAGTCCAGGCTCGAGATTTTTTCCGAAAGTTCGAATCTTCATCAGAACCACCTTCGGGTGATGGAATAGGATCTGAACTAGTATCGATAATGGATTGAAGCCTATCTATAGGAGCAGAAGTTCCAAAAGCTTTAGAAAACAGCTGACATGCAACGTCATATTGAATCTGCTTCCGGATAAATTGAGTAATAATAACAACCATATTGGAAAACGAGTCAGAGTATGAATTCATAGTTTTTTCAGGAATAAACGATATTGCCAGGTCTATAAACGCGCGCGCAGTCAACTCATTCATCATGAAGATTTTAAATAATCATATTTAGGGATTTTTTATCTAATATTCCAAATCATGGATGATTCATTGTGTTCAATAATTTTTTCATTTTATCATAAATATCGTCAACTACTGGATATGAGCCAATTACGCCAAGTAAAACCAGTTTAAAACATATAGTGCATCATAAATATTGTATTTATTGATCTTTCTTAAGCACCAATTATCGAATTTCGATTATTCTTCACATATGATGATAAATACATTTTATAAATAATATTCCAAATAAAAATCATGCTATTTCAAAACAGAACCCATTACTTGCAGATAATATTACAAAAAATATATGATATGGATTTTCATCGTGAAAGATTGGAGAGAAGAAAAATTTATTTATCAAATATACCATTAAATACAAGGAAAATGTTGAAAAATATGTATTAATATATATATCACATGGTCAGTCATGATTCATAAATTTTGAGCTTAAAAGTAAAGAGTTAAAGACTTATTAAGCTTTCTTGAAAAATAGTAATTAAGACAGAACCGCTCTTCACGAAGCATCGTTTAAAGGATACTCTGAAGTTGTAAATTTTTATTAATACATAATGGTATTGATATTAATGCTCGAGATTCCATTGTTTTTAATTTATTGAAGCATTTTTAATCATTGTTTGAATACTCCCCTACATCTTGCAGAAAATATAACCACCCCTCAATTATTTCATATCTTGCATATATGAATGGTATTGATTTTAACTTGAAAAACAAGTCAAATTTTTCTCCAGTTCATGAAGCAGCTTTTCATGGAAGCCTTGAATCGATCAAAATCCTCTCAGCAAAGCCTGGGTTAAACATTAATCAAAGAAAACATTCAAATTATTAAGTTTTCATAATGGTTTTAGAACACCACTCAAATGTGCAGTACTGAATGGCCATTTATGTATTGTTTAGAATCTTCACTCCATTCCTTCAGTTGATATTGAACTAACGCAAAGTCGTTAGAGAATCAAATTGCGAAGCCAGAACATTGAAAGCTTCAAGAAAACAGAGATTCCAAGAAATGATCAATCATTTGATGATATTTCTTCAGTATTGGAGAGTGTTCTTTTTTTAGAAGATGATCACTTGGAAGTATCTATCTTTATTGAAAATTTGGTCTTCTTTGAGAGATTAATATCATTTGATAGTCATAGAGATAAGCTAATGGATATTTCATTTTCATTTATCAGAAGCAATGATTTTATTATTTTCCAAGATGGATGTATACAGTCTATTGAGAAAGATACTATTTTACCGATTTCTTTAATATTATTTTGAATCAATAATGAATATCGATAATCAAGGCTTAAGTAATGAGAACAACGAACGAATTTTCCAATTATGTATGGTTCTACATTTTTTTGGCGAATTTGAGAGTGATATTTATAATGAAGACAAATCTCAGATGAAACCAAATAATTGAGAGTTTGCATCATTTTTTTAAAAATTAAATCAAAAAGTGTCATTTTTGCCAATGAATGAAGGTCTTAAGTTACTTTTAGAAAAATGTAATAAAACGGATGGCAATAAGGAACTATCTAGTTCTCAAAAAGAAGATCCAAATAAAGAATTATCAATTTGCCCGAAAGAAGATCCACCAAAACTAAAAACATATCCCAAGAGATTCATTAATGACTCATATATTCAAATAACCCAAAACTTTTTTCAACTCATCAAATTAGAAAAACAACTTTTTATAGAAAGTATGAGATTTTATGATCCTGATAATGATCAATATAAGGTAATCTTGGTGGATAGTATTGAAAATGGCCACAAGATATGTAAGAGATTAAAATTAATTGACTTTGGCGTCCAAGAATATTATGAACATGAATTTATGTTGAGTAGAATCACATCTGAGAAAAATGAATCGTGTGATCTTATAATCACCACCCCAAAGATATTTCAACATTTATGTTTGATTAATAATAGTATCCGTACTCATATTTCTTTCATTGCAATTTTTAATGCAGATATAATATTTGAAGAGTATATTCGATATGGTAGTGATTCATTCTTTGAATTAATACCGCAAACAACAATTTTTCTTCTTGTTTGTTCTCGGCTTACTTTTCATGTTTGTTTTTTTTGTGAGCGATATCTGAACCAATATAAGATCTATGGAACAGACGAGAAAGTCATTCCAAATTTCCTTTATCATCGAACAATTTTATTGTTGTCATTTGATGATAAGATTAGTTTTCTATATGAAACATTTTGCGATAATTTTCGTATTGTTGTTTTCACAAGTAGTGAAA
>Ga0074193_1001619_pt1 | contig 25819 bp, 24 predicted proteins | sample EPASupsiteHSE605_FD_64523 | JGI IMG/M metagenome (GOLD analysis project Ga0074193, IMG submission 64523) | Bioremediated contaminated groundwater from EPA Superfund site, New Mexico - Sample HSE6-05 | ecosystem: Environmental > Aquatic > Deep subsurface > Groundwater > Contaminated ... | reverse complement strand
ATTTAGAAGATACCCGCGTTGTCAAATGATTCTAAAAATGGAGTCTGACCAATGAAATATCGAAAGTTTGGATATAAGACCCAAACCTGTTGGCCCGAGGACGACAAGGTGTTACACATAGAAAAACGCACCGACCTATGTACGGTGTTAGGGCCGGGCCGGCGGAGTGTGCTTTGGGTAAAAGGCTGCCCATTCCGGTGTCCAGGCTGTGTTTCTCCTGAATTATGGCCGTTTGAAGGAGGGACCACTGAATCTGTAAAGGATTTAAGCCGGGAACTCATTGCCCTGCCGTATATTAAAGGAGTGACCTTCAGCGGAGGGGAGCCGATGATGCAAGCCCTGGCTCTGTGCGCACTTATAGATAGGATAAAATCGCAAAGAGAACTTTCATTTGTTTGCTACACTGGCTTTACTTTAGAAGAAATAATTACCGAAGGGACTTCTGCTCAAAAGGCGTTACTGGAACGATTGGATATGCTGATTGATGGGCCTTATCTACAGGCCAGGCACACTAATTTGAAATGGCGAGGTTCAGATAATCAGTGCATTCATTTTCTTACCGATCGCTATCTGAATCTAAAGTCTACTCTGTCGGAAAGAGGGAATTGGGTAGAGTTTGAGTTTACTGATGATGGACGATTTCATTGGATGGGCATCCCCCCCTTGGGATTTCGCAGATCATTTTTAAAGGAACTGCAGATATTAGGAGTCGGACCCTTAAAAGGAGGGAGCTTGAATGAGCGGATCACCTAAATACAGCATTTTTTATCTGGCAGATGATGTAGCCCAAATGCTGCAAGTCAAACATGAAATAGCTATGCAAAGCCTGGCTGCATATCGTGAAGAAGAATTAAAGCGCCAAAGATTAGAACGGAAGCAAGGGCAGCAGATAGGAAGCGTCTATAATCAGCAGGAACTGTTGAGGATAGAGAGCCGCCGGCTTTGGGAAAAAGTGAGCGGCCGAATAGCTGTACTGAAGGCTGACAAGATTATCATGCAATGGGTGAAAAGAGAGATTGAGGCTCTTGAACAAAAGTTAGCTGAGATTACCGCTATGATTGAACGGGAGGAATGGGCTCCCGTTCAGGCTGCTGCTGATACTTTACTGCGGGAATTGGATGATGTGGTTCGGAAGGCTGAAGCAATGCAGCTGGCTGAGGATCGCAGACAATATGTAATTCAAGGAATTACGTCTGTTATGGAGAAAATGGGATTTATCATCCAGTCTGGATACCCAGCCCTTGAATATCCGGACTTTCCTTCATCAGCTACCATTATTCAAGCTGCCCGCCTGGGGGGAGGAGACATTGCCTTAAGTGTTCCTCAGCAGGGGGAGGTTTGGTATGAAGTAAATGGCTTTCCCAGGCAGATAGAAGAGAGCAGTTCCGGTGAGGCAGTATATTCATGTGATCAGGCCGAAAATGAAATCGGAAAAATACATAACCTTTTGAAGGATTCCTATGGCATTAAAATTGGTGAACTAAATTGGGAAGGTAAAGATCCCTGCCGGATTACAAAAACAGCCCATGATTTACCCGACTATTGTGGCACCGACTGCAGAAAAGTGAGATAACAATGAAGATTATAGTGGAACAATCATCACCATGGATAGTAGATTTTCAAAAACGGCTATGGCGCGGTAACAATGTTTTATTGTATGGAAATATTGCTGATCAGTTTTTAATAAACGGCAATTATCAATCCCTCCCCGGTTTTGTAAAAACCTATTTTAGTGAGGAAGGATACGAAATCATAGCCGAATACGACCTGGTGGACGGTCTGCAATATATTGATCAAAAAATGCAGGAGGAAGCCCAAAGGCTTATAAGGATGGCCGTGGGAGATGAACCTTCCACAGGATTAACACCGCCGGCAGCCACACCTGTACCGTCTGGGAGTGCAATGCCTTCGCGACGGCTTCCTGGGGCCGGATTACCTCGATTCCAAAACAGGGTTCTGGTCAGCCCAGATGAGGCTTTTGCGGCCATACGAAATATCCTGAAGCAGAGAGAGCGGAGTGCAGCTGTGATAATTCACTTCTCAGATCTCCTGGTGGGAGATGCAGATCGATTTATTAATTCCGAACGCCCTCAGCTGGTACAGCTTAAAAAAGCCTTGCAGGAGGCTAGATACATTATCAGCGGCCCACTGGCAGGACGCAAAAATGTTCTGGTTCTGGTGGCTGGGCAGCTTGGGGCGGTGCCATCATGGCTTTACAAGGACAACCCGTTTTTGACCCTAATTCATGTCGCTAAGCCCCAACTAGAAGAGCGTAAGAATTTCGTCCTGAGTTTTGTTAAAAACTTTTATGAGGCCCAGGTCTTAGATACAGTTAATGTTGAAAGGTTCGCGGAGGACTTTGCAGATCTAACCGATGGTCTGACGGCGTGGGATTTTGAAGCTATTCGGCGTACCTCTATTGTTGAACAGCTTCCCCTCAGTAGTACTAAAGCTCTGGTTGACTTTTATAAATATGGCTGCTGTGATGATCCCTGGGAAAAGTTGAACTCTGATAAGATAGAAAAAGCTCGATTTGAACTGGAAGCACGGGTTATCGGGCAGCCGGCCGCAATAGAAGCGGTAGTAAATATGCTGCTGGCGGCCCGGGTTGGCATCAGTATCACTGGCTCTAACCCCCGTTCAGGTAAACCGAAAGGGGTATTCTTCTTTGTGGGACCAACTGGGGTGGGCAAGACTGAGTTGGCCAAAGCCCTGACTGAGCTCATCTTTGGGGATGATACAGCCTTTGCTCGTTTTGATATGAGTGAGTATGCTGAGCAACATGCGGCCGAAAAGCTTACCGGTTCTCCCCCAGGCTATGTTGGTTATGATGAAGGCGGACAGCTGACCAACCGTGTTATGGAGAGGCCGTTTAGTGTCTTGCTTTTCGATGAAATCGAAAAAGCTCATTGGGGGGTTATGGATAAATTCCTGCAAATACTTGAGGATGGAAGGCTGACTGATGGTAAAGGACAGACGGCGTATTTTTCCCAATCAGTCATTATCTTTACAAGCAATATTGGCTCGGGAAGCCTGAACCTTTGGCAGGCTTCAGGAACTGAGAGCCAAACCTATTCGCAAATCCAAGCCCATTATATGACGGCCGTTCAAGATCATTTTAAAAATAAATTAGGCAGACCTGAACTATTGAATCGCTTGGGAGACAATATTGATATTCTGCGGCCGCAATATATTGAAGGAATCTGCCGCAAATTCCTGAATGCTTTGGCTGTTTCTGCCCGTGAGAAAAGAGGATTGGAACTTGTTTATTCCTACAATGAGATAGTAGTTATGATCCAGGCATTAATTCTGCAAGAGGACAATCTTATAACCATGGATGAGCATAAAGATGGAGTGGCATCCATAGCATACAGCCCAGATGGGAAAAGCCTGGCTAGTGGATCGGACGACCAAACGATCATAGTATGGGAGATAAACAAGTTGGGGTCTGATCCTCAGTTGTCGCGGCGCCCTAAAGAATGCGAACAAGGTGATTCAAATTACATGACTACTACTGGGCAGCTTTTAGATTCGGCCGGTTCAGATGATTTGCCAAGAGGGGAACCAGATATTGATCTTCATCGTTTAGGAATCGGCTTTGGAGGTCCTTGCTGATAATTCTATGGAAAAAGAAATACCGGGGCTTAAAAACTCCGGTATTAGTGCATTTAATTTGGTATGGCCATGATTTGAAATTGACCTTGTGATTAAGAAGAGTGGTGGTTAAGCCTATCTCAATGCAGCACCTGCTATGGTCATGCGCATGGCTTCAGATGTACCTTCATAAATCTCGGTGATCTTAACATCACGTAATAAACGCTCCACTTTAATTCCTCTCATATAACCGTAACCACCATGAACCTGAACTGCTTTGGAAGCACACTTGTTAGCCATCTCGGAGGCAAATAGTTTAGCCATAGCCGCTTCTTTGCCAAATGGTTGGCCCTGGTCTTTTAGTGAAGCAGCATAGTGGGTTAGGAACCTGGCCGCTGCGATGTTGGTCTCCATATCGGCTATCATCCACTGAATGGCCTGGTTCTTGGAAATTGGCTTACCAAACTGAATTCTTTGCTTAGAATAACTGATCGATTCGTCTAGAGCTGCCTGGGCGATACCGATTGCTTGGGAAGCAATACCAATGCGGCCATGATCCAGGGATGCCATAGCAATCTTCAAACCATTGCCTTCTCCACCCAGGAGGTTTTCTTTGGGTATCCGGCAATCTTTTAATATGAGTTCCGAGGTCTGGGAGGCTCTAAGGCCCATTTTCTTAAAATGGTCACCGACTCTAAAGCCCGGACTATCTTTGGTAACAATAAAAGTACTCATGCCTTTAGCGCCTTTAGATTTGTCGGTATAAGCTAAGATAATGAAAGTATCTGCTGTCGGCCCGTTGGTAATAAAGGTTTTGACCCCGTTTAGAACATAGGAATCGTCATCTAAAACCGCCGTTGTAGTAAGCGCACCTACATCCGTTCCGGCTCCGGGTTCAGTTATGGCAAAACAGCCGAATCGCTTTCCTTCCGTCAAGGGAACCAGATATTTTTGTTTTTGCTGTTCATTGCCGTAGTTATTGATAACTAAGCTGCCCAGGATATGACAGCAAAAATCCAAACATACGGCCGCAGAGGAACGTGATAATTCTTCTGCGACTATAGCATAGGTTACGTAATCAAGCCCTGCTCCGCCGTACTCAGTGGGAAAAGTCATTCCCATCCAACCCATCTCCCCGAGCTTGGCAAAAACCTCCGCCGGCCAGCGGCTGCTTTCATCAATTTCGACGGCAATGGGATCTACATATTCGGCACAAAATTCTCTCATGTTTGACTGAATAAGTTCTTGGTCCTCGGATAGGTTAAAATCCATTACTACTCCTCCTTCTTAGTTCCTTGTTATGTTCTTGGAATTATAGTACGGTATAATTGCAAGTGTATTCCTTTATCTGGAATCTTAGAATAAAAAAATATAGTTTGTCAACAAATAATTGATATGTAAAGTATAGGCATATACTGGGTATTATAGGTTGTGGATGAGAAAATGAGGGGATGAGAAAAATGAAATCCAATTTATGGCCAGAAACGGGATTAGGGAAATGGTCGGTAGGGTTGCAGACTTTATATGTGGCAGTGATCTTTGTAGCGATTATTTTAGTAAAAGTTCTTGGGATACTAAGTTTTGATGACCGATGGTGGGATGTAACGGTACTTGTTTTTCTTGCCAGCATCATTGCTTTTTTCATAGGAGTAAGGGCTTTCATAAAATACAATGAACGCTCGCTTCTGGTTTTCATATCCATCTTCTTAGGGGCATGTTCGATCCTGTTTCTATTACTACATAGCTTATTCATCAATGATTAAGTTGATTTTGAATTATCATTTGTTTGGTCTGAAGGGAGAGCTATGAGAGCTCTCCCTTGTTGCGTTTATCTATTTATTATTATAGTTATTCAAGATCAGCTTTTTTCTGTTTAAACTCTTCGGAATCAATTTCTCCCCTGGCATATCGTTCGCGGAGGATTGACATGGCTGTATTTTCCTTTATTTTGGTTTCATCTACTCTATTAAAATATTTGTTAACGAACTTAACTACTAAATAAATGATAACAATCCAGAAAATAAGATGTACAATCATCGAACCTAATCCCATCCACCAGAAATCACCTCGTGCTAAGAAGTCATTGCCCGGCCCGTAAAAACCACGCATCATTTTGGTTTCCTCCTTTTTTCATATTTTTTATAGCTTGACCAAAAATACCATATATTATGGTTCTATTACTGTAGCACTTAATTGTGAACGAACTGTGAAATTCCGTTAATTTTTTGGTAGTAATTAGTATAACTAGCAGAAACCATAACTTTCTCACCTAAGTCTAATTAGCAAAAGCGATGGATCCTTGGTTAAATTCATAGATTATACTTGTTATCTTCATTATAAATTCAAAAACTTTTGACATACTTATGAATGGTGCTGTCCAAAACGTAATAAAGATGAAGCAAAATATAAGGGAGTGTATTTAACAATGAAATGGGAATTGCCAAAATGTAATGTATTAAAGAGTATATTTAACAAGATCAGGGAGCTGCCAACTCAACGTAATATATTAATTATATTAATAATTATTCTATGTGCCGCCTTAGTTCCTCTCGTTATTTTCTACGAGAAGGGTAATGCGAAGGTCGCCAGCGTTAATGGGGAGAACATAAATAAAGCAGAATTATACGATCTAATGGTAAAGCAGAGCGGTCAGCAGGCACTTGACTCTTTAATTTCGCAAAAAATTGTGGATTTTGAAGCTGAAAAACAAGGTATTGCTGTATCGGAAGAAGACATCCAGAAGGAAATGGAGCAGTATTATAAAAATTACGGCGGTGAGGAAGCTTTTATCCAGACCTTAGCCGCGAGCGGGTATACACTAGACGATATAAAAAAGGACATGATTCTTACTGTAAAGATAAAAAAGCTAATGGAGCCACGGATTTCAATCTCTGAGGATGAAATAAAAGCTTACTTCGAAGAAAATAAGGCTTCATTTGCTCAGGAAAAGCAGGTGAAAGCCAGTCACATATTAGTTGATACGGAAGAAAAAGCAAAGGAGATTAAAGAGAAACTTACAAATGGAGAAGACTTTGCCCAATTAGCAAAAGAAAATTCAACGGATACCGAGACCCGAGAAAAGGGGGGAGAACTTGGTTTCTTTGGCAGCGGTAAGATGGTTAAGGAATTTGAAGAGGCAGCCTTTGCATTAAATGTTGGAGAAATCAGTACTCCAGTCAAGACTGAATATGGTTACCATATTATAAAAGTAGAAGAAATAACGGATGCCCAGGAAGCTAATTATGACCAAAGTAAAGGTGAAATTACTAATATTTTATTCGACCAAAAAGCAGGTACAGAATTTGATACATGGTTGCAAGAAATGTACCCGCAGTATAAAATCGAGAACTTCTTGGTAAATGAATAGACCGCCTCCACCTAATTAATAGAGAGTATATTCTAGGTTAAAAAAGACCCGCAAGGGTCTTTTTTGCTTTAGGGGATAGGTAATTTTTCCTCATACTTAACTTAGCGAATAAATAAGAAATTCGGATAATAAATATAATTGAATAAACATTAAAGTGGTGCAATTTGAAAAGAGTAAAGGTAATATTTATTAATTTATTAATGTTAACCGGAGCCTCGCTGATTTTGCGCACGGCAAAAATCTCCTTCCAAGTGTATCTTTCCACTAAACTTGGCCCGGAAGGTATGGGCCTTTTCCAACTAATCACGTCTATTTATTTTATGGCTATTATCTTTGCAACATCGGGCATCAGGTTTGCCACAACCCGCTTAGTCGCCGAGGAAATGGGGACAGGGCACCAGTCAGGAGCAATTAGGGCTGTACATAATTGTTTAGTATACAGCGTTATATTCAGTGTTGTATCAATGATAATATTAAACCTTAATTCAGAATATATTGGCACCCACTTGCTTAACGACACGCGAACTATATTATCTCTTCGCATATTTGCTTTCAGCCTGCCATTTATCTCATTATCTTCAGTTTTCAGCGGATATTTCATTGCTGTGCGCAAAGCGATAATGACGGTGGCAGTAAAGTTTGCAGAGCAACTTATAAGAATATTTACGACCATACTGTTCCTCAGTATTTTTCTGCCAAGGGGTCTGGAATGGGCGTGCGCTGCAGTAGTTTTAGGAGCATGTATTGGGGAATTTTGCTCATGGTTACTATTGGTCTTTCTTTATCGTACCGATATGCGCCAATTTGATAAAAATGGCAAGGTTGGACCCAATCTCGTATTGCGAATGCTGCATATATCGCTGCCTGTTGCATTTAGCTCCTATATCGTATCTATTATAAGAACCATTCAACAATTATTGATACCCTATGGACTAAAAGGGAGCGGTGTATCAAGCGAAATAGCGCTTTCTACGTATGGTGTAATTAGGGGCATGACCATGCCAATATTAATGTTTCCTTCAGTATTTATTGATGCGATTTCTGATTTGATCGTGCCAGAATTGGCCGAGTGTAAAGCCAGCAATAGTACCAAGCGGCTTAATTATATTATTGACCGCGTTTTCAATTTAGGTATCTTACTGTCCATATGTGTAATGTGGATCTTCTTGCGTTTTTCGAAAGAGCTTGGAATGGCAATTTACAATAGCACGGATACAGCATATTTTATCAAGGTGCTTGCGCCGCTAGTTCCATTTATGTATCTTGATAAAATCGTGGATAATATGTTAAAAGGTATTGGCGAACAGGTAAGTTCAATGCAATATAATATATTCGTATCATTAATAAACGTTGGCTTGGTATATTTACTGCTACCCAAGTATGCTATTGCCGGGTATATTATTGCAATTTATTTTACCAGGATTCTGAACTTCTCTCTAAGTATAAACAAACTTATTCGTGTTACAAGCTTGAGAATAAACTTATACGGAATAGTCAAAGCCATTTTCTGCATGATTGTTTCTATTGGTGTTTCAGACTTGTTCTTGCGTCTTATACCAGGTTCAAATCTTATTAATACTGCCTCACTATATGGTCATTTGCTATTACCCGCTGTTGTCTATCTATTTCTTCTGCGTATATCCTCCTGTATAACTCACGATGACATAATATGGATTAAATCGTTGTTTAAATAATTAGTTGCCCATAAACTCGCGGGAAAAAGGCGTCACCGTGAATAATATGTACTATTGGAATAATAATATGATTATCACTAAGGTTACCTAAAAATTTTAGTAGATCCAATCCATTAATGATAAAGGAAGTAATTAATATGTTAGCAAATAAAATTAATCGATCTCCTGAGATATCCGGGATTGAAAAGGAGATATTGCCATAAACAGAGTTTATTTCCAGAGTCAGTAATTGCCCTTTGGGACCGTATATCGGTCTTTTTGCATTTTCTGGGGTTTGGGTGCAGTTAGTATTGAAAGGTGATTACAAACTGCAAAATTAATATGAGCTTTAGTTTAGTATAGAAAACATAAATATTAATAATACTATTAACAATATTTTTTAAGGAGGTAACAGTAATGTCTGATAATAAAAAAATGTCCAAAAATGATCCGGTAAAAAATAATGTAAATAATCAGACTGATAACAAGTGTCCAGTCAAAGAGGGCGATAACTGTCTGGTACCGGGCCTTTTTAGCGATTCTGACCCAATAACCGGCGGAGGCTAATTTTAAACTGGGGTAGATCCTCCCGCCTCCACCAAATTTAATGCGAATGATCGCTTTGATAGGGCCGTTTTTACGGTCCTTTTTCGATTTCCCGATCAAGGGGTACGCCCGATCCAGAGAACCGTCCACATGATTCAAGGCAATATGCGAATTATGGTATAATTTATGTATTATTAGCAAATACAAGCCTCTTGCAGATGGCATAAGAGGCGCGTAATGACGGGATTAATTAGAGTATAGGACAGGCTAATCACCTTATTGGGTCATACAGGATACTGGCTTTAGGGGAGGAGAAGGAAATCAATAATAAGTTCAAGCAATCATTGCTCGATAAGAACACATTTTCTGTAACATGGGAACTGGTTCCTGGCCGTGGTGCACATGAAAAGCTTCAAGAAGATGCCATCATTTCAGCACAACAGGCTGCAAAAGATGGCAGAATTCATGCCCTTACCTTTACAGATAACCCAGGTGGAAGGCCGGCATTATCAGCTACTTACTTTGGGGTCGAAGTTCTGAAGCTGGGTATGGAGCCGCTGGTTCACTTTACTTGCAAAGACAAAAATCGCAACCAAATAGAATCGGAGCTTTATGCAATGGATCGGGCCGGCATCAGAAACCTTTTGGTAATGACCGGTGATTACCCCAATAACGGGTTTAAAGGTCGGCCTAAACCTGTTTTCGATCTGGACTCTGTTCATGTTTTAGATCTGATTGCTAATATGAATAAAGGATTGGAAATCCGTGAATCAAAAGGGATAGCTTATCATCAGCCCAGCGATTTCTTTGCGGGTGGTGTTGTTTCGCCATTTAAGGCTACTGAAGCCGAACTTTTAGTTCAATATTATAAGGTTAAAAAAAAGATAAACAATGGAGCCAATTTTATCGTAACTCAATTGGGTTTTGATGCCCGTAAGTTCCACGAGGTTTTACAATTTGTTAAGCATTGCAACCCCAATATACCTGTCATAGGCAATATCTATATTCTGCCGTTTGGTACGGGTAAAATAATGAATTCAAACCAATTACCGGGATGTGTGGTTTCCGACAAGCTATTAGCTGAACTTGACCAAGAAAGGACTGCCGAGGATAAAGGTGTTAGTGCGCGTTTACTGCGTGCTGCCAAAATGTATGCTTTTATGAAAGGCATGGGTTTTGATGGAGTACATCTGGGAGGCCACAATATTAAATATGAACAAGTTAAATATATTATTGATAAAGGTGAAGAACTTAGCGCCGACTGGATGAGTTTTATATCTGAATTCGATTATTCACAGCCCCATGGATTTTATTATTTTGAAAAAGATTCAAATACTGGCCTTAATACTAATATACCAGTTAATCGCACCAGACTGCCGGCTGAGTTTCCAGTGGGACTTAATTATCGTTTGATGCGTTTCATTCACCATATACTTTTTACTCCTGATAAAAAATTATTTCCTCTAATGAGTCGTATATACAACGGTGTTAAAAACCCAAGAAAACATACATTTGAGCACATAATTAAATTAATCGGAAACGGCTGTAAAGACTGTGGAGATTGTGCACTACTGGATATTGCGTATCTCTGTCCAATGTCACAATGCCCGAAGAATCAACGTAATGGTGCTTGTGGCGGGAGTTATAATGGTTGGTGTGAAGTCTATCCTAATGAAAAGAAATGTATATGGGTTAAAGCGTACTCGATGCTTAAGGCTTATAACGAAGAAGATGAACTAGACACATTATATGTACCTCCTGCCAATTGGGATTTATATCAAACATCTGCTTGGTATAATTACTACACTGGCCGGGATCACTCGGCAGCAATTAAAAAAGGTAAATAGGTAATGCGAGTAGACCGTCACTGCAGCTTAGAGAATCTTACAAGCAAGGGAAATAAATGGTCGAGGCTATTCCCGAACCTTTATGTTATCATAATTTAAAGAATCAGGGTTGGGGGTGTCGAAATGATCAAGAAAATTCCTTGGGATGATATAGCCTATGGAATCGGAATAGCACTTGTCGTGTTATTATTATTCATGAAATAAAACTACATAAAAATGGGCGAGATTAAAAACTGGTCTGGAATTATTATTTGAAATCTCATTTGCCTGGGTTATACTGCACTCGCTATTCAAGACACCGTGAAAATAATTTTCAACGGTGTCTTTTTTCACTTTTATAATCTAAGGGTTTTTTATTTAAGGGTCTGATCAGATTGGGAGTGATCTATCATTATGTTATGAACGTATAAGGAATGTGAAAAGGGCTGCAACTGCTGCAGCAACGGCAAGCGTGAATGCTCCTGTGACTAACCACCGCTTGGTAAGTACCTTGAATCGATTTTGGTAAATTGTAGTTATCATACCGCTGCAGATTATAATTGCCAGAAGGTCCCATGAGGCTTGGTCAAGCTTAAGCCCTTTATAAGCTACATCTAATAAAATTGCAAATGACATTACCTTAAAACCAAGAGCGTAGCTTTCATTTTCTACTGCAACAGTTCTCTCATCTCTATCTACAATTCTTTTGTTAATCATTCGTATTTTCCTCCTCAAAGTAGAATACATCTTCAAACCTCTTACCTAGTACTAGACAAATGATTAGTGCTAATCGCGCAGATGGACAATATTGTCCGGTTTCAATAGAACTTATTGTTTGACGGGTCACCCCTACATTTTTAGCCAGGGCTTCCTGCGAAAAATTACTTTCGGCCCTCGCAACTTTCAGACGATTTCTTAATTGAAGGCTATTATCCAAGAATTACGACCTCCCTTGGTATAATCATACTACTAGTAATTAGATATGTAAAGCAAACTAGGCAAAATGCAAAGTAATCATTACATAAAAGCCTAACAGGTTCTCTTCACCCAAAGTAACCGATCAATTTAAATGGTAATGAAGTTTGGCTGGGAATATTGTAACGACCTTGAAACTCACCCCCACGCATCGCAGTTATACGCAATATTACGAATATTGCCCTTATCTTATGCGAGGCAAATGTGGAGCTTGCATTAAGAAGTGCCCGCCCGTCGCAATCAGTGAAATGGGCAAGGATAACCAGAGCTGCAGCGAATATATAGACAGAGAGATTCGTCCCAGATTTTCTGGAAGATATAGCTGTGCCAAATGCAATCTAAGCGTGCCATGTGAGAGCGGAATTCCCAAGGAAACAGATTAAGAAGTGTTTCTAAAGCGGAGAGCGAATTTGGTTACTCAAGAACCGTCCCCGTATGCCAGATATTAGGAGGTTTTACATGCGTATATTTCTACCCGGTTGCGGCCAGCTTTTTTAGCTGCATACAAAGCCTGATCAACTGCGTCAATAATTTGGCTAAGGGTTTGCCCATTCCAGGTGGTAACTCCGCAGCTAATAGTCATCCGAATTTGCCCGGAGTTGCCAAATGAGGCAGCTTCGACAATGGTACGTAGCTTTTCAGTGATTGATATGGTCCCATCCAGATCGGTTTCAGGGCATACTATAAGAAATTCATCCCCGCCGTATCGACCGATAATATCAGAAGTACGAGTGTTTGAACGCAGAATATTTACAAACTGTGATAATACGAGGTTCCCGGTAGGATGACCATAGGTATCGTTCACCTTTTTAAAGTAATCGGTGTCGATCATAATAAGGCTTAAACTGCGCTTGTAACGCTCAGCTTTGTAAATTTCATATTTTAGACAGTTATGCAGGTGATTGTGATTGTACAGGCCTGTAAGGCCATCGGTTAAAGCCATTTTTTCCAGGCGCTCGGCGTACTTTTTAACATGCTCGTGTTCGCTGCGATAGCTGTTAGCGTAAATAATAAAGATCATTGTTATTGACAGTGTCGCTACGATATTTGAAGTGTAAACATCAAAATATCGGGCAGATCTGGTGGTATAGGTGACTATCATGTAAGGATGGTAGTACTCAATATACATAAGTGTACTAATTACTATAAACAATGTCAGAAGCCACGTGTATCTTGTCCAACCACTATAAATGGAACAGATAAGAATTCCCCAGAAAATAAAAAAATATTGAGCGCCCCCGGTTGATCCTGAATTAAGAATCCAAAGACCGGGCGTGATCACGAAGACTAATACCGAAATAGCTAAAAAGGTGCTGAGGCCAAATAGACGGCGAAAACGAGACAGGTACCAGCAGAACAAAATAAAAACTGAAAAAGCCAGCATAAAGTAAATGGCAATATTTCCTAGATCCAGGTAGTAAGCGCTTACGGCGGCGAGGAGTGATACAATTAGCCCCAGCAGACAGTAAAAATTAAAAACTCTGTACTGCAAGTCAAAGTTTCTTGAATCACCTAATAAGTATTGAATAATATGGTGTCTTATCATGAATAAAAAGACTCCCCTGCCAAAACTAACCATATTATAACATATGGCGGAAGAATCTAATAACAATTGATCATTAGATAGTATATATGCTGCTAAAAAATGACTTCTTAATGAAGCAGGCTCCTTTAGAGATGTGATTTCTGAGTCATTGACATTGGATATATAAAAACTGCCGTCATAAACCATAAATACTTATATTTACAGTACCATAAGATCAATTTGTAGTATATAATCGGATAGGTGACATATTTGGTACATTAAATATGATTTTATAAAGGCAAAAAGCCGTAAATATATTACGAAGAAAAAGGCGGTGGCAATATGTCAGACTTTATTAAAGTAATAGGTATAAAGGAAGAGAACTGTACTAATTGTCATCAGTGCATAGCGGTTTGTCCGGTTAAAATATGCAGTGACGGCAGCGGTGATGTGGTTAAGTTTAATAATAATTTGTGCATCGGCTGCGGCCGTTGTATTGTGGCTTGTCTAAAAAGCCATGGAGGAATAGTTGAAAAAAGTGCCCGGTATGCCATTGATGACACGACTCAGTTCGTGGATGATCTGCCCAAGAAGAAAATTGTGGCACTGGTGGCACCATCAGCTCAGAGCAATTTTGATCTTAAAAAGTTAATTTCAGCATTAAAGGAGCTGGGAATTAAGAGCGTATACGATGTCTCGTTGGGTGCTGAGATTACTGTAGCGTGCTATCACGAAGCTATCCAGAATGGAAATGTAAAAATTCCTTTGATAGCTACTCCATGCCCTTCAGTGGTTAAGTATATTCAACTAAATCATCCCCATCTGATCGATCACCTGGCCCCTGTAGGCAGTCCAGTCTACAATCTGGCCGTTTATGTGAAATCCTTGCATCCGGATGCTGAGCTGGCTTTCATTTCTCCCTGCCTGGCCAAGCGGAGAGAGTTCCATGACAGCCAGATCATTAAATATAATATAACCTATCAGTCACTGGTTAAAATATTGCGTGACAACAATATAGACCTGGACTTATTGGAAGATGGGCAATTTGATAACGTGACTCCGGCAGGAATTGCTACTAACTTTTCTACTCCTGGTGGATTAAAGGAATCTTATTTATATCACTATCCAGATACTCCAGCCAGTTCAATTGCCAGGATAGAAGGCCCCATCGTATTTAACAATTATTTAAGGAAGCTGGAGAGATCAATTAAAAAGGGCAGTGCCCACCTCCCGCTAATAGTGGATATTTTAAGCTGTGAAAAGGGATGCAATATGGGAGTTGGATGCATCAATAAATCTATTGATGAAATAGAATATGCTGTGGCCACCCGATCGGAACAGGCAATAAAAGACGAGCAAGTTAATAAACAACTAGAAGAGTTTTTAGGGGTCGTAACGAAAAAATGCGATTTTGGATATAAGAATTATAGTGATTTATCTTCTCGGGTTTCTCTAAGAATACCTAATGATAGGGAATTAAAAACTATATATGTTGATATGCACAAAGTTGAAGAAAAGGACTTTAGGAATTGTGCTGCCTGCGGCTATAACTCCTGCTACCAAATGGCGGTGGCCGTATTTAATGGTTTAAATAAGGCTCAAAACTGTCACTTATACAAGGAAAAGGAACTGCGAATTGAGCAGCAAGCTTTAAGGAATATGCATATCGAACTAACAAATGTCTTCGATACTATGTCAGACGGAGTCATTGTTCTTGATCTGGAGGGCAGGGTATCACAATTTAATCCGGCTGCCAAACAAATCATTGGTTATTCAGACGAAGCCCTTATAGGTGTCCATGTAGTAGATCTGTTCAGCGGCAAGGCGCCGAAGACAATGAGCCTTTTAGAGACTGGAGAGCCCTTTTACGATAGAGAAATTTTGCTCGATGGTATACGAGGCAAGATACACGCTAGTGCTACAGGAAAACCCGTATTTGATGAGAATAAGCAGGTTAGTGGTGCTACTATTATACTGAGACCTATAGCTCATGTTCAACAATTAGTTAACACTTTCACAGGTGCTCAGGCGACTTTTACCTTTGATTCGATAATTGGCAAAGACCGGCAATTGAAGAAGTCAATCAAGCTGGCTATGATGGCAGGGGCTAATAATTCTACAGTACTTTTACAGGCAGATAGCGGGACCGGCAAAGAAGTTTTTGCCCAGGCTATTCATAATGGCAGTGCGCGTAAAAACGGGCCTTTTGTAGCTATCAATTGTGCTGCACTGCCCAGAGAATTAGTAGGCAGTGAGTTGTTTGGGTATGTAGAAGGGGCATTTACTGGAGCAAGACGTGGGGGGAGACCAGGTAAATTTGAACTCGCTAATAAAGGAACGCTATTTTTAGACGAGATTGGGGATATGCCTTTAGAACAGCAGGCCATGCTTTTGCGGGCTATACAGGAAAAGGCTATTTTAAGGGTAGGCGGCGACAGCCAAATTCATGTGGATGTTAGAATAATAGCTGCCACAAACCAGGACTTGCTCGATTTGGTAGAACAGGGAAGATTTCGTGCTGACCTTTACTATCGACTTAATGTAGTACAAATTACTATACCTCCCTTAAGGGAAAGGCGCGAAGATATCGGCATGCTTTTTAAGCATTTCCTAAAGGAGATGTCTTCCAGATTCAATAGGCAGATTACTGAGGTTGACTCTGCAGTAGTAAAGTCTTTGGAGGCCTACAATTGGCCGGGCAATATTCGTGAATTGCAAAACGTTGTAGAAAGGATTCTTTTGCTGGCTGAAGACGGTCATATAACAATAGATTGCCTACCGCGGGAAGTTGTGAATGAAGCAATCGGCCACTCGCGGGAAAGATGGGAATGGACCTCTGATGGTGCTTTAGGTAGCCCAAGGCCTTCATCGAACCGCAATATTCGCAAATTACATGCGATTGAACAGGAGAAGGAAAGGATAATGAAGGCTCTGGACAAGTATGGCGGGAATGTCACCAAGGCTTCCATTGAGTTGGATATATCACGTAACACTTTATATAGAAAGTTGAAAAATTATAATATTATTAACTAAGTAACGTTGTCCAGCCCCTCATAGCTAGGAATGGTATTAATAAGTAGATGTGTACTGTGTCAATGGTGTAACCTGTCGCGCATTTTTTCGCGAGAACGTTACAACTATGAGACGAGTCTAAGGGAATAATGTCGAATCAGAATATAACAAGCTAGATTTGAGACGCCCCAATTAGGGGCGTTTCGTTGCGTTTTGGCAGAAAAAATGAGCCTGGATTAAAAAGTTGGCACACATATTGCTTTATATATTGTTAAAACATTCACTAATATGAATAAAAGAAAAAGGTCTGTTGATTGTAAACCTAAACCTAGGAAAGGAGATGAAATTATAGAATTAAATAAAAAATCATCTCCACCGTTGCAAGTGTCTGATATTGTCGATTATAATCATTTATTGAAAGAGAGTGATAATATGTTAAGCAAGAATGAAGTTAGAGCACGGTATATCATTTGTCTATGTCTCTTTTCACTTTCGGGCAGCGGTTTAATTACTGGCTGGCTGGGTGCTTTATGCGGGGTAATTGGAACCATTGAATTAGCAACGGCCCTGCTCAGGTATTCACCTGTTAACGATCTAAAAAACAGTATGAATTTAAACGTTAAGCCCCAGAGAGGGTTGACGGGCAAATTAAATAACCCCAGCTTTTCAGTTCCCAAAATGTAAAAGAATCAGTATTAGAGTATATATTAAATTCAACTATGCCGAGGCGGGTTATCAGGCAATCCACCTCGGCATAGAGTTTGTTTTAACCATCCTGCAAATTCCATACAAGTATTACTAATAGTTACAGGTAATAATTGAAGGTTTCGGTAGCTAAATTTATAAGATTATAAACACGGAGATTGTGCCTGAAATGTAACACTATTTACACTAAAGTGTATCAAATTTTATACAGTTATTGTGTTCTGGTAAAAAACCTTTATATAAAAATATCTTTAACGTCCCTATTTAGGGACGTTTCATATGATTTTAAGTAACTGAACCGAAGTTGGCACAAGTATTGCATAATATATCGTTGCGGTATTCAACATGTGAATAAGTGCACTTTTAAAAAATTATTTTATATCAACTAGCTGATGGCATATCTGCCGGGAATAATGCAAAGACTGATGTAAAGCCTTATTACCGCTCGGTGGTATACAAGCTAAAGCTAAGAGATTTATTATACATGAATTACCTAAAACGAATGTCTACAAAAGATAATTTTAAGATAGGAGGTTGAATCAATTTGTCAGACTATGCTGCCATAGGTGTTTTCATCTTACTTACCCTAATTTTTCCTGTTGCTGCAATGTCGGGTGCCTGGCTGTTCCGCTCTAAACCTGGTGCTTCAAGCGAAGAAAAAATGCTTACGTATGAGTGCGGGGTGGATACCAAGGGACCTAGTTGGATTCAGTTTCGGGTTAATTTTTTCCTTTATGCCCTGGTATTTTTAGCATTCGACGTAGAGACCATTTTTTTATTCCCCTGGGCGGTTAAATTTAAGAGCCTGGGACTATTTGCTTTTAGTGAAATGCTTGTTTTCATCTTCATACTTACCTTGGGACTTTGGTATGCCTGGAAAGAAGGTGCTTTAGAATGGTACTAAACACAACTGCGACACCAGAAAAATTAGAAGATGTTGATCAGCTTGCCAAACATAATATTATTGTTACCACCTTTGAAAAGATCTGGAACTGGGGGCGGGCCCGCTCTTTGTGGCCCCTGTCCTATGGCTGCAACTGCTGCCCCATCGAACTAATGGCTGCAGGTGCAGCGCGCTTTGATATAGCAAGATATGGATATGAGGTATTTAGAGCTTCTCCTCGTCAGGCAGATCTCCTTCTAATAGCAGGTCCTATTACCGTGAAGATGGCCCCGGTGGTAAAACGAGTATATGAGCAAATGCCATCTCCAAAATGGGTCCTGGCTATGGGTAATTGCGCAACCAGCGGAGGCCCGTTCCGTGATGGATACAGCGTTTTACCCGGGTCAGATTCCATGTTTAAGGTAGATGTCTATGTGCCTGGCTGCCCGCCGCGTCCAGAAGCACTATTTCATGGGATGCTGGAGCTAAAGAAGAAAGTGGAACAGGGCCGCTATTAATGCTGAAGGAGGAAACGTTAATGGCAAACAATACTGATAGAGATAAAGCATTTAATAACGTGCGGGCAATATTGGAAGATAAATATGAAATCGCAAATGACCCCTTTTTCACATATATTACAGCTAATTCTGATAGTCTTTTATCTTTAATGCAGACTCTGAAAGAGCAATTAGGCATAAATTATCTATCTAACCTGACAGCTGTGGATTATGGGGAAGAATTTGAGATGGTTTACCATCTATACGCCATACCTGACAATGGTCAGAAATTGGCCGTAAAAACCAAAATCCCGCGAAACCGGGCGGAGTTGCCTTCGGTTACTTCTATATATCCTACCGCTGACTGGCAGGAGCGGGAAGTCTACGATCTTATGGGCATTCTTTTCAGCGGACACCCTAATATGATAAGAGTATTACTCCCTGATGATTTCGTGGGGCATCCTCTGCGTAAGGACTTTAAAAAGGAGGGTTAATGAGGCTTGATTAAGACAGATTTATATACAATAAATATTGGCCCCCAGCACCCCAGCACCCATGGTGGTCTGCATGTTGAAGCAGTAATGGATGGCGAGATAGTAAGGGATGCTATAGTACACCTGGGTTATGTGCACCGTTCAGTAGAAAAGATTGCTGAAGCCAGGACTTATACCCAGTTTATTCCTTATGCATCACGACTGGACTATCTTGCTACTCACCTTCCGACTCTGGGTTATGTTCAGGCAGTTGAAAAACTTATGGGTGTAGAAGTGGTTGAGCGGGCTCAGTATATCCGTGTGATAATGGCAGAGCTTTCTCGAATTGCATCTCATTTAGTATTCGTAGGGAGCTTGGCCATTGATCTTGGTGCTACTACCGGATTGATTTACTGCTTTCGGGATAGAGAACGAATATTGGATATGTTCGAGATGACCAGCGGTCAGCGGCTTTTAGCTTCATATATGCGAGTCGGGGGAGTAAGTGCCGACCTGCCAGAGGAATTCTTCCCTGCAGTTCAGAGTTTTATTAAAGATATGCCAGGAATGATTGATGAATATAACGGACTTATCACCGGAAATGAAATCCTGCAGGCCCGCTGTAAAGGAATTGGAGTCTTAAATCCAGATGTTGCCCTGGCATATGGGGTTACAGGACCTAATCTCAGGGCCAGCGGAATTGCTTATGACGTGCGTAAGGCAGATCCGTATGGGATATATGAGCGCTTTGATTTTGAAATCCCTGTCGGAGAACACGGTGATTGCATGGATCGCCTGGTAGTTAGAATAAAAGAAATCGAACAAAGTGGAAATATAATTCGCCAGGCATTAGAGCAAATGCCGGAGGGGGAAGTACGGGGCAAGGTTTCCAAGGTACTCAAAGGTGAAAAGGGTAAAGAAGTTTATCACCGCATTGAGTCTTCTAAAGGGGAATTAGGTTTCTATTTGATTGGTAATGGAACGGAGAACCCTTATCGTGTTCATGTCAGGGCACCTTCCTTTGTAAATTTGATGGTGCTGCCCCTTATTTCACGAGGCGGTAAATTGCAGGATATTATAGCTAATATTGCTACGTTGGACCCAGTACTTGGTGAATCAGACCGATAGTATCAAATTTAGGAGCGGATGCATATGGAAAATTTGATCTTAAATATAGCCCATATTTTGACATCCTGGCTGGTAAGCCTTGGTATTCCAGCACTATGGGCCGATCTAATACTTCTCATTCTTCAGTGGACATGTATAGTCATGATAATTACTTTAAATGTACTTGTGCTTATATGGCTGGAACGCAAAGTGTCAGGATTTATGCAGTTGCGGTTAGGGCCTAATCGTTTGGGACCTTTTGGCTGTTTTCAAACTATTGCCGATACTCTCAAACTTTTGACAAAAGAAGATATCATTCCGGCTAAAGCCGACAAGTTGATTTTTATGACGGCACCGATGTTTTTTATTATAGTTGCAGTTTTATTGTATGCTGTAATCCCCATGGGTAAAGATATGACGGTAGTTGATTTGAACGTGGGGCTTTTCTATTTTATATCGGTTGGTTCTCTGTCTACTATCTGTATATTGATGGCGGGCTGGGGGTCTAATAACAAATGGTCTTTGCTGGGCGCTATGCGATCCGTAGCCCAAATGGTCAGTTATGAAATTCCTCTGGCCTTTTCCTTATTAGGAATTGTAATGATTGCTGGTTCCTTGAACCTATCTGATATTGTTGCAGCGCAGCATAAGCTTTGGTTTATAATCATGCAGCCTGTTGCTTTTGTGACATATTTTATTGCAGCAACTGCAGAACTTAACCGGGGTCCTTTCGATATGCCCGAAGCTGAACAGGAACTGACAGCCGGAGCTTATACAGAATATACAGGTATGCGCTGGGCACTTTTCTTTTTGGCTGAATATACCAATTTAGTTGCAGTTTCAGCCCTTGCTTCTACATTATTCCTGGGTGGATGGCTGGGCCCGTGGCTGCCCTCCTGGATATGGATAATTATAAAAACCTATCTGGTAATGTTAGTCTTTATGTGGCTGAAGTGGACCTTCCCACGTATTCGTATGGACCACCTAATGTCTTTCAGCTGGAAGATACTTATACCGGTAAGCCTTGTAAATATAATCATTACGGGTGGAGGCATATTATTCTTCAAGGGGATGGGGTGGTGATTTAGATGTTTGGTAAAGGTTTATTAAAAGGACTGGGAATTACTCTGGGACATGTTTTTGAAAAGGATATTACCGTACAGTATCCCGAAGAACGTCCTTTCTTGCAGGATCGTTACCGGGGATGTCTGGCTTTCGATTTCCCTAAATGTATTGTCTGCGGTTTATGCATAAAGACATGCCCCAACAATGTTTTAAGCTTTGAGACTGCCAAGGAGGAAGGTTCTAAAAAGAAAAAGCTCTTGAGCTATACAATTGATTTGCAGTATTGTCTTTTTTGCAACCTCTGTGTGGAGGTCTGTCCAACTAATACTCTGTACTTTAATAAAGATTTTGAGTTAACCAAGTTTAACCGTGACGATATAAAAATAGTTTACAATCGGCCGGCTGAAATGGACTCGGTTGTTAGAGGGCGAGAAGGTGACGGGCATGAAGAAAAGACGGATAACCCTGAAACGGAAGCCGAAGCCAAACGGCTTAAGCAGGTCGAGGCTATGAAAACTGTTCTGGCGAAAAACCCGCAAAAATCCTTGGCCAAGATTTTCGAGTCTGAAGAAGATATTGCTATTATGGCTAATTTAATGAGCTCAGATGATAAAAAATTAAATAAAATGGCTGAATTAATGGTTGAGGATAAGGAAAAGGCAGCTAAACTTGCTCAGGCTTGGGTAAATAAGGATAAAAAAGATCGGCCGAAGGAAGGGGGAGAGCAAGAATGAGTATCACAGTGAATGATGTCGTATTTGTCTGTGTCTCTGGAGTAACTGTTTTATCAGCTCTGGGGGTAGTCTTTAGCCGGAATATAATACATTCTGCGCTGGCCCTGATTCTAGCTTTCCTGGGAGTAGCGGTAACTTTCTTCCAGCTAGGGGCCGGCTTTATAGGTTTGGTACAGATACTGGTGTATGCCGGAGCCATCTCCGTGCTGATTATTTTTGCCGTAATGCTGGTCATGAATGTGGATGCAGCCAGAACTAACAAGGCCAATCCTAACGGATGGACCTTCATATGGGGAACCCTTCTGGCGTTAGTAATAATAGCTGTCCTGGGGACCACTATAATGTACAGTGACCTGGTTCCGGCTCTAGGCGAGCTCCCGGTTGCCGATGCTGTGGGAGCACTGGCCGGGCTTATGCTGGGCAATTATGTCGTAGCATTTGAGGCAGCCGCCATCCTCCTGCTGGTAGCCGTAGTCGGGGCAATTATTCTGGCGAGAGGAGTTGAAGAAAAATGATTGGATTAAACCATTATCTGCTTCTTAGCTCTATACTATTTGGCATCGGTATATACGGAGTTTTCTCCAAACGCAGTGCAGTCGCTATTTTAATGTCCATTGAGCTAATGCTGAATGCGGTTAATATAAATTTTGTGGCTATCAATAGATTTATACACCCGGGTAATACTATCGGCCAGCTGTTTGCTATTTTTGTGATAGTGGTAGCTGCTGCCGAGGTTTCAGTGGGCCTGGCTCTTATTATATCTATTTATCGCCAGAAGAAATCGGTCAATTTGAGCGATTTCAATATTATGAAGTGGTAAGGGGGGTAAAATAACGATTATGGAAAATATATTACAAGTATCATGGATCATTCCCGTGCTGCCCTTTATTGCTTTCGCTTGTATCGGACTTTTGCTGCACCGTTGGCCTAAGGTATCAGCCGCTGTATCCATCCTGTCTATAGGTGCATCATTTATATTATCCGTGCTGGTCGCATTGAAAGTGTTTGCCGGTGATCCCGGGCAGGTTTTTGAAATGTCGGTTCGCTGGCTTAGTATGCCAGGCCTGAAGGTTAACATGGGAATTATGATAGATCCGCTAACGGCAGTTATGCTTATAGTAGTAACCACCGTGGCATTGCTGGTCCAGATCTACTCGCTGGGTTACATGGATAAAGATCCGGGCTTCGCCAGTTATTATGCCTACCAGAGCGTTTTTGCAGGTTCCATGCTGGGCCTGGTGGTGGCGAGTAACTTCGGACAGATTTTCGTATTCTGGGAACTAGTTGGAATGTGTTCTTATCTTTTAATCGGCTTCTGGTTTGGTAAACCTTCAGCCAGAGATGCAGCTATTAAAGCATTTGTTACCAACCGGGTAGGCGACTTTGGATTTCTCTTAGGAATACTGTTTCTAACTATCGTTTTTGGCACCTTAAACTATAGTGAACTGGCAGTTAAAATAGCTGGATATGATAATATGGCAGTCTTGCTGCCGATTTCTATATTGCTTTTCTTTGGACCAATGGGTAAATCAGCTCAATTCCCTCTGCATGTTTGGCTGCCTGATGCTATGGAGGGCCCGACCCCGGTAAGCGCCCTGATACATGCTGCAACCATGGTGGCAGCTGGTGTATACCTTATTGCACGGGCTTTCTTTATATTCAGCCAGGCCCCGCAGGCGATGATCCTAATTGCCACAATAGGGGGATTTACCGCATTGTTTGCAGCTTCTATAGCTCTGGTACAAAACGATATCAAACGTATCCTGGCCTATTCGACTCTGAGCCAGCTGGGATATATGGTGATGGCGATGGGAATTGGAGCTATGACTGCAGGAATGTTTCATCTGATGACCCATGCTTTTTTCAAAAGTTTGCTGTTTCTTGGAGCCGGAAGTGTAATACATGCCATGCATGAGGAACAGGATATCTGGAAGATGGGACAGCTTTCTAAGAAGATGCCCGTCACAACCTGGACTTTTGTGATTGGAGCCCTGGCACTGGCAGGTATTCCTCCTTTATCAGGATTCTGGAGCAAGGATGAAATCCTTTTAGGTGCATATGCCGGAGGCTATACCGGTCTTTACATTCTCGGTTCACTGGTTGCTTTTATGACCGCATTTTATATGTTCAGACTTATTTTTACAGCCTTTTTCGGCTCCAATACCCATGGTCATCATGCCCATGAATCGGCTCCGGTTATGACATTTCCGCTGTTAATTCTGGCAGTATTATCAATAATAGCAGGGTTTGTCGGTTCACCATTTATGAATAATATCTTCGGGCACTATATAACTGCTCCCGGAGTGGCACATCATGAAGCGAATGGTATGATAATGACTATTTCCTCGCTCATCGCTGCAGCCGGAATTTTCCTGGCTTGGGTAATCTATCAGAAAAAGATCGTCAGTGCAGAGAATCTCAAACAGCGTTTTGAGGCTGTATATAACGTGCTATATAACAGATTTTACGTAGATCAAGTTTACCAGAGGTTAATACTCATTTTCGTAGATGGAAGTGCCCGCCTTCTGGAATGGTTTGATCTTAATATAGTCAATGGTGTGGTTAACGGTCTGGCCCAATTTACGGGCTGGTCAGGGAGGACTCTGCGTTATACAGAAGATGGTCAGGTTCAGACATATGCTTTATACATGTTTGCGGGTGTACTAATTATACTGATTTCAGCTATGTGTGCCGTATTTACGGCACTCGCTTAAGGAGGTGGATTGATTATGGGCGACTTTCCAATTCTATCAATAACCCTGTTAATTCCCGTTCTCGGTGCTATTTTTATTATGGTACTATCTCAGGAACAGGAGAAGATGATCAAATATACAGCGGCTGTCAGCACCCTGATCAGCCTGGCTCTTTCACTCTTTGTATTTTTTAGTTATGATCAAACTCGTGCTGGGATGCAATTCGTGGAAAGCATTCCCTGGGTCAAAGATCTGGGAGTAAGTTATGCATTGGGAGTTGATGGCATCAGCCTGCCTTTGCTCCTGTTGACTAACCTCATTGGTTTCAGTGCTGTTTATGCCAGCTGGCAGGTTGAAGAAAGAGTCAAAGAATTTTTCTCCCTGCTCCTGCTGCTCATTACCGGTGTTATGGGAACGTTTTTAACCACTGATCTATTTATTTTCTTCCTTTTTTATGAAGTTGTAGTTATTCCCATATACCTTTTGGTAATTATCTATGGTTCTTCCAAGCGCGTAACAAAAGAGTATGCCGGAATGAAACTTACCATTTACCTCCTGATTGGAAGTGCCTTTTTGCTGGTTGGCTTAATCGCACTCTTTATTAAAGCTCAAACTATATTGGGATATCCCAGCATGGATATAGGCACACTGGCTGGATTAGATTTCCCGGTATCTTTCCAAATATTTGCTTTTACCCTGATGGCTTTGGGGTTTGGAACCTTGCTGTCAATGTTTCCCTTTCACGCCTGGTCACCGGATGGGTATGCAGGAGCACCAACAGCGGTCAGTATGATTCATGCCGGGGTACTAAAGAAAATCGGCGGCTATGGATTAATCCGCATCGGTCTCTTCATCCTTCCTGCAGGTGCACAATATATTGCCCCGATTATTGCAGTTCTGGCCATTGGTAATGTTATTTATGCAGGTATGATATGCCTCAGCCAGAAGGATCTCAAGTATATAGTAGGATATTCATCAGTAAGTCATATGGGATATGTATTAATTGGTTTTGCATCGTTAAATCTTATTAGTTTAAATGGTGCAGTTATGATGATGTTCGCGCATGGTGTAATGTCAGCTCTCTTCTTTGCTATGATCGGCAGCCTGTATCATAAAAGTCATACTCGCAATGTAGCCGACTTTG
>Ga0074193_1001615_pt1 | contig 25876 bp, 21 predicted proteins | sample EPASupsiteHSE605_FD_64523 | JGI IMG/M metagenome (GOLD analysis project Ga0074193, IMG submission 64523) | Bioremediated contaminated groundwater from EPA Superfund site, New Mexico - Sample HSE6-05 | ecosystem: Environmental > Aquatic > Deep subsurface > Groundwater > Contaminated ... | reverse complement strand
ACTCCAGAACCCATTGGCAATACGCAAGTCCCTATCCTGATCCTGAGCATAGATTTTTGCTGAGAAGATAAAACAGAGAGAAAATAAAGTGAAAATAAAAAGCTGATGGTTAATTAAAGTTTTCATTATCAATTTCTATATTATATTGTTTAAAAATACACGAAAAGAATTATTACAAACGGTTATTGACCGTAAAGATATATACAATTCTTTAATCCTAGAAAAAACAAGGATTCCCAATCCGATTAAATCAATACCTATTTATCATCGAACTGAGAATTCCTTCTTTATTTGAAACTGAGGAGTATAAAATGGAAAATAAACCTTTTCTTAATTCCACAAATCAATACTAAAAAATCCATTGAATAAATACAAGTGTAATTATCCCAAATTTTTAGACCGAAAATAGAGCATAGATAATATATTTACAACGATGATACTCGCAATATAAATAATACATAAAATATCCTTTCTCTTTTTTTTCTGCTTGGGAATCTTTTTAAATTGCTTGTACAATATACTTTGTTTATTTCTAAAATACAAGAAATCTATTACTAAAGTGATTATTCCAATAATTAAAAAAGGATTCAATCCGAAGACAGTATTTTTTATATAATAAGAGCCAAAAATTAAAACATATAAAAATCCGAATATAGGAATAATACTAAATCCATGAAAAACAGAAATTCCTACAATAGAATAATACACAGGCATATTTTTTTCCTTTATTATTTCTGTATTCCACCAATACAAGCGACAAAATAAGTATTCAAAAAAATTCATTTTATTTACCTCCTTTTATATAATTTATCAACTATTTCTTTTCTTCTTGATGCTTTAAATAGGTTTTCATTGGACCATATTCTTTACCCAGTCCATACCAGAAATTAGCCCAGCCTCCCCAAAAGCCAGAATAAAGTGATACACCCCCAAAAATCACATCCCCTATAGCCTCTTCATGAGACATTTCGCCTTTCCATGCTTTACTAGTAGATATATACATGTCATAAAACCCCAGCGCTGATGAAACAAATTGAAAAGGTCTTGCCAAATTTTTTGCAAATTTATATTTGCCCCCTGTTTGTTTGTTTCCCCCCCAACTCTGGTTTCTTATTTTGAAATCTTTTCCCATCCAAGTTCCTAAATCTTTACTGTAAAGTGTTTCACCCACAATACCAACTCCGGTTCCCATATAAAACGATCCACCATCTTGCATCATTTGATTAAATCGCTCAAGAGATTTTAAGCCTTCTTCGCGAATCAGATTTGCTTCTAGTAGAGAATCTTCTTTCTTATTTCCAAATGTATAGACTAGGCCTCCACTGCCCCAAATACCAGTACCTAATGATACAGATCCATAACCTGCGGATGATACGGATACAGACCCCAAAGGTACAGATAAGTTGTAGACATTTCCGGAAAAGGCAATATTAATTCCTCCTGCAGCCCACATTGAACCAACCAAAGCTCCACTAACAGCTCCAATCGCACCTCCCCATAAAGCTCCCTGCCACCAGGCACCTTGCCATTTGGCCGGATTAAAAGAACCTCCTTTAACTGAAGCTCCAATATAAGAACCAATCAACGCACCTCCAATTATAAACAAGCCCAGAACTTCTCCATCTTTGTCTATATATACAAGTGGATTATTCATTGCATAGCTAAAACGGTTATAATTTTGGCTGAAATCAGCCATCTGCACATACGGGTCTGGTGATAGAAATCTGCCTACAGCCGGATCGTACAGCCGGGCATTCATGTTTACCAGTCCAAACATCGTAAGGTGTTCATGACCAGTATAACCACGTCCTAAAAACAACGTTGGTTCAGTATCCGGAGCGTATACTGCAAGAGTACTAGGGTTTCTTAATCTGCCCCAGGCATCGTAACTAAGTTCCTGCTGCATTACTCCGCTGCCATTGGTTATTTGCGTGATACTTCCTAAATGATCACGGCAAATATAATATATGTTCCAACTACCGTTTTCCTTTACTAAAACTGACGGAGCAGAGTAAGCATCACCACCTAAGTAAAGCCTTTCCTTTTCTCCCGCTGGAGTTACGTCTACTTCATGACTTCCGTTTAAATAATAACGGAGAATCTGGCTATTATTGTATCGCTTAATTTCCATTTTTGACCGTTCACCAGACCCATCGTACGTAAAGGTGGCCATGTAGTTATTTTCGGTTAACACAGAAGGTCGTTCAAAAGAAGTATATGTTATCTCCTGTAGCCTTACAGGGATGGCATTCCCGCTTAGCGCTACAGATGTAACCGCATACGGCTTAGCCGGATCCCCGTAAGAGTATTTTCCTGCATCACTCTTGCTTTCCAGATTTCCGTTAGCACTATAGCTATAAACATTCGTTGGGTTAGATGCTACCCCTGAAGTTAGAGAGGTGGCAGCATAAACATGCGTTAAACGATTCAGATTGTCATATTGGAACTGTTCATACTTGCTATTTTTGTGGTCTCCCCGGCTTGTTAGATTGCCTGTTACAGGGTTAAACAACATCCCGTAATTCTGAATAACAGTTCCTTCAGAGTTAACCATACTTGCAGTGGGAAGTCCGTAGTCACTATACGTATATGTACGGGTTAAAGGACCAGTAGAAATCTTTGTTGGCTGGCCAAAAACATTTTCCTCCTGTAATTTCCAGATTGAGGTTAGTCCATCTCGTTTAATTTCCGACAAAGATCCATTCTGATATGTGTAATTTTCTGTTACTACATATCCCTCGGTAGAAGAAATATAATCTTTTGATTCCAAATTTCCTGTTGTTGGTGAATAATTATAGTTGTATCCACCCCATCGGTCATCCACATTTTCCTGACTAAAAAGTAACCGGCCTAGGCCATCATAATCATAAGATTTAGATGTATTATTAGTGGATTTTTCACTTTTCAAAGCTCCGTAGCCATCATACATAAATGTTGTCTCATATTCTGGCAAAATACGCTTTGTAATCCGCCCGTACGAATCATATTCCATCCGCTTTATTTCTCCATTGGCATCTGTTTCGGATTTAATATTTCCTGCGTCATCATATTCATATAATTTCTGACCTATACTTGGATCATTTATTTCCGTTTGCCTACCATATCCATCATACGAAAAACGCGTTACAATCGGACCAGGAGTTGTAATAGAAGAAGGTTGTCCATCCGGGCGCATTTGATAAACTATTGCACCGGCAGGATCGCTGGTTCCAATCAACTCCTCTTTGGCATTATACGTTCTGGTAATGGTTATTCCGTCTTTTGTTTCCGTTACGCTATTTCCTGTGTAGGTATAGACATCACTTTTTCCTGAAGCATAATTCAGTAGTTTTAATCGTCCGTACACATCATACTCGTACGTATTCCATAGTGTAGCGGCTCCGGTTTTAAAAGGCAACGATGTCTTGGTAAGACGACCTGCATTATCATATATATTATCTGTAAGAATTCTGCTATCATTGAACCTTTGCCTACTGGTTCGTAGTTCAAGTCCGCGAGTGTTATAGAAAGTTGTTAGGGTTGGTTTTCCAGTTTCTTCTTTTGTGATACTAAAAACGCTGTTAGCATCAGAGCTCCAGGCGCGGGTAACAACAGCCTGCGTACCATCGGGATAATTCGATTTTTTAAGCCTGCCCATACCATCGTATTCATACTTAGTGACATTTCCCCAAATATCCGTACTGGTAGACACTTGTCCTAATATGTTATAATTCTTTACTATTGTTCTATTCATGGGGTCTGTGAGAACAGTCTCATAAATTCCATCCAAAGAATAATGATAATATGTTTTTAACAGATTAGCGGAAGAAAAGGCTTTTAACGTTGTGTAAGTAACATTACCAAAGCGATCGTAGGTATACGCTTCTTCCGATACTTGCTTCGTACCATCATTCGTGTACATCTGCTTTAAAGACAATTTATTGTCCGTATTATATTGGTAAGCAGATTTCTCAATCCAGTCGTTACCTCCACGGGTTGTCTTTTTTTCAACCGTAATAGGCAACCCAAGAATCCATTTATTCTCCGTAGTTACATTCTGAAAAACAGTAGTTGTAGTTTCCGTCAAATCATTACCATATTTTTTTATTATGGTTTTAGGTTTCCCATATTCAATGTTTATTAAATCTGTTGTAACAATTGTCCCTTTCAAGTGATCTGTTACGGTTTGCTTTCTAACATACGGAAAAAAACGTTTTGGAGCCTCATAAACAGTTGCATTTTCGGTTGTGGCGGTAGTAATGGGAGTTCCAGTACTTGTAGTCTGTTTTTGTTCAAGTACCCATGGATAATAATAGCTGGTATCGTATCCATATTTTGTAATAGTATTGATTGATGTACTATTATTTCTCGCTTCAACCTCGCCAAAACCTATAAATCCTTTTCCTTGTTTGTGTATACGCGGATTTTTATAATAATAGGTTGTATTATCATAATAATTATTTCCCGCAACACTCATACTTCTTACAACTTGTAAAGGGAATCTCGGGTTTGAAAGTGGAAATGAAACACTTTCTTCAATTTTACAGGTTACTTCGTCAGTAATTGGTTGATAGTTAAATGAAATATTTTCACCTAATCCATTGCTGATTGTTTTTGCTAACAATGTTTGTTCATCATCAAACGTATGAATAAAATATGCATCTACGTATCGGGCAAAACAGAATTCAGCCCTGCCATCGCCATTAAAATCTGCTATAGGAAATAAGTAATTATCATATTCGTATGGAACAGTTAAATCACTCGGGCTTAATAGTGAAGAATAATTTTTTGTAACAAAACGAGTCCCATCATAAGTGCCAATTTTCATAACGACTTTACTGTCAACTATTTCCATGTGAAAAATATCCGCCTTGCCATCTTTATTAAAATCCCCCACCTGCACTTTAGCCCTAATATTCACATCTGAAGTCGATTGTCTGATAAAGCTCTTTCCGGTTGAAAAAAGTATGCTAACATCATTGTAATTTCCTTGCTGAACATTTTGATATAAAATATCTGTTTTACCATCACCATTAAAATCGCCTAAATAAGGGAAATAGGTATTGTTCAACATTGAATTAGAAAAACTTGTCAATTTGGTGAAGCTATTTCCGTTTAGTTCATATACCCAACTGCCTGTTTCATTTAATACTAATATATCTGTTTTACCGTTTCCATTGAAATCACTTAAGTAATTATTATTAGGAAAACAATACGCATACATCTTTCCCCAATTATCAATTCCTCCTGAAGCAATTTCTTGCCCTTCTCCATTAAATACCTTTTGATTTTCTTTTACCAGAATCTCAAATTTACCATCACCATTAAAATCTCCGGCAATTCCGGTTGATCCGTTGGTATTGAATCCTTTATAATTATATACAAACCGATCTACTTCATACGTATAATAATTATATCGATACGTCCCATTTGGAGCAAGAGACACCACTATTGCGTCTATTTTAGAGTCACCATTTACATCGGCCAACAGAATATGTGAAAATCCTGAAGTAAGAGGAATAGTACATTTTTGAGAAAAACTAACATCACCATAATAATTATTTGCCAAAAACAAGGTGGCTACGTCTGAAGTTGTATAGCTGCTTTTTTCGGGATAAGACAAAAAATCGGTTTTCCCATCTCCATTAAAATCCGCAAACAAAGGTTTATTCCCTTGTCTATTTGTTGAAAGTGTTGATAAGTATTCATTGCCATATACATCTGACATACCATAATTAATCTGAGTCGAATTATACCTTTCATTGTTTTGTCCTTGTTCAACTATTTCAGTTAACTTAGAATAATAACCGTCATACACATGATTAAACAAATACTCTTTTACTACAGTACTTCCTATACTTGTAGTAAGCTTTTTTATAATTTTCCTGGTATTTACAGCAACACCAGCAACGTAGGATATTTGTTTGTCAGATCTGTCTTCGTACGTAAGTGACACTTTCCGATTTCCTGCATATTGAATGGATGTTAAATAAAACTCTCCATTATTTGCTATTTCGTTGTAAGTATAAGTAATCGTATTTCCGTTATTATCAGTCACTTTTGACAACAACCAAAACAAGGCGGGTCCTCCACTTGTCGATTCAATATAAGAATCTGATGTAGAGCCATATTCAAGAATTTTTCCGTCGGGAGTCTTTACCTCAAAACAAGCATACGAATTAATCACTTTATATGTTATAGTACTATATCCTTCAACCTCTGTTCGATACTTTGCTCCATTAGTAAGATTAGTTCCAGACTCCAAAAGCAAGCGTTGCCCATCAAGGATTAAATTATCTGTATTAGATATATTGGGAGCTTCCGATACATTGTCGTAATAGATGGATTTACCACTTCGTGAAATAGAAGATGAAGCCGAAACATTCCATCCGTACCCCAGTAAACCTACCCCAGACTGACTGTTGTAGGTAATGCTAACGTTCGGTTTATGGCCTGCAATTCCGTTGGGGACTTCAATCGGAATCTGATAAGTTGCAGCTCCGCTTGATGATACACCAGCTTGTCCTTCAATGGTTCCTACTGCATACGTATTGTTAAGGATTATCATTGGTTGAGATAATTCAGGTCTTGCAATGTCTATATTCCCTTTTCCAGCAAAAATATCCCTATAATAATCAGGGAGCATTATTTCACTTAAACGAGAAGTATCTCTGGCTACAATAGAATCATTTTCTTCTATCTTCAAACTTGGTATAGCATTTACATCGGTTAGGAGAAATAGGAATATAAGTGTAGTAAGAATTTTTATTTTCATGGTAAATTATGGTTTAAACTGATTAGAATATAATTTCATAATAATATTATTTTTTTATTATTTTTCGTAAATATGTTTTTCCGTTGCTAGTAACTTGTAGGAAATAAATGCCTGAAGTACAGGATGTCATGTTAATATTCAATTCGCCAGCAATAGCTCTTGCTTCATAAACTAGCTCTCCAATAAGACTGAAAAGTTGAACATTCGTTTGATGTTTGTCTGAATCAGAGACAATAACAGTTAGATAACTATCAGTTGGATTAGGGTAAGCAAGTACTTCTTGTCCGAATGTCAAGGTATTAACATCGATATTTGTCAGTTGGTTCTTTAATGTATTTTCCACTCTGATTTTCCTATTTCCTGAATCATCGTATGAATAGGTAACAGTTTGACTTTTAATAGGAGTAAGAAGAAGAAATAAAAAAAATAGGCTATATAGATACTTCATATTTTTTTGTTTTAATCATTGTTTATCTTAAAATAGCAACTATGGAGTTATATCCACAATTCCTCTGTTTAAATTATAAATAGCTCCGGTTTTTATTTCTAACAGATTACTACTACCAAGAGTAATTACCCCATTGTTATTAATAATCAGGCTACTTCCACTTTCCGCAATTACATTTCCATTGCTAATAGTTCCTCCAAGCAATACCAACTTACCTCCATTTTGTATAGTTATTGTTTGGTTAGATTCAATAGTAATTTTTGCCGTGATTGTTAAAACTGCCCCGGAACTTATTACAACGTTAGTGTTTATAACTTTGGAAGATCCCCATAACTGGGAATTCGTAACATACAGAGCACTATTAACACTATCATTTTGAGACCAAATAAAACTGGTGTTGAAACAAAACAATATTATTAGTTGGATTACATATTTCATTTTTTTCATTCTAATGCTTTAATTATTGATTTATCATTCTCTTTTGGTCAATAATCTTTCCATTTGCAGTCAGGGTATAAACTAAAACACCTTTAGGGACCTCAGATGAAGATATTTTTACACTACCAGACACTAGCGAATTATCTAGCGAGATTCTTTTAATTAAAGTCCCATTTATATTATAAATATTCATTACAGCGTTTTCTGCACCAGCAGGAAGACAATATACAATTTCGGTACTCGAATTAAATGGATTCGGAGTATTTTGATTGAGAGGAATAACATTAGTAATTTCTATTTCTTCATTGCCTGTTGTACTTCCTTGTGTTTGTAAATTAAGATTGTCTGATTTTCCCAATAAAGTTTCCAGTGATTTAATTTTTTCATTCTGTTGTGTTATGAGTGACTGCATTTCTTTAATGCCTTCAACAATTACAGGAATCAAACCTATATAATCAACAGAGAGATATCCATCTTGCTCTTCTACAAGTTCAGGAAATACCTCTTGTAATTCTTGCGCAACAAATCCATGTCTTTTCTTTATTGCTTTTTTTTTCTGTTCTTTATCCCATTTATCAAAAAAAGCAATATCTTTTATTTCTTTTGCAGTAAGACTCCCATCAGTACTCTTTGTTTTTAGTTTGCTTGGTTTGCTTTTATAGTTATAATCAACTCCATTCAGTTTGATTAATGAGGAAAGAGGTTGTTTAATTTCTTTAATGTTTTCTTTCAATCTTTCGTCCGAGGGCAAATTAAAACTAGTTGCTGTAACAGATGTATTAAATACAAACTGATTACCTTTTAGCAAGTCATAATAAGCAAACGTTTTATCAATTGCGTCTCCAAAAGTAAAGTATGTTCCGTACTTTCCATGTAACCACAGCATATCTGTATCGTCTGTAGTCCACTCTCCTAAAAAAACATTCCATCCCTGATTTGCTTGTCTTCCCATATCCCCAAATGAAGCCTTCGAACCACTTCGGGAATCACCATATTTCCCCAGAATTTGTAAGTTTGTAACCTGATGTAAATCATTGTTTTCTTTAAATGTTCCTACATGTACGGCTCCATTGGATTCAACACGTATTTGCGCATTTGCCGATAGGCATAAAAATAGCATAATGATAAAAATAAAGTAGTTTTTCATGAACATAGCAATTAATTTAATGTAAGTATTTAATTATAAAAAACGAACAAAGGATTAAAAATTAACGAATCATCTTTTGAGTATAAATAATACGCGTATTAAAAAAAATCTCTATATTATTTATTTCACTTGGTCAAAAATACTAGAAACAGAATCAAATTTCAAATTAATGGACTAAAAAAGTATCTACAAGTAATTTATTTAAAATGCTGTTAATCTGTATTATATAGAAAAATAAATATAAAAGTGTCTACAACGCATTTTTATAATGCCTTTTTTTTGAAAAACAAATCTTTATTTATGCAATTTTAGATTTAACAAACGAGACATTTTATATAGTAAACGAGTTTTACTTTGAAAAGGATCAAACAAGACTTGAAGTGTGCGTTATGTTAAAGTAATATTTTATATAAAAACATTACCAATATCTTTTCCCAGTCCATTGGCTGATGTATAGGCTAACGTTTTATTGTTAATATAAACTTTCCTAGCATATTTCGGTGATATGCACCCACCCAAAAAGAAGAACAACCACGACCAGTTGTATGCCCAGGCCATGCACGAAATAAAGAGAGGCGAACGCTACTGGTTTGAGGCCCCCGAAGAGGCGATCTTGTCGGAGACCAACAAAGAATTTCAGATACAGTCTCCGGCAGAGCAACTATTTCTGCAATTCTTCCGCGCCGCCGAAGCCACAGAGAAAGGAGAGAAGCTCCTTGCCGTTGAAATACTGGGACGCCTGCAGAACAAAAAACTCTTTAATCTGTCGGCCACCAAAATCATCCATTTCGGCCGCATCCTAAGCAAACATCAAATCCCCTCCAAAAGAACCAAAACCGGAACCATTTACCACGTAATAGAGAAATAAGAAATCCCCCCAGCCCGGCATTCAATTGAACACTTGGCTGGGGGGATTACGCTTTATATAAAAAGTATATTATTAATACGGTTGCGCACTTTACTCCAGGCGGGAGTGTCATTATCAAAAAAGGTCCACGATGCAAGTCCAGAAAGTACATCCGGGGTAGCAAAGAAGATGATACCAAGTATATTGTCGAAGCTGTCGATTTTATCTATAGGAGAAATGTTCAGATCAGGGCTATCCTTTCACTCGAAGACCGCTCAACTTATAGCGATCATAAACACTCTCAAATTCTTTCAGATTCTACATAAATATTTTTTTTGACAAAAAAAAGGCATAAATATCAATAAGGAACGCAGTTCGCCGAATGGTTACGGTAAAATTAGTGTTTGATGAAACCTATTCCTATATACTCGTTGCCGAACGGTTACGCTGGTTTTTATAACACAAAGAAATTAAACGTTATGGAACAAGTGCTGACATTAACCTCTATTTTTTCTGATTAGCTGGTATACTTTTCTTAACGTCTGTTATCTCCTTAAAGCCTGATTTTCAGTAACCTCCATAGCAAAGATTGTAGGACGAACTAAATCGGCTGTCTCCATGTGCCGCAAAAGATTATTTAAAAAAATAAACGGATGCGATGGCTCAATATTCAATTTAGATGATTTTATATCAACTATTTAGCAATAAAAGTCATTTGTGAACAAAAAGTGAACAACTTTATGGTTATTGAACCAAATATAGTGGTTAGTTTTGGCGTAATCAATTTATTCCATTATGAAGGATGGCCTCAATCCTTAACAAAGTGTTGTTGAGGCCATTTATGTAAATAAGCAAAAGAACTATTATGCGAATTTCTCATTTAATATTTATATTATACTGCGGTTTAGCTGCTTCATGTAGTTTTATTGAACCTAAATTTTCTGTTGAAGAAACATTAAGCCAGGAATTAATGCCTTTGCAGGGAGTTACTAACCCTTTGAGGATAGAAATAAAACATCCTTACTTAATTTTTCAAAATAGTAGTAAGCAACATGATAGTGTATTTCAAATCTACGATCTTACCAGCCATAAATTGAAAAATACCTTTGGGGTAAGAGGTGAAGCTCCAGGTGAATTTGTGCTTCCATGGTTATTTCAGACACAGCTTTCAGATTTATTTATTGGCGATATAGCTAAAAATTCTGTTTATAGGTTTGTTATAAATGAAGATGGGCAACCTATATTCAAAGGTGCTGAAGAAGCGAATTCAATAAATGGAATAAATGAGGCTGCCTTTATAAATGATTCTTTATATGTGCTGGATGCCATGTATATTGCCCCCTCTCTGTATTTGTTAACTTTGAAAAGCGAATTGCCAAAGAAGTCAAGAACATACAGAAATCCAGATATGATAGATTATTATGCAGACCCGGATATGGGGCGCGTTTATGCTAATGAAAGTCGTATCGTGTTTTGTTACGGATATAAGAAGCAGATTGACTTTATGGATACTAATTTAAACCTCATCAAAAGAGTAAAGTTTAAGTTTGCTAATCCGACCGTCATAAACACGAAAAATCAAAGAGATGTTAAGGTGAGTTATGTTTATGGTTATTTGGGTAAAAAGTATTTATACGCCTTGTTTTTGGGAACATCATGGAATGAGAATAGAGCTCGGTCTACTTATGGCACAATTCTAGAAGTGTTTGATTTAGATGGGTCTCCAGTGGCTAGGTATGTTTTAAATGGAAGAAGACCAGTTTACTTTGCTGTAGATGAAGTAACTTTTACGCTCTACGGAACTGGTGAAGATGGAGAACCTGAGGATCATTTGCTGATGTATAAACTAAAAGGACTTTCATAGATATGAATCGCATTGTTTTATTTATTATTGTTTCGGGTGCATTGTTGTGCAGTAGTTGTTCTGAAAAGAATCTACTCATACCTTGAAAAGGCGTTGGGAATAAAAAAACAAATAAAAAAACAGTGTTATATGTTATAGTTAAAGCACTGGGTTTGTGGTCTAAAAACAGGTAGTATTATAGAATATGTTTCACAAAATGTAAAAACATTACAAAATATGAATAAAATATTAGGTATATTTCTAATTATCATCATTTTGGGGGGCTGCTCACCAAGCTCTTCAACTGAAAAACACCAAGGTAAAAGAAACAATATAATCAATGTTCATGATCAAATAAAAGAGATAATAATAGACGATCTCCTCATCAATAATAATTCATGGATATTTATTGTTGATAAGTATCTGTTTATACAGGATTACAAATCTGCAAATGAATGTATACAAATCTTCGACAAAGACAATTTCAAGTATTTTACAGGTACCGCACTAAAAGGACTAGGTCCTGGAGAAATTGCACGTATAGGACATATAGCAGAAGATAAAAAGAATCGTAAGTTTTACGTAACAGATCATGGTAAGAACAAAATTTTCAGTTATGATTTGGATAGTGTAATTACCGATCCGACATATCTTCCAATTGAAAAAATGAAAATGCGCGAGCAATTACACCCTTGGGACTATGTTTACATTAACGATACACTATCTATTGGCGTAATCGTAGAGCCAATTGGTAATAATGACTTCAAACCTGTTATTGGGAAGTTCAATATGAAAACAGGCGAAATAAAGCATATGAGTTATACTATTCACCCAGAAGTAAAAAAGAAACGTATTTGTTTTGATATATCTTTAGAGTATGGCATTTATGTGGAATGTTATATCCCTCATGATTTAATGACAATATGTAGCCTGAATGGAGATCTAAAATATAATATCTATGGACCTAACTGGGATACGGAAACGCATGGTATTAATCATTATGGTCCTGTGGTATTTTGTGGGAATAGAATAGTTGCTCTCTATTCAGGAGAAAAATCTTTCACAAAAGAAGGAAGATCTAATTGGCCTACTAACTTTTTAATTTTCGACTTGGAAGGTAATTATCTTAAGACCTTAGAAACAGGATATAAAATCGCAAGATTTTGTTATGACAAAGACAATAACAGGATTATTATGAGTATGGATGACGATATCCAGTTTGGATATTTGGATATGAAAGAATTTCTTGATTAAAGAACAATGACTATATTATTTGATATATATCCTGCAATCGGACACTTTAACGCAAGTTTTGTACTTGCAAATGAATTGCTAAGCCGGCAACATCGAATTGTCTATTGCGTAGAACCCGAGTACGTTTGGGGATACTATCATTCTAAAAGAATCGCCATTCATTTACGAGATAGGCTTTATGGGTTATTCTGCCTACTATTGCGGCAGTAAGGATTGGATCTCCGAAGATTACTTTCCATGGTTCGAAAGCCAGATTCATAGTAATGAGTTTTATTTATTCCACGACATCACCTCTCCATTTGAAGTTTTCATTGACTTATCCCCTGCATAAATAGCAAAACATTGTTCGGGTGTTGCGCCTGATAGTTTTGCCCATTTGCTGATTCCTTTAAAATAGTCGGAAGTGTAAGTTGCCCCGGATTTTATTTCGTAGGCATTCTGCTTGCCTGCGATTGTTTGGAGCAAATCAATCTCGTTACCTGTGCTGTCTCGCCAAAAGGTTAAGTTTGGTTCTTCTCCTTTATTGAGAGAGTCCTTAATAAATTCATTGACAACCAAATTTTCAAATAAGCCTCCTCTTAGAAAGTGAGTCGACACCTGTTCAGCACTTTTTATATCCAATAGCGAACACGCCAATCCTGTATCATAAAAATAAAGTTTCGGGCTTTTAACTAATCGCTTTGCGTAGTTATTATGGTCTGGTTTGAGAAGATACGCGATGTAGCTTGCTTCGAGTAACGACATCCAAGCCGTTGCTGTCGATACAGATATCCCACATTCATTTGCTAATCCGGACAAATTAAGCAATTGTCCGATACGACCTGCACAAAGTTTGATAAAACGAATAAATTTGCTCAAATCGCCAATATTTTTCATCAGACGAACATCTCGTTCTACATAAGTTTGAATGTAGTACGGGTAGTAATCTGTTGGAGTAATATTTTTATCGTAAAGACGAGGATAAGCCCCTTTGTATATCTCTTCATCAATTGTTGCGGGTAGTATATTACCTGTTTGCATTTCGTGATGTGAGAATGGTAACAAGTTCAATATAGCTGTTCTCCCTGCAAGTGATTGATTAATGCTTTCCATTAACAGAAAGTTGTGCGAACCCGCTAATAGATACATTCCTTCCTTATTTTCTTTATCAACGTGAGTTTGTATGTACGAAAACAGTTCAGGAACTCGCTGCACTTCGTCAATAATCGTTTTGTCGGGATAGGTTGCCAAAAAGCCCCGTGGATCTTCTGTCGCAAACAGCCTCATATCCGGGTCTTCGAGCGACACATATTGATATGTAGGGAATGATGTTTTGAGTAAAGTCGATTTACCCGACTGTCTGGGACCCGTCAGGGTTACAATCGGATACTTGCTTATCATGTCTAACAACTTGGTTTTTAATACTCTTTCTATCATGGTAATTCTGTTTATTGCAAAGTTGCGATTAAAAAGTGAATTTGCAAATATTTTGCCAAAAAATTAATTATTAGACGAATACAGTATTATTTTTATCTTCGATATATAATCTCTGTTTTTGAACCTCATCAAAAGTCTGGTTTAGATAGCAGTGCGCTTATATCAAAGAAAGGATATAATATTTATATCTAATATGTCAAAATATCAAGTCTATATTGTATTTTTGAAAGCATAAACTACTAATTTTAGTATTATATGGAATATCAGTTCAAGATTCAGATTAAAGGTATATCCAAGCCTCCAGTATGGAGGAAAGTTATTGTTCCGGCAAATTTTACGTTTCTGCAGTTTCATAGTGTGATACAAACCGTTTTCGGCTGGGAAGATTATCATTTGTTTGAGTTTGAGGATAAAGAGTATCAAGGTAGTATTCGCATTGCGATTCCCTCTGAAGATGATTTTGATTTTGGTGTTAAGACTTTGGATGCATCGAAAGTTAAGTTATCCAAAATATATACAGATAATATCCGTAAACTTTTATATGTATATGATTTTGGAGACAATTGGGTTCATGAAATAACTTTAGAAGCCGTTTCCGACAACAAACGTAAAGAAGCTTTTTGTCTTTCGGGTAAGGGTAGCTGTCCGCCCGAAGATTGCGGTGGACGCTATGGGTATGAGGAAATGAAAAATGTTTTCCGGACAATGCCTGACAGTGAAGAAGCTGGTGAATACAGGGACTGGCTGGGATTGGAAAAAGATGAAATATGGAGTACCGACACCTTTAATCTCGATGAAATTAACGCAGATTTAAAAGAAGTTTAATTCAAAATGAGTCAGATAGAGTGTAATTATTCGGAACCATTTACCACGTAGTAGAGAAATATAAAATCTCCCCAGTCAGGTATTCAATTGAATGCCGGGCTGGGGGAGATTGATTTTATTTTATAAAAGAGAGTTTTGCTTGTTTATTTTATTTGTATGTTCATTGTCAATGAACATACAAATAAAATAAACAATCTATTCCAATACGCCATTAATACGGTTGCGTACTTTACTCCAGGCGGGAGTGTCAAACAAGCAACTCTCGCGCATAGTAAAATACATCTCTTTAAATCGGGACATAGGAATAGCAAAACTTAAAATATCAGGTTCTATATAGCGGCGGACCGACGGGTCAAATAAACCTAAGAAAGTCCGTCTGCCGTTATTGCTATTTTCTACTACCGTATCCGTAAAAATGGATGAACATCCGGAACCAAACTTTGTAACGATGGCATCGTCCGCATTATTATCAAAAAAAGTCCACGATGCAAGTCCGGAAAGTACATCCGGGGCAGCAAAGAAGATAATACCAAGTATATTGTCGAAGCTGTCGATTTTATCAATCGGAGAGATGTTCAGATAAATCTTGTCGGTTGATGGCACTTTCATTCTCTGTATGAAGTCAATAACCATCTCAGGCGTTTTCTTGTATTTTTCCTTAAGGGAAACAAAATTGGGTATCCTTTCATGCATTTCGGAAAAGCCAGTATAGAATTTGCCACCCATACAACCAATCCTTTCCGTACTTAAACTAATTTGCTCACCTTCCTTAAGTTTGTCGAATGATTTGAAAAAGCATCCGTTTATTTTTTCTATATCTTCGGAAATAGGAATATCTGAATACCAGAATACAAAAGGTAAGTCTACCGTTGCTCCAAATGCTTCCCTGAAATTATGAATAAATACCTTGACTTCCATTTGCTTCGTTATTAAGTAAGACATATTTGTAACAGGTATAAACAATAGCAGGCCAGCGTCTCGTTTGAGGCTAATTTTATTATATTAAAACTGTAGATGTATCACTTAATGTTATCTTGCTATTCCAAAGTTACACGTTCCTTTACCAAATTAGGCACATATTTATTTTTCTCATGACTGTCTCCTAAGCCAAGTTTAGGATATACCATTCCTCCAACACCAGGAAGAACATGTCCTTGAATATCTTTAATTGTATCTATCGCAAAAGTAAAAAAATGGAACTTTTTACTTATCGATATTGGAAATTCTTTTTCAAGACGAGAACTCGCGTCTTTGTACATCACAGGGGATACAATATAAATATCATGAGGTTTAATTGTATTTACTAATCGTGTCAACTGAGTTTTAACAACGCAAGAAGTACTAATTATTGACTTAACAAGAATCAGTGTTTGACAGCCCTCAATAGGTTCTATATAAGATTTAATTATAGGACTATATTCAACATTATTAATTTCATCTAAGGTAATTCGTTCGTTCCAGAATACAGCCAAAGAAACCTGCTTTTGCGAAAGAGATTCTAATACTCCACGAGCCAACCAATCTGCATCTTCAGATGCGCATGCCAGCATGGTTTCACCATAGTTATTATTCGTGTGTTGGTTTAAAGAGGTTCCTAATGCTTTACCCAACTCATAAAATGAATTACGATAGCTCTCCTCCGAAGATATAGGACTTGACAAAATATGCATTAAGTCTATTATATCCCGATCCTTTTCGTATTTTATATCTATATATCTTCTCATATTCCTTCGATAATTAACTCAAAACTTCTATTAAATTCCAAATATCTGTTGGATTACTATCTACTAATCTTTGTTCTGTATTATCTGTCCAAACAACTTCTCCTTGTAGATTACCATAAAACCAATATATTTTTAATCCATTTTCACGGAAAGTTAATCCAAACTGGTTTAATATTTTTTACATTTATCTGATACAACAACAGTGGGATACGTTTTGATATTCACATATCCTTTTCCTTTCGAGTAAACTATATCAGAAATTTTTTGTAAAGATACATTATTTTGATTTACAGAATTCCATGCTCCCAAAATAGCTGAAGCAGCACCCGATAATTCATCATCTGGAACTTCCTGTTGCACCATTATTTGTTTAATCGCATCTTTAAATGGAGGATAAGATAGTATTAGTTGATTGATACTATGACTGGCGGGAAAATACTCTGAGGTTGTAAAAGGAGAAAGGTTGTTAGGAACAGATGATACCGGACTATCCGTTTTGGAGTATATCAATTTTAGTTTGAAGTTTTCTCCTTTTTCATTTGAAATTTCCATCTGCCTTTTAAAATCAGTTTCTAAGCTGCAACCTTTACCTGTTCTCCAAGTTAATCGAGCAACATCTTTCAATTGATGATAAGTTCGCAGCAGGGTGCTTGTCTCATTTACGAGCAAGTCATCAACAAACGCATTTTCTAATTGGGAACTCAAAAATACAGACTCCATTTGTGTCATATACTTATGAGTAAATGAGGCAATCAGGTAAGTAGCATAATAATTTTCATAAGTGGCTCCTTTGTTATTATTTTTACCACCTTTGTGCTTATTCTTTAGATATTTTCTTTCCTTGGTTGTAATAGGCATGGCATTTCATTTTCTGTTATTTCTCTAAAACGATCCATTTCAATGCCATCATGCATAACTTTGTCAAAAAACATAGTCTTAGGGCGAACCCATATTTCATGATTACCATATAGAGCTTGATAAATTACCATTTCTTCCAATGTCTCACTGTGTTGGGCTATGCCCAGCATTTTGTATAGACCGCCTTTGAAATGCACGAAATACCGCTCTTTATCCATGATCTTTATTTTAAAACATAAAAGTAGTAAGTTTATTGGAAATTTAAGGGTTTTTTGTCTAAGCATCTTTATTTTAACTTTGCATAACATAATTATCTCATCTAATATATGAGTAGAATGGAGACATGTTGTTTTACTATCTTATTTTATAGAGGTTGTATGTATAAAGATTATTTGTTAATGATTTGAATGCTAACATCATTGGAATAAATCTTTCCACTATATAATAAGTATTTGCCTACGTTGACAGGTAAGTCTACTTTCGGATGAATAAATTTCTTTTCTTGTTCATCCCAATAGGGTTCAGTATATACAAATCCAGCTAATTTTTTATCTTTTATTTTAAATGTGAAATTACCTCCAACCATATTAAATCCAACAAGATCATAGGATTCAGTATATGTTTCACCAATATTCAGAAATATAAATTGGTTCTTTTTATTACTCAAAATCTTTTCTTGAGTTATATCTGATGTTCTATAATTGGCAGAAATACCATCCGTTTGAATTTGAGTATCGTTATTTTTTCTATTTATATATTCATAAATTTCGGCTAAATCATCATTTATAAAATCAATCATATGCTCCTCTCCATCGTTAATTGTATCATTACAAACTTCCCAGCCTGATATATAATAATTTGGACTTCCTATTAATACGTCATAGTTATTGTTTGAGTAATTATTATAAGTGATAGCTCTTTTAAGATAATTAGGATTACGAAATTCCTCGAAGGGATACTGAAGCAGAGTGCCATGTGGTAATATGGGAAAACCTTCCTTTTTTTCTGATACTTTTAAAAAATACAATGGAGTATTAGCATTATTCCGGTAGCAAATATTTAGAAATGGAATACAATCTATAGAGTCAGGGATTATCAAATTATTTTTTAATTGCCAGTTAATTGATAATTCAATGCTAATGCTTTGAGCAAAAAGACTATAGCAGGGAGAAATAAGTAATGATAGAAATATTATTAAATTTTTCATACTAAAAAGGATAAATTGAAGAATGGTTTAATGTGAATGATGCGTACTCCCTTAGCATACCCAACAGCACTTATAGCAAATCTTTTCGTCATATCTCCGATAGTACTTAGGTTTCTGTTAACAATTGGAAAACTCTGATTTTCATCGCAGAAATAATAATTGTAGGCATCGTAAACGCCTTGTTTACAAATAAATAAGCTGGCCAAATTTATTGATCAGCCTCTTTGTTGATAACTTATCACTTGCTTGAAATCCTTTAAAAGGATAAACCCAAGCGAAGCCCGAGCAAATAGTCAAGATCATTTGAACTTTGTGTTGGATACCTATCATGCCTCCATCCCAGACCTGCATTTGCTTCAACAAAAAAATGATTGGTGAAGTAATATTGATATCCCAAAATAGGTATTGCTCTTATTGTTGGTGTTTGAAAAATAGTTTTGTACGGATTATTCTGAAAAGAACCGGTCTCTATTGAGAGAGGCAGACCGGCAAAAAGGTTCCCCCACTTTTGTTGATTATCCCAAAAATATAATCTTGGTTCTACTTTTAACTCTAACATAGTTTGCCATGATCTTATTTTCTTTCCTCCATACGTGCTATTTTCAAACCATTTATAAGTCGCATTATGGATTCCTGCCGTTGTTTTTAAACTAAAAGAATTTGAAAAGAAGTGCTCGTAATATCCACCAATAAATCCCGAAACAGTAAACATAGGAGTTTGTCTGGAGAAGGTATCAAAATACCAGGGAATAATATCTACCTCAGCTCCAAAACGAGATTTGTTTTCTTGTGAAGAAATGCTCGTAAGGGGTATAAATATAAAAAGAAGAAAATAAAGAAATTGTTTCATGGTTTAAGAAATTAGAGTTTGTTGATTAATAACATAATTGTTTGCAAAGATAATTTCTTTTGTGATATAATTAATGAGTTTTGTTTTAATAGAATATCTTTATGAACATTTAACACATATATGTGTTAGTAGATTCAATGAATAATTGTTGCTCTATGTTTATTTATAATTTTCATATTTTTAAATGAACGTCAAAATATTTATTCTTATAAATTAATTTTATTTCTTTGTGTATAAGACTTTTCATTTTACAGAGAAAAATAAACGAATGATAGTAAAGTAAATTTGGATTAGAATGATGACAGAACGAGAAAAAATGCTCGCCGGAGAGATATACGACTGCGGTAACGAACAATTGATTGAGCGTTGGCATCTTGCCAAGCAACTTCAAAAGAAATATTCTGAGACCGACAGCAGAGACAGAGATACTCTAAACTCTATTTTAGATGAATTAATTGGCAGTCGGGGGGATAATGTTTGGATAGCCGCCCCATTTTTTGTGGATTATGGCGAGAATATCTACATAGGAAACAATGTGGAGATAAATATGAACTGCGTCTTTTTGGACTGCAACCGAATATCTATTGGTAATAATAGTGGCATAGGCCCGGGAGTACATATCTATACAGTTACTCATCCGGTGTATCCGAAGGAACGGTTGCCGGAAAATAGTCAATTTTGGAAATCATATACTGCTCCGGTTACAATTGGTAATAATGTATGGATTGGAGGAGGGTCAATTATATTGCCGGGAATAACAATCGGCGATAACACAACTATCGGAGCCGGTAGCGTAGTTACTAAGTCAATTCCCGATAATTGTGTTGCAGCAGGTAACCCTTGTAGAATAATCCGGAAAATTGAAGAGTAAATATAATTTTACAACAACTTTCTGGATATTATATAGCACAAACATGTTTATAATCAGTCGTTCTCGTAATATCCAAAGGGAATTAAATCACTCGGTTCCCGTACTTCTTTCAAATAACAATCGTTTAGCAGCATGATGCGGTTTACACATTTATGCACTTCACGGAAATTATGATCGGTTAAGATAATTCCTTTGGTTTGGGAAGCGATTTTAATATGTTCTCTGACGGATTCGGAAACAATAGGGGAGAGGCCTTGAAACGGTTCATCCAATAAAATAAATGGAGCTTTACCCCATAAAATAAGTTTAATCTCGGCATATCTTTGTTCGCCGCCAGACATTTCAGAAACTTTGGATCTTCTGATTTTAAAAAGGTGTTTATCAGCAAAGAAATCTTTTCTATGTTCTTTGGGTAAAAGTAATTCTACACATTTAGCCAACGACAATTCAGGTAGTAGATAGCCATCTTGGGGAAGGAAAGCAAGTAAGCCCGTGCGGTAGGTCCCATGTTTTTGAATTGTTCCGTTTATTCGTATACAACTTCGATCTCCTTTCAACGATCCGAATATTATTTTAAGCAGTGTAGATTTTCCTGTTCCATTTCGTCCGAATAATCCGATAATATCTCCCGGAATGCACGAAAGATATACATCTGCAAGAATGGTTGTTTCTCCATACATTTTCATTACACTATCAACCTCAAGCTGTGTCTGCATATTGTAAAGATTAAATTGAAAATAAAATAATAGGAGAATGAAAAAATAAAGGATGTTATCCATAACTCGATCTTCGTGATGCCTTGGTTATAGTAAAAGTAATATCGATCCTTGTTGTCGATTTCTTCGATTAGGATTTTAAATAACATACCTATTGGGATAAACAACAAGAGTTTATTTATCATTTGAATAACCGGGGTCTGATATTCCGGATCGATAGCCATTTGGGCAATTAGACCAAACAGAATTCCAATTCCAGAAGATGATTTTATTCTGCTTTTGAAAAAGACAATGTGAAACTTACTTCTATTTTTCAGAAAAAGCATACGGTAGTATTTCCTACAAAAATAATAAATAAATTACGTTATTGCCTGATACTGAGATAAAAAACGTTAAAATAGAAAGACTATTCATTTGCATGGTTATGAGTGATTGAAAGAGCTAAAAAACTTCTGAGATGCTTATTTCTTATCCATTAATTTAAATGTAGTTAATTCTTGTGAAAAGAGTTAAATGTGAACAAAATGTGAACAACTTTATGAATATTGTGTAGGATTAATATGTTAGTTTTGGGTAATATAATTTCTTAACACGAATCATATTACTTTATGATACCACAGTATACTGGAAAGATCAAAGATATATGCTTGTTTATATTCCTAAATTTCCTTTGTGAAAATTTGGTTTACGCTCAGTGTGAAGAAAAGGTTTATGTTCACTCAGATCGGAATGATTATATCCCCGGAGATACAATTTGGTTGAGAGACTACCTGATTGGGAATGTTGGCAGCGGAATTATTTATACCGAGCTGACTGATAATAACAAGCTGATGGTTTGCAGAACGATTCTTTATTCTGATAGTAATTTGTTTGAAGGTTTTCTTGTGTTGCCTGATTCTATGGCTAATGGAACTTATTTATTGCGTGCCTATACTAACTATCTTAGAAACTTTGGTGAAGAGGCTTTCTTTCTGAAAGAAATAAATGTGGGAGAGGGAAAACAGATCGACGAAATAGTTTTACCCTGGGATTATTCGTGTGGTTTTTTCCCCGAAGGAGGTAAATTATGTGAGGGAGTGTTGTCTCGCGTAGCTTTTAAAGCGGTTGCTATTGATGGGTATGGTACAGAGGTGAAAGGGACATTGTTTGACAGGAGGGGAAATAAAATTACTGACATAAAGTCGTTGCACCGAGGGATGGGGAGTTTTAGTTTTATGCCGCAACGAGGTATGAATTATTATGTGGAGATGGAAAGCAACGGATTGGCGAAACGATTCGAATTGCCACTTGTTGAAAAGGGTTTTTCGTTAATGTGCTATGAATTGCGGGATTCCATTCATGTAATTGTAAAAGGATCGGATGAAGTGAAGAATCAGCAGTTTTATGTTACGGCTTCTGTAAATGATTCTATAGTCTATACTGATTCGGCTCGTTTGGTTAGGAATGGATATCGAATAATTATGCCGACAAATTATTTTCCGGAAGGTATTGTCTGTTTTACTCTTTATAATGAGATGAAAATTCAGGAAGGAGAGAGATTGATGTATATTTCTGGCGCTGATAATTTAAAAATAAGCGTTATTCCGAACCAACCAGATTATGCAGCTGATGATGTAGTTTCTCTCGACATAGAGGTGACTGATTCCGATGGGCAGCCAGTAGAAGGTAGTTTTTCTTTGTCAGTTACTGAGTCTGGTGAGATCGTAGAGCAAACTAAATCTTTTAATATATATGCTTATCATTTTCTATCTTCCAATTTGAAAGGTTTTATCGAAGATCCCGGTTGGTATTTTGCAGATTCAACGCCGGAGAGAAAAACGGCGTTGGATATTTTACTTTGTACCCAGGGATGGAGACGGTTTGTAAACAATCGGTTGTTTGATGTAGAAAAAGATTTTGAAGTTACAGGTAAGGTGTACGATGCCTTTGAAAATCCGGCAAAAGATATTTCTGTTACTCTTTTTGATCTGACCAATTTCAATTTACTTGGTGAATGTGTTACAGATCAAGATGGAAATTTCGGTTTCATCGGTTTTGATGCTCAGGAGGGAGCTTCTTTTATGCTAAAAGCAATTCCTTCCAAAGAGAATGAACTTGTCAGAATTCAATTACAAAAAAAGAATTTAAAAGCAGAGATAAATCTGGTACCCAGAAGCAGACAGTCTTATTCTTTTAATCATGATTCTTTGTCAGTTTCATTTGCCAAGTCCGATGCCTCAACCAATTATGATAGAAATGGAGTCAGGCAAATTGAATTGGGTGAAATAACTGTAATGCAGAAGCGTAAACAACCTAAAAATAAATTGGCAGGCAGATATAAACTTGAAGGTGACTTGCTGCAGAATTTGAATTTCAGCGAAGGGATGACCTATGCTTTAAAGATATTACCATCGCCTAACGGATTACCTTTAGAGGCTCAGTCGAGTAGAAGCGGGGCTCAATTTTTCATTCAAAGAGGGGTTAATCTTGAGAGATCTACGTGGGTGGAAGTTACCCAAATTCCCGTTTATCAGGTAGAGTCTATAGAGGTTATTCCAGCAATAAAAGAAAAAAATAGTTACGGATTGTCGCCAAGAGGAAAGGTGATTGTAACAATGAAAAATACGCCGGGAAAACCTGCCGAGTCTAAGAATCCGGGCGTTGCTTTACTGAATCCGGATGGATATTGTGTGCATAGAGAGTTTTATGTGCCGGCTTATGATGTCAAGGATAATAATATTCACTCTGATGCAGCCATTCGTAAAACCATCTATTGGAATCCCTCTGTTACTACTAATCTTACAGGAACGGCTACGGTTCATTTTTGTCCCGAAAACAGATTGTCAAACTATGCTATAATAATTGAAGGTAAAGGAATTGACAGGGGTTTTGGATATGCTACAGATATGATAAAAATTAAGAGTCCCATTCAAGCTGGGGCATCTTCCAGTAATAATGTATTTTAAAAAATTTAATCAATGAAAAAATTACTTAGTTTACTCCTGATTCTTTTTACTAGTTGTATCATTACTAATAGGGATGAAAAGCTTACCCGGATAGTCCTTAATAGCACATCGGATATTAACCTGAAATTTGAGTATCCGTTAGAAAAAATAAGTGATAGTGTTGTTCCAATTCCATTGGAGACAAACGACCAATGTCTGATTAAAGAAATAACTGATATTCAGGAAAGCAAGGGCTTTTTATGGATTGTATCCGATGGAAAATTATATCAATTTACAAGTAACGGCAGGTTTGTTAAGATGATTGGTACGGTTGGGCAAGGACCGGAAGAATATATATCTGCCTGGGATATGCAAGTAAATAATCAGCAAGAACAAGTGATTATCCTCGATTACTTCGGAAGAAAAATAATGACCTATAATTTTGACGGTCAGCTGTTAAGTGCCCAATCTTTACCTGAAGGGTATGCATATAATGCAATATACGGCAAAGGGAGTAACTTATATTTATACTCAATTTCCAACTCTGTAATTCCGGATTTGCTTCTTTATAAAGGAGATCAACATTCCGACACAATTTCTATTTCAGAGCGAACAATGGGGAAAGAAGGCTTTTTGGGAAATACTTTCATGTATAGCGTAAGTAACGAAACTGGATTGTATCATTACTTTAATGATACAATCTATAGGGTTCAAGACAATAAATTAGTTCCGAAATACTTATTGGATTTAGGAAAGTTAAAATATTCATTTGCAGAAACCGAATTGGGCGAGGACTTTAACCCTAAGCTAAAGATAGGGGGAAGCCGTCTACAGGTAACGGATTGCTATGAAACATCAGATTACCTATTTCTTCATTATATGCTCAATGAATATGAAGGAGTAAAAAGTGTATCATTCTTGTTTTTGTACGATAAAAATAGTGGCATAAAATACGATCATGTTAACCTTGTTTATTCTGGAATTCCAGAGTTTTCTATCCGGAACGGTAAAAAAATAAAATACTCTGATTATTCGAATAGTTTATTTGTCTCATTCCAAATCGAAGAAATTAAACATTTCTCTGAGAAAATAGGTGCTGAAATAACTGATAATCCTGTAATTGTAAAATACCATTTAAAATGAATAAATATTTGATTTGCTTGCTCTCTTAATAAAAACGAATGGAGATTCCAGGAGTTATAGAACGACCTATTGAAAAAGAATAATTAAGCAAAAGGGAGAGCCCGTTATAATAATAATTTTAGATTAAATATTTTATGAAAAATACTATAGTATTAGTTGTGTATCATAACCAATAATTTTGTTTTAGCCATGAAAAAACTATTGATTTGCCTATTTTTTGTGCTCTGTTTTAAGCTTTGTTATACGCAGGAAGTGAATAATCTTATTCATTCGATTAATGAGTATGCAGGCTCTTATCCTGTGGAAAAAATCTATCTTCATCTTGATAAGCCTTACTATGCAGAAGGGGAGATTATATACCTTAGGGCTTACTTAACAAATATGCATTTGAAAAAGGATATCGAAGGTAGCCGGATTATATATGTGGAGCTTACGGATGAAAAGAAGCATACGGTCCGCCGGATCGTATTACACTCAGATAAGAATGAGTTTGCCGGACAAATTGAACTTCCGGATTCCCTTCCACCTGCAAATTATCATTTAAGGGCGTACACTAACTGGATGCGAAATGCGGGGGAAGACTATTTTTATCACCGGGATATTGCTGTCGG
>Ga0074193_1001614_pt1 | contig 25908 bp, 24 predicted proteins | sample EPASupsiteHSE605_FD_64523 | JGI IMG/M metagenome (GOLD analysis project Ga0074193, IMG submission 64523) | Bioremediated contaminated groundwater from EPA Superfund site, New Mexico - Sample HSE6-05 | ecosystem: Environmental > Aquatic > Deep subsurface > Groundwater > Contaminated ... | reverse complement strand
GCGCCGGTGGGCGGGGGCGCCCCGGGGGGGGTGGTGCGGGCGGCCGGGGGGGGGTCGGGCGCGCCCGCGTAGGAGCCGGTCTCGGCGGGCACCTGGCCGACCTGGGTCGGCGTGGTGACCGTGATCGTCCGCCCGTCCTGGCTCGTGGTGATCGTGCAGCCCGCCGTCGCGAGGGCGAGCACGAGCATGACCAGGACCGGCAGGGCCAGAGATCGTCGGTCTGTCATGCCCCCATTGTTCGAGCCGAGCCCTAATCAGGCTGCCGCTGGTCCCCTTCGCCGATCACGGCCTTGACCCGGCCCACGCGGCCGTCGGTCAGCCGGACCTTGATCCCGTGCGGGTGGGTCGCCGAGCGTGTCAGGAGCTCGGCCACGACCCCCTCGACCGTCTTGCCCGTCCGCTGGTCCTGCTTCAGGACGATCGCGACCCGGAGCCCGGGCCGGATCGCGTCGCGCCGCTCTCCGTTCATCCCCACTTCCTGGGTGCGCGGGCTCCTCAAGCCTTTCGCCCATCCGCGCACGCGTTCAGCACGCCCTCGACAAGGGCGAGCGTCCCCTCGACCCCGGCGAGCGGGACCGCGGCCAGTCGCGCCCGGCCGCGGACGGGCGGGGCGAGCGGTACGAATGCGGCCCGGGGAGCGAGCCGCGCTTCGAACGAGGAGCCGAGCACCAGGTCCGGTGCGGCCGCCGCGAGCTCTCGCTCGACCGCCTCGAGGTGGTCCGCCCGGACCCCGCCCGGGATGCCCGCAGCGCCTCCTCCGTCCCGGTACCCGAGGACGACTGTGTCCGCATCGAGGTAGCGCGTAAGGATGCCGGCGGCCGCCCGGACCACGGCGCCGTCGCCGAAGAGCGCTGCCCGGGGCGGATCGTGCCGGGCGAGGAACTTGTCGCAGGCACGCGTGCACCGCTCCTCGGCCTCGCGGCACTCGGCCTCGACCGGCCCCGTGTCGATCCGGGAGTCGCGGTCCGCAAGCCGCGAGAAGGTCGTCCGGACGGCCTCGAGCCCCAGCAGGTCGCCGGCCCGCTCGCCCGGCCCGGCCGCATATGCCGGGTTGGCGACGACCGTCACGGGCGAGGCCCGCCGGACCGACTCGACCAGCCCTCCCGCAAAGAGGGGCCCGGGGACGGCCCCGGCGAGGCGGAGGAGGCGCCCGCACTCGTGCAGGTTCCCGCGCGCGAACGGGTCGAGGGGCGAGAGCCCGTCGATCCCGACCGTATCCGCCGCGTCGTCGACCGCCGGCCCGAGGGCCGCGATCGCGGCCGCATGGCCCGCCGGCGCTCCGCCGAGGAAGCCCGGGGCGTCCACGACCGTGACCGGCAGGTCCGCGAGGAGGCCGGAGAGGTCCTCGCCGACGATCCCGGGCACGCAGGTGTTCACGACTGCGACCTGGCCGTGCCTGGCGAGGGCGGCCAGGACCACGCTCCGGACACGGTCTCCGGCCCCGAGGACCGCGTCCTCGGCCGTGAGCTCCGTGCAGCCGAGCTCGACCCGGAGGAGCGAGGAGGGGTAGAACCAGCAGCCCGAGGAGCCGTGGACCACGACCCCGAGCCCCCCGTAGGCCGACAGGCAGGCGACCGCCCCGACCATCGCGCAGGGCACGAGGGGCCCCGTCCCGCAGGAGCCGGTCAGAGCGCCCGCCTCCAGCGTGCGAGGAGCCGGGCGAGGCCGGCCGTCCCGACCGGTGCGGGGTCGGGGAGCGGGACCGGGGCCCCGGTGGGGTCGACGACCAGGTCGAGGGCGTCCGCGAGCTCCCGGACCCACCCCGGTTCCGCCGGGAGCCGGACCCGGCTCCCCGCAAGGCCGGCGAACCGGGCGAGGACCGCCTCCTGGTGGGCGGCCTCAGCCTCGCAGGCGGCCCCGGCGTCGAGGCCGAGCGCCGCTCCGGCTGCCCTCACGAAGTCGAGCGTGGCCGAGAGGCCGACGGGAAACCCGTCGACCCGGGGCGTCCCCGGCCGGACCGGCAGCCGTTCCGCGACCGGCGCGAGGGCGGGCTCGCGGAGCACGAGGAGGTCGGCCCCCGGCAGGAGGCCAAGGGATTCGGTCGGGGCGTCGCGCACGAACCGGAGCCCGACCTCCCGGTCGAGCCGGCCGAGGAGCCGGCCGAGCTCGACTGCGTGCGTGTCGGCCTCGAACTCGAGGTTCTTCTCGCCCACGAGCGCGATCACCGGCTCCTCGCCCCTGTCAGGGGCAGGTAGGCGGGCTGCCAGGGCCCCGTAGGCCTGGAGAGCGGCCCGCTCGCCCGCGAGGAACCCGCCCCCGAGGAACCCGCCGGCCGGCACGACCACGACGGGGACTCCGTCCACTCCGTCTGCCACGGCCTCGCAGTCGTCGCCGATCGCCTCGGCCACGCAGGTCGACAGGACCGCGATCGAGCCGGGGTTCCGGTCCACGGCCTGGTCGAGGGCCCGGGCGAGCGCCTTCTCGCCCCCGAAGATCACCTCCTCCTCGCCCAGGTCGTCCGTGAGCAGGACCGGCAGCCGGGCCCCGGGCCGGTCGAGGAGCGTGGTCAGGAGGAGCGAGACGTGGTGGTGGGCGCAGCCGGCCGGGCCGTGCACGATGGTCAGCCCGTCCGAGACCGCGGCCGCGACCGAGAGCGCGCCCGCGAGGGTGCACCCGTCAGAACGACGGGGCGTGAGCAAAGGCGAGGGACTCGAGGGCATCCTGGTCGAGGGGCCGTGGGATCGAGAGGTCGGTGTTCCGGAGCAGGTCCTCGGCGAGGCGGCGGTATACGGCGGCCTGGGCCGAGTCGGGGGCGTACTCGATCACGGTCCGGCGGTGGAGCTCGGCCATCTGGACCGTGCGGTCGCGGGGGATCGAGGCCACGAGGCGCGAGCCGATCGCCTCGGCGAAGGCCCGGACCAGCTCCTCCTCGCGCTCCATCCCCTTCGCGTTCAGGATCACGCCCGCGAGCCGGCAGCGGCAGCGCGGCCGTTCGGCCAGGCGCGCGATCGCCTTCGCGATGTTGTTGGCCGCGTAGAGCGACATCAGCTCGCCCGACGTGACCAGGTAGACCTCCTCGGCGTACCCCTCGCGCATGGGCATGGCGAACCCACCGCAGACCACGTCGCCGAGCACGTCGTAGACGATCACGTCCGCCTCGAGCGCCCCGCGCTGCTCGAGGAGCTGGAAGGTCGCGATGATCCCGCGGCCCGCGCAGCCGATCCCGGGCTCGGGCCCCCCGGCCTCGACGCACCGGACCCCCGCGTACCCGGTCCGGACCACGTCCTCGAGCGCGACGCCGTCGGCACCCCGTTCGCGCACGAGCTCGAGCACGGTCGGGAGCGGCTCGCCGTGCATCAGCATCCGGGTCGAGTCGTGCTTGGGGTCGCAGCCGACCTGGAGGACGGATCGCCCGCTCTCCCCGAGCGCGGCCGAGAGGTTCGCCGAGGTCGTCGACTTGCCGATACCTCCCTTGCCGTAGAGGGCGATCTGCTTCATCCCTCGTGAATGGAGCTTTCGACCGGTTCAACCTTTCCGATGTTAGCGCAGGTCCGGTTGCGTTACCGGCCCCAGAGACGGATCACTCGTGGATCATCACGAGCTGCATCTTGAAGCGGGTCGTCGCGTACACCGCGTGCGGCACGTTCGCGGGCATGATGATCAGCTCCCCCTCCCGGAGCGTGAACTCGCGGTCGCGGATGGTCACGCGGGCCGTCCCCTCGAGCACGGTGGCGATCGCATCGTACGGGGCCGTGTGCTCGGGGAGCCCCTCTCCCTCGTCGAAGGCGAAGAGCGTGATGGTCCCTGCCTTCTTGAAGACGAGCATCCGCGACGCGACCGTCCCCTCCTGATAGTCGACCAGTCCCGCGAGGGGCTGGACCTGTTCCTTCTCAAGCGCACGCCGTGCATCGACCATGGTCGAGAGGTCAGCGCCCGAGGTGAAATAGATGGCGTCGAGGGGCCCCAGATCCGGACCGAGCGATCGGCACCGGGGCCTCGGCGGACCTCCTCCGATACGTGGTCCCGAGCAGGCGCGTTCAGAGAGCACCGCGCCGCCGGAACCCGGGTCTCCGCCCCTGCCGCCTCTTATATCGTGACCCCGAGGGCGAGGGCCCCGAAGAGGATCAGGTCGTAGACCCCGTGGGTTATGGCCGAGGTCGTGGTGTTCGCGCGATGGCGGATCCAGGCGAAGACCAGGCCGGCAAGAAAGACCGAGAGGAGGGCATCCCAGGAGTACTGCCAGGCGTGAAGCGCGGCGAAGAGGAGGCTCGAGAGGACGAGCCCGAAGACCGGCTGGAGCACCCCCCGGACTGCGAGCTCCTCACCGACCCCGGCCGAGACCGCGGCGGTCACCGCGCCGACCGGCGTCAGGACGCCGGCGAAGAGGCGGCGATAGGCCTCGTCGTCCGTGACCGGCCAGCCCATCGCTCCCCAGACCGCACCGATTGCACGGTCCACGAGCCCGAAGACCCCGATCAGCACCACTGCCATGCCGAGCGCGAAGAGGACCTGCCGGGCAGTCGGCCGGACGAAGGCGAGCCGCTCGAGGGCCTCGGAGAAGGTGCGGCGGAGGAAGAGCCCGACCACCAGGAACGAGCCGTAGATGATGAAGAGGAGGGAGTAGGCCTCCGAGCGGGCGAGGTCGCCGGGGCTCTGGCCGAAGCCCTCGCCGCCGAGCAGCGTCTCCGAGAGGAGCGGGGGCGATCCGTTCACGATCAGGGGCACGCACGGGACGAGGATCAGGGCGAGGACGAGCACCAGGGCGATCGTGTGGACGAACGAGGAGGGGTCGAGCGGGATCGCCCGGGCCAGGAGCCGCCTGAACGGCGGCAGGAACCCGACGAGCGAGACGAGTCCGAAGAGCATGCCGAGTCCGAAGAGGGCGAGGACCGTCCCCTCCACCCCGGCCGGGAGCACCCCGTTCTCGAGCGCGTCGAGGGGCAGCACGGCCATCAGACCGAGCACGAGCGAGACCAGGACCAGCCCGGCGATAAGGCCGAGAAGGAGCAGCCCGGTCAGGTACCGGAGCGGGCGGGAGTCCTCGGCCAGGTACGCGGCCATCGCGAGGAGTACGAACGGCACGACCTCGGCCGCACCGGCCCCGAGCAGGAGGAGCTCGGCACCGAGGTCGCGGCTCGAGAGGAGGAGGAGGGCGACCGCCACCGCCGCGACGGCGGTCCCGATCAGGAGAGCGCGGTTCCCGCTCCGGTCGGGCGCGGGCGCCGTCTCGACCGTCGGGAGAGCCTGCTCGGGGTCCATAGTGGTTGTAGTGACTCCGGGTACTTCATCCTTCCTCCGGGCGCGGGGGGGCGGGACGACCGCTCTCCGGCAGGCGCGGCCCCTTGTGCCGCCTCAGCGCCCGAGGAGGGCCAGCAGCCCCGCGAGGAAGGCCGGCCGCTCCGCCCCCTCGCCGGTCCGCCGCTGGGTCTCGCGGATCACCCTCAGCTCCTCGCCGGGCTCGACCGTGACCGTCGCGTTCACGTACCTCAGGTCGGAGATCGCTTCGAGGCCGGCCATGTCGTAGATCCGGGGTCCGTACTGGTAGGCGTTCCGGTCGTACCAGGCGGCCGGGTATCCGGGGTTCGAGGCGGTCCCGTTGGCGAAGTCGCTGACCATCCCGTTCGCGTACCGGGCGATCAGCCGGTCCGAGAACCGCCACCAGCGGTCCACGTTCGTCCCGGCATTCGCAACGCTCCAGTTCGTCAGGTACGTTCGGGCTCCCGCCTCGCCGGAGGTGTTCCGGAGCCGGAGGGCCTCCGCGTCGACGGCGGCCCGGTTCGCGAGCTCGGCCGACTCGATCGCCTGCTGCTCGGCCCGTATGTCGACGATCATGTCGCTGTACCGGAGCCGGGCCCAGTTCGTGACCGTGTTGAAGGCCCACCAGGCCGACTCGCGCGAGACCTCGGACCGGTTTCCGGTCGAGAACGAGGCAGGGACCGCGGTCGCGCCCGCGTAGACCGGGAGGTAGACCGTCTCGGCGGGCACGGCGAAGCCTATCCAGGCCACGCTGCCCACGTCGGGAGGCAGCCAGGACCGCCCCTGGCAGATGTGGCTGTAGGCGCAGAAGAGCGGCGAGATCGGGCGGGGCCACGCCCCGGGCCGGACCTCGCCGGTGGCGAGGGCCTCGTGATTGTCGAACGCCCCTCCGTTCCGGTACGGGTCGCCGTACGGCCCCGCCGCCGTGCCGCCGGTCAGGTCGAAGACCGTCCCCTCGTAGTGGTCGCGGTAGAGCGAGAGGACCGTCGACGAGTTCAGGCGGGTGTCGGGCCGGGTCGAGAACGGGTAGGCGGTCGTGAACGTGCCCTCGACGTACGGCGAGAGGCGGAGCGACGGCGCCATCCGGTCGTAGAGCCGCCAGACGCGGGAGAGCGAGTAGTAGGGGTGCGAGTACTCGCCGTTCGAGACCGTCTTCAGCCAGTCGAGCCTCCCGTCCGACGGGCGCCACCACCCCTTCTCCTCGGCGACGGAGTAGAGGTTCGCCGAGTGAAGCTGGTCGTCGCGCGCGGGGTCGAGCTCGCGGATGCGGAAGGTGTTCGCCGCCACGAAGACGTGGCCGTCGGGCACGCGCTGGGCCGCCCAGAGCCCGCCCGTGCCGTCCATGTCGTAGCCGCACATCTCGAAGACCCAGGCCTCCTCCGGGTCGGCGAAGAGGAGGGTCTCGCCGGTCCCGTAGAGCCCGTGCTCGTCGATCATGCCTCCGACGAGCTCGACAGCCTCGCGGGCGGTCCTGCAGCGCTCCATGGCGAGGTTCGAGAGCTCGGAGGAGTAGAGGATCCGCCTCTCGGGGTCCCACTCGGGCTGGACCTTCGAGTAGTCCGTGCACTCGGCCGACATCAGACCGACCTCGTTCATGAACCCGTAGCTCCCGGTCAGGTAGCCGTAGGTATGGGGGACCTCGTCGATCTCGGAGGTGTTCCGGTGGTCGGTCGATGCCTTGTCGACGGGGTCGTCGGAGCCCGAGTTCGGGTCGAACCGGATGAGCCTTTTCGCCCCGGCGGGGTGGTCGGCGGCCGGGACGCGGATGATCTTCACGTCGTCGTCGGTCAGGTTGTGGCCCAGGATGCAGGGGCCGAAGCCGTCGTTGGTGTGCGCGACGTACATCGACCCGTCGTCCGAGGCGCCGGGGGTGATGATGAAGGTCGTGCATGCCAGCGCGGGCGTCACGAGGAGCAGGGCCACGACGAGCGCGGCCGGGAGGAGTCTCATATTCATTGTGATGGCGACGGCCGGTGATAACCGTGTCGAATCGCCTGCAAGGAGACCGTTGCCGGCGGTCGGGAGAAGAGTGAGAACCCGGGGGCGGGGACAGACGCGAACGCGAGTGCGGCCCGATTCAGGCGTCTGTTCAAGGTCATTAACGAACCGGCCCTCGGGGACAGGACGATCATTCGTCCCGCGGACACATGAGAGTTTGCCGTGCGACTCTCATCATCAGATATGCATGGCAAAGCGCCCGATCGACCTGGCCCGGCGGTCGGGGGCCCGGAAACGGGGGAGACGGCGACGGGCGAGCGCGCCTGTCCCGGGAGCACCGGGGATGACGCGGCACCTGCCGGCGTCGACACCGAATGGAGCCGCAGCGAGAATGAGCGGACGGTCGCGGCATCTCGTGAAATGACGCTGAGGGGGAGATTTGAACTCCCGAGGGGCAAAGCCCCACAGGCTTTCCAGGCCTGCGCCCTACCGGTCTAGACTACCTCAGCAGAATAGAACAGGGGATCAGGTTGTCGGGCGAGGCTCTTAAGCCTATGCTTCCTTCAGAGTCGTCCGTAGAGCGCGACCACGTCCGCGAAGTCCACCCGGCCGTTCCGGTTGAAGTCGAAGCTGCCGGCGGGCTGGGTCGCGGAGCACCACTCGAGGTGGGTGAAGAGGAGGACCACGTCCGCGAAGTCCATCCGGCCGTTGCCGTTCGTGTCCTCGAACTGCCCGTCCCCATCGGGGTCGCCGGGCAGGCGCAACATGGACGGGAATGCCACGACGCAGCCTTCGGGTGTCGTGTCCACGCGCCGGCCCGTGAGGTGGTAGACGACCTGCCGGTCGGCCGAATAGGCGCTCCCCTGGAAGGCGCTGCCGTCGTCGGAGAGGGTCAGCTCGAGCGGCCCCCGGTCGAGGGGCGGCGCGTAGCTCGGGGCGTCGGACCAGGTCCCTTCGAGCTCGCGCCCGTCGTCCGAGAGCGTCCCCGCGACCCGCCCCTCCTCGACCTCGTAGCACCCGCTCACATTCCGTCCCGAGACCGTGAGGTTCATCAGCCCGGACTCGGTCTCCCAGGTCCCGGCGAACCCGGGCGTGACCGGGGTCACGGTCGGGGTCGGGCCGGTCTCGTCCGCGAACCGGACCGAGACCGTCTCCCACTCGCTCGAAGGTATCGAGACCGTGCCCTGGTAGAACCCGTCGTAAGGCAACTTCATGGAGAGGCGAAAGGTCCCGCGTGGCCGCAGCCCGTTCGCGTCGCCCCACGAGTTCAGGACAAGCCAGTACGGGTTTGCCGGGTCCGTATCGTCGTACCCCACCACGAGGACCGCGTGGGCGCCCCCGGTGGAGGACCAGGGGCGGGCGTCGTAGGCGGAGAGGTTGAAGACCGCGGTCTCGGTCTGCGTGTTCCAGAACGAGTGGAACGCGGACCAGGCCCCCTCGTCGGGCAGGCGGAAGGAGAGGTAGACGCCGCGGTCGGCCTCGAGAAGGGCCTTGATGTTCGCCCGGGCCGCCGCCTCGCCCACGCCCCGGGTCACGACCCGCTGCTCGACGATCGAGGAGAGGGCGTAGCGGGGCTCGGTCGCGATCGAGTTCGCCGGCACCCAGGCGCACAGGTGATCGCGGCACCACTCCCGACCGTCCTGGTACGAGGCGTTCGCGTTCGACCAGGGAACGGCCATGCGCCGGCCATTGTAGAACCGGACGAACTCGCCGAGCGATCCGCCCCTGCCGGCCCAGGAGGTGCCGCTGCCGCCGTTGTAGTTCGAGTCGAACCACTGGACCGAGAGGCGGTCGCGGACTCCGTCCTGGGCCGTGTGGGCCGCCTCGAGGAGCCCCGTGCCCGTCCAGACCCAGCAGTTGGAGACCGCACCCTGGTCTCGCTCGACCACGTCGTACGGGACGAGGTCGAGCAGGCTCTTCGTCCCGGTCGACCGGACGAGGGCCCGCTGCCGGGCCGCGTCCACCGGGACCGGCGGCGCCGATTCGTACTGCGCGACCCATGCGAGGACCTCGCTCTCGCCTCCCCGGACGACGGGGTGCGCGGGTACGTCCGCAGACGCGAGGGCGGGCAGGGCCGCAAGGAGGAGCAGGAGGGCCAGCGCCGCCGCCATCCGGAGCCGGCCGTGCGCGGTCCGGCCCTCCTCCCGTCTCGTGGATGCGCTCGACATATCCGATCCGTTGCGGCGGGAGGTCCGACTCCCGCGCGGACACCCTGCGATCAGGGCGGGTTCGTCTGTTCTTTCGCCTTCCAGCCCCGGGCGTAGGTCCCCGGCGCCATGAAGACGGTCTCGGGGGCGGCCACGAGGCCCGGCCGTCCCGGTGCGGTCGACGCGCTCTCGACCAGGGTCCGGGCCAGGGCGACGAGCTCGCCCTTCTGCGTGACGAGCGCGACCGTCTCCCCGGCCCGGAACTGCGGGAGCTCCAGGACGCCCACGCCGGCGAGCACGGCCCCGTGGCAGACCGCGTCGACCGCCCGGTCCCCGATGACGACCGCCTTCAGGTCCGGGATCGCGGCCTCGACCGCGAGGACCATCCTGTCGAGCCCGGCGCGGTCGCCCTCGGCCGCCCGGACGGCCGCGTCCTTCAGGGCGTGGAGCGTGACCGCGTCGGCCTCCCCGAACGTGCCCGAACGGGTCCGGCGGAGCTCCGCCATCTGTCCGCCGCAGCCCATCACGAGCCCGAGGTGGTGGCAGAGCGACCGGATGTAGGTGCCGGCCTCGCAGCGGACGGTGAAGAGGACCAGCCTTCCGCGGACCTCGAGCACGTCCAGGGCGTGGATCCGGCGGATCCGGAGCTGCCGCTTGACCGCGGAGCGGCGCGGCGGGCGCTGGTACAGCCGGCCCACGAACTCGGCCGCGACCTCCCGCACCCGCGCCTCGTCCACGTCGGCGTGGAGGCGGAGCACGCAGACGTACTCCTTGTCGTGCCGGAGGAGGAGGCGTGCGAGGCGCGCCGCCCGGCCCAGCATCACCACGAGCACGCCCGAGACCTGGGGGTCGAGCGTGCCCGCGTGCCCGACGTCGGTCCCGAGGATCTCGCCGACCCACGCGGCCACCTGGTGACTCGAGGGGCCTCGCGGCTTGTCGACCACGACGATCCCCGGCCCCGACACGAGAGGGCCGGTCATCGCCCCTCCAGCGCCCGGAGCGCCCCCTCGAGCGACCCGTCTCCGACCGCGTCGGGCTCGACCCCGGCCCGCCGCATTCGCTCCGCGGTCACGTCCCCGATCGCGCAGACGAGGAGGTCCGGCCTGTGGCTCCAGACCGCCTCGGAGAAGGAGTTCGCCGAGGTGAAGAGCACCGCGTCCGCACCCGCCAGGTCCAGCCGCTCGCCCGTCCGGCAGAGCCCGTAGATCCGGAACTCCTCGGGCGTGCCGCCCGCCTCCCGGATGGCGTCGAGCAGGGCCTCGTTCGGGACGTCCGCGCGGGGGATCCCGATCGTCCTCCCTGCGAGCCAGGCGCCGAGGTGCGGTGCGAAGTCGCGTGAGTAGAAACTCGAGAGCACCTCGGCTCCAACCCCGTGCCGTGCGAGCGCCGAGCGCGTGGCCGGCCCGATCGCGACGACCCGTGGGCGCTGCGCGGACCCGGAGAGGCGCGGTCCGAGCAGCTCGGCCGGCAGGGCCGAGGTGAAGAAGAGCCCGTCAAACCGGCCGGTCTCGAACGCGGCGAGGAAGGCGTCGACCGCACCGGGATATACCTCGGCCCGGAGGGGCGAGACCGGGTAGCAGGTATGGCCGAACCGGGCGCAGCGCTCTGCGTCGTCCCCGCCCTTGTCCGGCAGCCTGGTGATGGCGATTCTCATCCGCCAGAGTCGTCGGCGTGGCCGGACTAAACGATATCGATCGCCTTTATGGTCTCCCGTTCCGACGAGAGGAGCATGCTCGGGCTCGCGGCCGGGACCGCGATCGGCATCGCGCTCGGCGCCCTCTCCGGCCTCGCACCCGGAGTCCACGCGAACACGCTCGCGTCGGGCCTGCTCGCGACCGGCGCCGGACTGGCAGCCGTGCTCGGCGAGGAGGGCCTCGCCGCGGCCATGTTCGCGGCCCTGATCACCCACTCGTTTCTGGACAACATCCCCTCGACCTTCCTCGGCGTGCCCGAGGCCGAGACCGCGCTCAGCGTCCTTCCGGCCCACGCCCTCTGCCTCGAGGGGCGCGGTGAGGAGGCCGTCCGGTGCTCGGCCCTCGGCTCGGCCCTCGCCATGGCCTTCGCGGTCCCCCTCTCGCTCGCCTGCGTCCTCCTCCTGCCCCCCCTCCAGCCGGCCCTCGACTGGGGGATCGGGATCGTCCTCGTGGCCGTGGTCGGGTACCTGATCCTCTCCGCCGAGGCGCCGGGCTGGTCCTTCGCGGTCTTCGCCGTCTCGGGCGCACTCGGCCTCTTCGCGCTCCGGTACGGCTTTCTCGCCTGGCACACCCTCGGGGCCCAGGCCGTCTTCCTGCCCCTGCTCTCGGGACTCTTCGGCCTCCCCGTCCTCCTCACGGCCTCGCACGGCCCCGTCCCCGAGCAGCGCTTTGTCGGGATCTCCATCCCGACTGCGGTCCTCGCCCGTCACTCCCTCCTCGGGACGTTCGCGGGCCTGCTCGTGGGCTGGCTCCCCGGGCTCTCGAACGCGACCGCGAACGGTCTCCTCGACGCGGTCGTCGGGTACGACCGCGACCGGCGGGGCTTCATCGTCGCGACCTCGGCCGCGAATACGGCGAACGCGTTCATCGGCCTCGCCGCGTTCTTCGCCCTCGGCCGGACCCGGAACGGAGTCCTCGCGGCCATGGCCGGGCTCGAGCTCCCATCGATGCCCGTGCTGATGGCCGTCGGCCTGGCTGCGGCCGTCGCGGGTTTCCTCCTGACGGTCCGGCTCGCCCGGTCGGCCCGTCTCCTCGCCCGCCTCGACGGGCGGCACCTGAACCGCGCCGTCGCGGCCCTGCTCGTCCTCCTCTCGGCCATCCTCACCGGACCGTTCGGCCTCCTCGTCCTCGTCCTCGCGACCCTGGTCGGGTCCGTCCCCCCGCTCGCGAACGTCCGCCGGGTCCACGCGATGGGGGCGATCATGCTGCCGGTCATGGCCTGGGCCTTCGGCTTCGCCGGGTTCTAGGCGGTGGCTTTTTTGCTCCACGGACCCCGATCCGTACGCGTGACCGCGCGGTACTGGTGGGGAGATATCGACGAGAACGGGGCCTGCACCCCGGCCCCGGCCGACGAGGGAGCGGCCCTCGCCCGGCTCGCCTCGCTCGAGACACCGATGGACGGCTATCTCCCCGGGACCTGGGAGGCGGCCGTGGACTGCGGCGCGGTCCCGGACCGGGCCGCGTACCTCGCCCGGCTCCATGCCCTCGGCATGCGCCTTGCGGCCGACCGGGTGGCCGATGCCCTCCGCGGCCCCGACCTCGAGCTGCTGCAGATGGTCCGGACCCTCGACGAGCTCGACAGCGTGATCAACCTCCTGACCGAGCGGGCGGTCGAGTGGTACGCGATCCAGGACCCGAAGTTCACCCGGAAGTTCCGTGCCATGCCGGCTCGCCGCCTCGTGCAGGTCCTCGCGCCCCGGGCGCGGGGGCCGCTCCGGGGGGTCCTCTCGCAGATCGAGGGGCTGGGCGTCGCCCGGTCCGAGCTCGCCCGCGAGGTGACCCGGGTCGCGGCCCGGGTCCTGCCGAACTCCTCCGAGCTCGTGGGCGGCCTCGTCGCGGCCCGGGTGATGGCCGCGGCCGGCTCGCTCGATGCGCTCGCCCGCCTCCCCGGCTCGGGCCTCCAGGTGCTCGGCGCCCGGACCGCGCTCTTCTCGCACATCCGGACGGGTACGCCGCCCCCGAAGCACGGGCTGATCTTCCAGCACCGCCGGGTCCACAACGCCCCGCTCGCCGTCCGGGGACGGGTGGCGCGGGTGCTGGCGGCCCGGCTCGCGATCGCGGCCCGGATCGACCGGTACCGGGGCGAGCTGGACCCGGCCTTCATCGAGGCCGCGAACGCCCGGATCGACGGGGTGCTCGCATGATCTGGCGCGACGGGAGCCTGCTCTCTCCCGGCGAGGGCGGGGTCTACGGCGAGCGGATGCGCGGCGGCCACCGGGTCTGGGACCCGCGCCGCTCGAAGTTCGCGGCCCTCGCGTACCTCGACCGCGAGTTCGACCTGGCGCCCGGAACCCGCGTCCTCTACCTCGGGGCCGCGAACGGCACGACCGTCTCGCACGTGGCCGACTACGCCGAGGTCGTGTACGCCGTGGAGTTCGCCCCGAGGCCGATGCAGGACCTGCTCGCGGTCGCCCGGCGGCGAAAGAACATCGTCCCGGTCCTCGCGGACGCGGGCCGGCCCGCTCAGTACGCGCACCTCCTCGAGCCGGTCGACCTCCTCTTCCAGGACGTGGCCCAGCCCAACCAGGCGGCGATCGCGGTCAGGAACCGCCCGTTCCTGGCTCCGGAGGGGCGGCTCGCCCTGATGCTCAAGGTCCGATCGATCGACCAGAGCCGCCCGCTGGACGAGGTCGGCGACGAGGCCGTGGCCGCGCTCGAGGCCGGGGGGTATGCGGTCGACTCCGTCCGGCCCCTGCTGCCGTACCACCGCGACCACCTCGCGATCCTCGGGCACCGGGTGGGCTAGATGGACCGCGCTCCGGCCCCCTTCTCCCTTCTGCTCCTCCTCGTTCTCCTCGCCGCCCTCTTCCTCCTCGTGCCGCTCCTCTTCCTCGGGCTGGTCGGCGGCGCCTTCTCCCGCCTCGGCTTCACCTCCCTCCAGGTCCTCGCCCTCCTCGTCCTGACCCTCGCCGGGTCGTTCGTGAACATCCCCGTCGCCCGGGTCCGGCCCCGCGACCCGTACCCGGTCCGGCTCGCGCCGGGCTGGCGGATGGCCGAACGGCTCTACCGGATCCCGCCGTTCGCGGCCGAGACCACGGTCGCCGTCAACCTCGGCGGGGCCGTGGTCCCGACGGTCGTCTCGGCCGTGCTGGCCCTCGCGGCCTTCCGCATGAGCGGGCCGGAGGCCCTGGTCCCGATCGGGCTCGGGGTGCTCGGCGTCGCCCTCGTGACCCGCCTTGCGGCCCGTCCCGTCCCCGGGCTCGGGATCACGACGCCGTTCTTCGTCCCCCCGCTCTGCGCCGCGCTCGCGGGCATCCTTCTCGGCGGCGCCGTCCCCGGGATCGGGCCGGTGATCGGGTACGTCAGCGGGACGCTCGGGATCCTGATCGGCGCCGACCTCCTCCTCTGGCGCGAGTTCCCGCGCCTGGGCGCGAGGACGGTCTCGATCGGCGGGGCCGGGACCTTCGACGGCATCTTTCTCGCGGGCGTCATCGCGGCCCTGCTGGCTTGACAGGAGGGGTCCAGCTTCATCTCGGATCAGCGCCCACGGTCGTTCGATGTCCACGCCACGCCCGTACCGGATCGCCGGTGCGGTCAAGGTCCGCGATCCCGACTCGTATCCGGTTATGGTCCGCCTCGTCGATTCGGGCCGCCTCGACGGCGTCCAGGTCTACGTGGGGGGGGCACTTTCGGCGGAGGAGCGGTCGCGCCTGGAGGACTACGCCTCCCTTCCCGCGGAGCTCGTTGTCCACGCGCCCCACCACGAGGACGGGGTCAATCCGGTCGAGCCGACCGTCCCGGGCGGGCTCGCACCGGCCGCGGCCGCCGCCCGGCTCGACACGGGCATGGCCGCGGCCCTCGAGGCGGCCGACCTCCTCGGGGCGACACGGGTCGTCTTCCACGGCGGGGCCGTGGTCCGCCACGACCTCGAGGCCGCGGGCGCGGCCATGGCAGCGTTCCTCGACGCGTGGCCCGATCCGCGCCTGGTCCTCGAGAACATGCCCGCGGTCCACCGCGACCTCGTCTTCGTCGGGACTTCGGCCGACGAGCTCCTGGTCCTGGGCCAGGGAAGGGTTCGCGGCTACTGTCTCGACCTCGCCCACCTCTACGTGGCCTCGAACTTCTTCGGCTGGGACTATGCGGTCGCGCTCGCCGCCTTCGACGAGCTCCCCGTCGCTTATCACCACCTCTCGAACTCGCCCGCGGGCTCGGTGCGCGACCGGCACCTGCCCCTCGACGCCCCGGACGGGGGCATGCCCTTCGAGAGCGTGATGGCCCGGGTGCGGAGCCACCCGGAGATCACGACCTGCCTCGAGTACAAGACCGCCGGTGGGGGCGTGTACGAGGCCCAGCTCGCGGCCTTCGACGCCCTCTACAGGCGACACGGAGGCGGGAATCCCTGATGCCGTGCCCGCTCGGCGCCGTCTCCATTCTCGACGCCGCGGCGGGCCCTGCCAGCCCTGGTACGTCTCCACGGTCGGTCAAATACGGTCCCTCAATTTGCCTTAAAAGGCACTGAATAATCGTCTAATGTACAATTATACGGAAATTCAATCCTAATAAGGATATTTTTTTCGTCATATTGGAAAAATACTTTATCGGCCGGAACGCCATATCCCGTATGGAAACGATCACCGAGATCGCCGTTCTTCCCGGGAGGGATCGGCGGGGGGAGACGGAGTCCTTCGACCGTATCGCGATCAGGCCCGGGGACACCATCTCGATCGTCGGCCCGACCGGGTCGGGCAAGTCCGCCTTCATCAACGACATCGAGGTCTTCGCACAGGCCGACACGGTCACGGGACGCAGCGTGCTCGTCAACGGGGAGGCACCGTCCGAGGCCATCTGCCGCGATCCCGCCATGAAGCCGATCGCGCTGATCACGCAGAACAGCAAGTGCCTCGCCGATCTCCCGGTCCAGGACTTTCTCGCCCTGCACATCGCCTCGCGGAGGATCGGGGACGTCGACCTCGTGGACAGGACCGTCGCACAGGCGAACGAGTTCACGGGCGAGGCGATCGGACGCACCACGCGCATGACCGCTCTCTCGGGAGGGCAGACCCGGGCGCTGATGATCGCCGATGCCCTCCTCGTCAGCAACACCCCGATCATCCTCCTCGACGAGATCGAGAACGCCGGTATCTTCAAGGACCGCGTGATCGCCCGCCTCAAGGAGCACGACAGGGCCGTGATCTTCGTGACCCACGACCCGCTCGTCTCCCTCCTCTCCGACCGGCGGATCGTGATGCGGGAGGGTGCGGTCGTCGATGTCCTCGAGCCAAACGGCACCGAGCGGGAGGCCCTCGCCGAGCTCTCCGCGATCGACGACCGCCTCTCGTCCGTCCGCGAGCGAATCCGTTCCGGCGAGGTGCTGGCCGGAGGTTCCTAGATGCGGCTCGCGATCGTGGCCGGGCCGCCGGGCGCCGGGAAGACCGCCGTGATCCGCCAGGTGATCCGGGCGTTCTGCGGGACGTACCGTATCGCCTACCTCAAGGTGGACGTGGTCCAGGCCTTCGAGGCAGAGGAGCTCGGGAACGAGTTCGGGATCCCGACCAGGAAGGTCTGCTCGGGCGACCTCTGCCCGGACCACACGGGGATCATGGTCCTCGCCGATGCCCTCTCGTGGGCGGAGGAGGAGGCGGCGGACCTGCTGATCGTCGAGTCGGCCGGGCTCTGCCTCCGGTGCACGCCCTACACGACCCAGGCCCTCGGGATCATCGTGCTCCCGGCGATCGCGGGGTCGAACGCGCCCCTCAAGATGGCTCCCATGATCGCGTTCGCGGACCTGGCCGTGGTGACCAAGACCGACCTCGTCTCCCAGGCCGAGAAGGAGGTCTTTCGCGAGTGCGTCCGCCAGGTGACCCCCGGGATCGAACTCGTCGAGACGAACGCGGTCGAGGGGACGGGCCTCCGCTACCTCTTCAAGGCGATCGAACGGTGCGCCGAGATCCGGGACCCGGCCGCGATCGTACTCCGGGGCACGCCCCCGCTCGGCGTCTGCACGATCTGCGTCGGCAAGAAGGAGATCGGGTGGCAGCACCACTTCGGGACCGTCCGCCCGCTCGAGCATGCGGACCACCTCTACCGGGGGGACTGATGGCCGGGACGGAGGCCTGGGCCCCGCCCGGGAAGGACTGCGGGGCCTGCGGAGCCCGGACCTGCGACGACTTCGTCGTCCTGGTCGAGGACGGAACGAGGACGGCCGCGGAGTGCTGTTTCTTCCAGGCGGGCGGGACGAAGCCCGCTCCCGTATCGAGCTACAGCGGGACGGACGTCGCCGGTAAGGAGTACGACTTCGTCCTCCTGCCCCTGCCGAACGAGCCGTCCGCCCGGAAGTTCGTGGTCCCCTTCCGGGCCGATCTCGTCGAGCGGTGGGGAATCGGACCCGGCGACATCGTGACCGGACGGCCGGCGGGGCCGGGCTGCCCCGTCTACCACGCCCTCCGCGTGCTCGCGGCGAACCCGGTCACGGGGGTGCTCGCCTGCCATACGGTCGGGCCGGCATACTCCCGCGACCGGGAGGTGCACGACGTCCAGGCCTACCACGTCCACGCGTTCGAAGGCCTGGCGCGGACGATCCGGGCCCCGCCCACGTTGGGGCTCCGGCAGCGGTTTCTGCCCGGTCTCTGCATGCTCGACCTCGGTCACACCGCGCTCGTGAACATGGTCCTCCACAAGGAGTTCGGGACGCACGTCCGCCTCGAGGACATCAGGATATTATGACGAGGACCATCAACGAGATCAACGAGCGGATCGCGTCCGGCGAGGCCTCGGTCCTGACCGCGACGGAGTTCAAGGAGCGGGTCGCGTCCGGCGAGACCCCCGCCCTCGACGAGGTCGACGTGGTGACGACAGGGACCTTCGGCGTGATGTCGGGCACCATGGCCGTGCTCTGCGTGCCCGTCGCTCCGAAGTGCGCGTTCGAACGTGCGGACCGGGCCTGGCTGAACGGCGTGCCCGCCGCCCCCGGCCCCTGTCCGAACGAGCGGCTGGGCCTGATCGACGTGGTCGTCTACGGCACGAGCCGCGCGGACGACCGGTACGGCGGCGGCCACCTCTTCCGGGACCTCGTGGCCGGGAGGCCAGTCGAGGTCGAGGTCGAGGCCCACGGCCGGCGATTCCGGAACGAGGTCACGATCGCCGACTTCGGCCAGGCCCGGCTCATGACCACGCGCCTCGCGTTCAAGAACTACATGGGCCTCGTCAACCCGTCCCCGACCACGGTCGCCTCGATCTTCTCCGTGACCGGCCTTACGGGCCCGTTCACCGAGGTCACGGTCTCGGGTTGCGGCGACATCAACCCCCTCCAGAACGACCCGGGGCTCCGCACGGTCGGCGTGGGCACGCGGGTACTCCTGAACGGCGGGATCGGGTACCTGATGGGCGAGGGAACGCGGTCGAGCGCCGAGAAGCCGAACGTGGCCGCGTTCGGGGATATGAAGGAGATGGACCCCGCGATGATGGGCGGGATGCGGACCGCGCACGGCCCGGAATGTCTGACCTCCCTCGCGGTCCCGATCCCGGTCCTCGACGAGGGGGTCCTCGCCGCGCTCGCGATCCGGAACGGCGGGGTTCCCCTGACGATCTCCGACATCAACGGGCGCGTGCCCTGCGGCTACGCCACGTACGCGGATGTCTGGGACGGGACCGACCACGTGATCCGGGCGGATCCCGAGAGCTGCATCCATTGCCAGGACTGCGCGGTCCTGGAGTCCTGCCCGACGGGGGCGATCGGCGGGTGCGCGATCGACCCGTCCCTCTGCATCAACTGCGGCACCTGCGTCCGAGTCTGCCGCGGCGGGGCGTTCGTCGGGAGGCTCGGCTCGATCGTCCTGGACGGCCGGACGATCCCGATCTCGCTCCGCCAGTCGGACCGCGCCCGGGGGGAGGCTCTCTGCACGAGGCTCAGGGACCGGCTGCTCTCGGGCGACTTCGCCCTTGCCGAACGGCTCGCTCCCCTCCGATGACCGGCAAATACGCCCTCCGCTGCTTCGCCGGCGGCGAGGTCCACGAGGACCGATACACGCTCGGGTGCCCCGCCGGCCATCCCGGCCTGCTCCGCACCGTGTACGCAAAGAGACGCTTCCTGCCGAGTTCCGAACGGGGTGTCTTCCGGTTTCTCGAATGGCTCCCGGTCTCCGGGCCGCTCTCGACCGATGCCGGCCCGGTCTCCTACCGGGCGGTCGGGCTCGGGGACGCGCTCGGCCTCGATGACCTGACCGTCACCTTCACCGGGTTCTGGCCCGAGCGGGGGGCGAACGCCCCGACCTGCTCGTTCAAGGAGCTGGAGGCCTGGCCGACCGCGGCGCGGTTCTTCGAGCGCGCGGTCCCTGCCGGGGGCCGGGCTCTCCTGGTCGCCTCGGCCGGAAACACGGCCCGGGCCTTTGCCGAGGTCTCGGCCATGACCGGGCTCCAGGTCGTGCTCGTGGTGCCCGCCCGATCTCTGCCCCGGCTCTGGACCACCGTGGAGGCCCCGAACGTCCTGACCGTCGCGGTCGACGGCGACTACGCCGAAGCGATCGGAGCGGCGTCCTCGCTCTCCGACATTCCCGGCCTCGTCCCGGAGGGCGGGGCCGCGAACGTCGCCAGGCGGGACGGCATGGGCACGACGCTCCTGGACGGAACCCTCGCCCGCGGCCGGATCCCCGACGTCTACGTCCAGGCGGTGGGGTCGGGCACGGGGGCGATCGCCGCATGGGAGGCGTCGCTCCGTCTCGTCGGGGACGGCCGGTTCGGCCCCCGTCCCCCCCGCCTCCTCCTCGCCCAGAACCTACCCTTCGCGCCCCTAGCGACGGCCTGGGAGGCGGGCCGGCGAGAGATCGACCCGGCGCGAGACATGCCAGATGCGGAGGCGGCGATACGGGAGATCTCGGCGGACGTCCTGGCCAACCGTGCGCCACCGTATGGTCTCCCGGGGGGCCTCTACGACGCGCTCGCCGCCTGCGGGGGCGGGGTGGCGGCGATCTCCAACCGCGAGGCCGAGGAGGCGGCCCAGCTCTTTCTCGAGACCGGGGGGGTCGACCTCGATCCGGCCGCCGCCGTCGGGCTCGCGGCGCTGGTCCGCGCCGCCCGGGACGGGGAGGTGAGCCGATCGGCGTCGGTCCTCTTCAACGCGACCGGTGGGGGGTATGCCCGCGCCCGGGAGGCTCGCACGCTTGTCCCGATCGCGGCCGACCGCTCGGTGAAGGCCGGCCCCCTACCCGACGGGGTCGTCGCCGATGTCGCCGGGTGGGTGAACGGCCGTGCATGAGACCGACGTGATCCGGATCCTGCGGGAGGCCGGGATCGACCTCGTCGCGACCCTACCCTGCGACCGCACGAAGAGGCTCTCCGCGCTCTTCCCCCGCCACTTCGACGAGGTAAAACTCCTTCGCGAGGAGGACGGCGTGGGGATCGCGGCCGGCGCGTACCTCGGGGGCCGGCGGCCGGCGATGGCGATCCAGTCCTCGGGCCTGGGGAACATGATGAACGCCCTCCTCTCGCTCTCGCGGACATACGGGCTGCCGCTCCCGATCGTCGCCTCGTGGCGCGGTGTCTGCCGGGAGGCGATCCCGGCACAGGTCCCCTTCAACCGGGCGCTCCCGGCCATGCTGGATGCTTTCGAGATCCCGTACGAGTCGATCCTCGAGCCAGGGGACCTCCCCCGCGTCGCCCGTGTCGTCGAGACCGCCTATGCGGAGGGGACCCCGGCGGTCGCCCTGATATTGCCGGGGGTCTGGGAAGGGGACGACGGGCAGCGCCCGACCCCCGAACCCGTCCGAGTCGTGCCGTCCCCGCTCCCGCCGAGACGGCTGCGCCGTGCGCCGACCATGACCCGCTTCGAGGCGATCCGTGCGGTCTCGGCCGCGCTCGGCGACGCCCTCGCGGTCTCGAACATCGGGGTGCCGGGCAAGGAGCTGTACGCTCTCTGCGATCGACCGGGAAACTTCTACATGCTCGGGTCGTACACTCAGGCCACGCCGATCGGGCTCGGCCTCGCCATCGCGACGGACCGCGAGGTGGTGGTCATCGACGGGGACGGCAGCCTCCTCGGGACCGCCGTCCTCCCCGTCGTCGCGGCCCGCTCTCCCCCGAACCTCACGATCGTCGCCTGCGACAACGGGGTCTTCGGGTCGACGGGCAACCAGCCTACAGGGGCGGCGCCCCCCACCGACCTCGCTCTCCTCGCGACCGGCGCAGGGATCGGGGACGTTGTCGCGGTCGATACGCCGGCGGAGCTCGGAGCGGCGCTCTCGTCTTCCCGTTCGGGACCGCGGTTCATACACGCCCGCTGCCGCCCGGGCAACGCGGACGTGCCGAACGTACCTCTCGCTCCCCCGGCGATCAGGGACCGGTTCATGCGGTACGTCGGATCGACCCTCGTCGATCCGGCCTGCCGGGACTAGAGCCGCCGCCGCACGGCCTCGAGCGCCTCGCCCACGGTCTCGGGCCGGGGCTTCAGGATGACGACGGGGATATCGACGATCCGTTCGACGATCGAGGCGAGGACCGGGGCGCAGATGATCGCGGCCGCCCCCTCCTTCTCGGCACGGACGGCCGCGACGATGCACTCCTCGAGCGAGTTCGCCGCGTACCCCCGGACCGGCAGGGGGCGGCCCCGGACCTCGATCTCCTTCCCGGCAACCTCGTCGAGGAGGAAACGGGCCGCGATCACCGCGACCGCGCGCTGCTGCCGGGGTTCGAACGCCTCCGCGATCCCGCGCACGGTCGAGAGGCGCGGGTCACGCTCTCCGGACGAGATCTTGTACAGGGTGGGTAGCGGGATTCCCGTCTGGTTCGAGAGCTCCCGGATGGTCATGTCGCGGCGCGCCAGCTCCTCGGCGAGCGCTGTCTGGAACGTCGTCTCGAGAAGACGCCGGAGAAACATGATACAGCTGTGTACCTGATGGGGGATATCTGCTCTTGTTGGGATAATTCCGGAGGGAAATGCGGAGGATACCGGTCCCCCCGGCCCTCTCGCCCGGAGATCGCCCCGGCCAATACAGATAATACACGTTCGCACCAGATATCGGGTACCCATTCCAGGTGATGCGGTTATCGGGCTCTTTGACCTCTTTCGGCCGAACATACGGCGTCTTGCCACCGAACGCGACCTCCGGGCGCTCCTGCCCCTGCTCGACCACCGGGACGCCCAGGTCCGGGAGGAGGCCGGAGCCGCCCTTCGAGAACTTGCCGAGGCCGACCCGTCTCCGTTCCTCGACCTCCTCCGAAACGGAAGCCGCGAGCTCCAGCGGCGGTCGATCGAGGTGCTGGCGGCCCGGCCCGGCTTCGATGCGGCCCGGCTGATCCCCGCCCTCGGCGATGACACGGGTCGGGTCTACCCGGCAGTGGCCTCGCTGATCGCCCGGTACGGCGAGGAGGCGATACCCGAGCTGATCCGGACCCTCGCCTCCGGGCGCGAGGAGCTCCGTCGGGGCGCTGTGCTCTCGCTCGAGCAGATGGGCCGTGTCGCCTGGCCCGCCCTGCGCCTGCGGCTCGCGGACCCCTCCCACCGGGTCCGGCTCGGCGCGGCCCAGGCACTCGAGAGGTCGAACTGGATCCCGGTCGACCAGCGCGAGGAGTTCGCGCTCCGCTATGCGCTCGAGGACTGGGACGCGATCGTTCGGATGCGCAAGGCCGCGGTCCCGCCCCTGCTGGCCGCCCTTCGAGACCCTCACTTCGGCATTCGCGAGGAGGCGACCCGCGCACTCGGGCGGATCGGGGACGTGGCCGCGGTCCCGCCCCTGCTCCAGCTCGCGCTTCACGACCCCGAGGAGGAGGTCCGCGCCGCCGCGGCCGAGGCCCTCGGCCGGCTCGGAGAGCCCCGGGCCATACCAACCCTTCGTGCGTCCCTGCGGGACCGGTCCCACACGGTCCGGCTGGCGGCGGCGGGAGCCCTCGAGACCTTCGGGTGGCTCCCCGAGACCGAGGACGAGACGATCGCGCTCCTGCTCGCGACTGAGCAGTGGCCCCTGCTCGTCCGGATCGGCGAGCCTGCCGCCCCGGCCCTGATCCGGGCGCTCGCCGACGACTACTACGGGATCCGGACCGGGGCGGGCGAGGCCCTGCTCAGCCTCGGCCCCGTCGGCCGGCGGGCACTCGAGGAGGCGCGCGAACACCCGAACTCGACGATCCGCGACGGCGTGATCGGCCTGCTGGCCCGCGCCGAGCCGGCGGTACCGGCGGCCGATTCGCCCGGCGGCCCCGCCCCGCCGGCCGCGCCTCCGGCCCGTGTCGACTCCCGGGCCGAGGAGGCTCCGTCCGAACCGGGGGAGACGGTGGAGTACACCCCGGCCGCAGACGAGTTCGTGCCGCCCGGGGGGGAGGCGGCGTTGGCACCGCCCACCCCGCCAGCGGCCGATCCCGGACCGCTCCGGGCCCTGCTCGCGACGCTCGCGGCCGCAGAGGGGAGCGGCCCGCTCAGGAGCCGTATCTCGGCCACACCCTCGATGCAGCGGGAGCACGCCATCCGCGGGTTCATCGACGATGAGCTCCGCCGCGGCCGGGAGGCCGGGCATCCCTCCCCCTCCGCCGACCTGCTGGTCACGGTGACCTCCGCGCTCGAGAGCCCCGACCCGGCCGTCCGCCTGGTCGCGGTCGAGGTCTTCGGGCGGCTCGGCCAGGACGCGGTCGAACCGCTCCTCCCGGCACTCGACGACCCCGACCGCCTGGTCCGGTGTGCAGCCGTCGACGCCCTGGCCGGCCTGATGGACTCCCGCGCGATCGCCCCGCTCCTGTGGCGGCTCCGGACCGATCCCGAGGAGGAGATCCGCGAGCATGCGGCCTGGGCGCTCGGCGAGGCCGGCGATCCCGGGGTCGTGCCCGCACTCGTCGATGCCCTCTCGGATCCGTACCTCCGGGTCCGCTCCGGGGCGGCCGCCGCCCTCAGCCTGATGGGCCCGGACGTCGTCCCTCACCTCCGTCCGGTCCTCGCGGGCGGCGATCTCCCGGCCGCGATCGCCGCGGCCCACGCCCTCGGCGCCCTCCGCGACGCGGACTCGATCCCGGGCCTCCTCGAACTCCTCGCTCACCCCGCGCCCGAGGCGGGAACAGCCGCCATCGCGGCCCTGGGGGCGCTCGGGCCGGCGGCCGCACCGCCTGTTGCCGCGCTCGCCGGGGATCCGGGCCGGCCGCAGGCAGTCCGCCTCCGGGCCGTGCGGGCCCTCGCCGGCCTCGGCATGAGCGCAGAGGACGGGCTCGACTCGCTCGCGCACGACCGCGACCCCGAGGTCTCGGCGGCCGCCCGGGACGCGCTCGCCTCGCTCCGGCCCGAGGGGCTCGGACGCGAGCACGCGCCCGAACCAGCCCCCTCCGTTCGCGAGGTCCCCCTCCCCACAGACGGAGAGGAGACGGTTACGCTGGAGTCGTGGCACCGGGAGACCCCGACGGGGGCGGCCGCAGCAGCACCCGCGATGGTCCTCCGCGCCCTGCTCCCCGACGACCGGGAGGTTCCGGCGGGCGGGGAGCCGGCCGTCGACCCCGTTCGGGTCCTCTCCGCAGCGCTCGAGAGCGAGCCCGACGATGCTCCGGCCCTGCTGCGCCGGCTCGGCCAGCTGGGCGATCCGCGAGCGCTCGGGACGATCGCGGGCCGTCTCTTCGCGGGAAGCCCCCTCGAACGGCGGACTGCCGCCGAGGCGCTCCGCTCCATGCCGTCCGACCGGGCCGTGGGGGCCCTCGCCGGGGCTCTCCACGACCCCGACCCGGGCGTCCGGGAGGCGGCCGCAGCCTCGCTCGGCGCGTCCCGCGTGCCGGCAGCGATGCCCCTCCTCGTCGGCTGTCTTGCCGACTCCGACTACTCGGTCCGCGGGGTGGCCCTCGATGCCCTCACCGAGGCGGGGCCGGTCGCCTTCGAGGCCCTCGTCGAGGGGCTCGGCCGGTCCGAGCGGGAGATCCGGGCAGGGGCGGCGCAGGTCCTCCTGACGGCCGGCTGGAGCGCACCCCGGGAGGCCGAGGCCCTCCGCCTCGCCCTTGCGGCCGAGGACTGGCGCACGCTCGCCCGCTTCGGCGAGGTCGCCCTCGAGCCCCTCGCGGCGTTTCTCGCTCACCCCGACCCGGACCTGCGTCTGGGTGCGGTGATAGCGCTCGGGGCGATCGGGGGCGAACGGGCGATGGACCTCGTCCGCCAGGCCTATGCCGACCCGTCCCCGCTCGTCCGGAACCGCGCGGCGCTCCTGCTCCACGAGAGAAAGGCGGACGAACCGCGGGCCTGACCCGGCCCGTGTATCAGACGTTCGCGCTCGAGGACTCCGCCGCCTCGAGCGCGCGTTCGGTCCGGGAGAGCTCCCGGACGAGGGAGACGATCCGCCGCCCGAGGGCCGTCTCGTGGTACACGATCCAGTTCGCCTGTCGTTCGCCCCGGATCAGCTCCATCGACTGGAGCACGGAGAGGTGGTAGGAGAGCTTCGAGTCGGGCACGCGAAGCACCTCCTTGATCACCGAGACACAGAGCGGCTGGTTCGCGAGCAGGTACAGGATCGAGAGGCGGATCGGGTCTGAAAGAGTATGGAAGAACCGGCTCTCGGTTCGGATCCGATCGGCATCGGGCAGCTGAGCCGTCAGTGCGTCCATCCCCCCCTGATCCTCGATCACCTGTCTCAGGTCGTCTGGTACTGCCACGCTGGTTCACCCTCACCGCCCGATAGAGGCGCACTGGTCCCTTATCCCCAACCAATCATAAATAGTTGCCGCTCTCGCCTCGAAGGTCCCGTTCTCCTGGGACACGGTCCTGCCACAAATCCGGACATATGCCGAGATCAGCGCATCGAGATCGGGGTAACCGCGGCCGGATCCGGTGAAGGGGCGTGCCGTGTCCCGCTGTCCGGGGCCGAATACACGTGCCGGGAGTCGGAGCGCGCCGGGAACTCGACCCGAGGGGACGATCTCCCCGGCCCATATACCTATCTCTGCAGCCTCCCCACACTCCAGCAGCGCATGACGGGCACGACCCCTCTCTCCCCGACTCCGGCCTCGTTCCCGCTTCCCGAGGGTGTCCGGGTCCGATCGGTCCGGGCACG
>Ga0074193_1001612_pt1 | contig 25940 bp, 29 predicted proteins | sample EPASupsiteHSE605_FD_64523 | JGI IMG/M metagenome (GOLD analysis project Ga0074193, IMG submission 64523) | Bioremediated contaminated groundwater from EPA Superfund site, New Mexico - Sample HSE6-05 | ecosystem: Environmental > Aquatic > Deep subsurface > Groundwater > Contaminated ... | reverse complement strand
ATTTTCCTGGATCTGCTGGACGGTTTCTTCGTCGGACAAACAGAGCTTGTGCTTGATGATCACCGCGCCGATGACCATTCGGGCATCCTTGGCTGGACGACCCTGGCTCGGAGACAGCAAACTCTTGTAATACGCGCGCGCCAGATCATCCCAGGGGATGAGGTCGGCCAGCTTCACCCATCGGTTTTCAGGGTCAAGCGCGGTCCGAAATGGGCTGGAAAATCCGGCCAGGGGCAGCTGTTTTTGGCTATGGTATCGAATCATGAGGTGCACGCTTTTTGAGGGGTCTTCGCTGATATTCGTGCATTTACCATAACCAAAATTCATACTTTATTCAATGATACTATATTGATATGTAATTCTGAGGACAATTTATTTAAATTGGAGATGATTCTATGGAAACTCGCGAGTTTGAAGAAGCCGTCGACAAGCTCATCTGGGAAGACGTATCCGATCAGATTTTAAACGAGTATTTGGAGCAATCGTTCATCGCCGACACCATCGAAAATACAATCCAGCAAAATTCAGGTAAATGGGACGTGCCGAGCATCTTTCAATGGTGGCGAGTTGGTAAAAGTTTTGCCTTGGCGGCATTCGCCGCCGGTGAGGTCATCGTCGAAACGCCTCTCGGCACGCTATGGGGCCGTCAGACTTGCGGGCAGCCGGTTTATCAGGATCTCAATGTTCAAGCCATCTTGACGGCAATGTGCGAAGTTTAGATCCGTCGTGGGACCGGCTGCTGGTGCACTCGATACCGGCGGCCGGTCGATGCTCCCATTTCAGGCGCTGAAATTTATCCGAATCTTACCACTGTTCAAAAGCGAGATGCTCCTTTTGCTGCCTGCTGAGCTCCACGGGAATTTACGGCTGCCTCCCTCGCTCGATTGAGCATCTCATTCGTTGTCGGCATCGTCTCAATATCTTCCGCCTGCATCGTTCCCTCTTCCGTCGGCGGCGGTTTCACTGTTTCCGTCGACATGATCTGTTCGAGTGTTTTCTCTGCCGGTCGGTACTTTGTAATGACATAATCTTCAATTGAACTCAGGAATGCTATTTCCTGCTCAGCATCTTCTTGTTTCTGTTTAAATCCGTCGGCAGGGTTCGGATATCTAGCCGCCATCTCACCGTTGAACTGTTTTTCAGCTTGGAGCTCCTGCAAATATTTTAGAAACCGTGCTCCGTTCCTGAGGAGATTATCCGGATCTTTTGGCTCGATATTGTTTTTACTCTTAAAATATTCAATGCCACATTCACAAATCTCACTGAACTTGCGCAACTCGAATCGAGCCGAATTCAACGTTTTCTCCTCTTCGTCAAGCTCAGCGTTCATCTTTTTGATTTCACTGTAAGATTTAATGAATTCTTCAGCTTTCTTTGTGCTTGGTTCAAATTCGGCCATAATATCACCTCTCTTTCGTATTGCGAGATCGTAACATACAAGAAAGAGAATAGATATTGCGCCCACATTGGAATTTTGTGTCAGTTGCCGGTCAGCTTCTCCTCTGTTCCGCTTTCGGATATTTCCATTTCAGGCACTGAAATCAAGACGACCGAATCCCCTAAAGGGTTTTACACCTCTGGAAAACCCTGATCGGTCGGCATGACCCAATACCAGGTAACACCAGTTACCTGTAAGGGTCTTTAGGTTTGAAAATCGGGATAGAGGAACGAACACGATGAAAACCAAAATCGCGAAACTCTGGGTCAACCACGCCAGCATGACCGGGGACCCGTCCGCACACGTGGCTTATCTTATCAACGGCCATCAAATTGCACCGGACGAACAGCAACCGCAGATTTGGACCAAGTCATTGCCGAAAAACTGCAAGGCTGACCGCAAAGCCCTCATCGCGTATTGGCGCGGCATCCACACGCGGTTCCTGGCCGAGCGGGCCACACCAGACAGCATGGTGCATCACAATGCCAAGGTGACGGCCAGGCAGTTTGTCATCAATTTGCCAAACGATATTATCGACGACCAAGTGCATAAACTTGCCAAGGCTGTACTGCAAGATTTTCCGCGCCACATACCGGTGTCCATGGTCCTGCACCGGACATCAAACCGTGGCAAACAACACATGCACCTGCAAGGTATTTTTTCGTATCGCAACGGTGGCTATGGCGCGATTGTCGATGATTTCCGGATGAACATTACCGGATTGATGAAACTAACCGTGACCAGGGAACTGACCAACTGTGGCTACTTCGTCGATAAAGGCACTCCAGGTAGCATCAATTCCAAAGAGCGAAAATGGGTAAACAGCCAGGGAACGGTGGAGCAGAGGCGGAATCCGCGATTCATGACGGATCTTGCGTCCAAGGCGACAAATTCCAAGGTGCAAGCCTACTGCACCAAGCTGGCTGAGAAAATGACAGCCGGAATTACTGCGCCATCATCGGTTGATGCGGCTTTGCAAATTATGACCACCATGACCGATCTCATGTCTATCAAGCAACAGATCACTACTCCCCCGCAGGATCAATCAAGCGCCGGCCATCTACGCGGAACGAGCAAACCGCCGCCACTTGGCACTGATGAACCGTTGACCCAGCAGGCATTAGAACAAGCATTACAAAAGGCACGAAAATGGAACCACTCGAAAATAATTTCCAGGAATTTAGGCTCCTGAAAAGCCGTGCGCGCAGCGTAGGCGTACCGATCACCGTTTTACTCAAGTTTAAAGATCGAGCTCTCCGTCATCACTTGGTCACACTACATGGCAACGGCTCCCCATTGTCGGAACTGGTCGAGTATGTGGCGGCTTTCTACGGTGTGGAGGTGACACCGCAGCAGTTACGGAAAATTTTACAACGAAGTGACCGGGAAACTTGGGACGCCGCTGTCGACAGCTACCGGCAAACTCGATTCGTGAAGCGACAAGAGCGCTCAAACGGCGCTCAAGGAGTATGAAATGCGACATCATCTCAAGGTAGATGGCCTGCGCATCCTGGACATTGGCCAAGCGGTTTCACCGGTGCAGTTGAATCCAGGAACTCTGGGTTTGCCACCGGGACTCGATGGGTCTGTTGTTGATTGTCTCGTCCGTTGGTATCCACGGTTACGTACCGTGGCGCTTGATTGCCTGATGGCTCAGCATAGTTTGCTGTTTCCCTATGAGGATGGCGCGGAAGCTTGTGATCGGTTGGAAACTCTGTTGAGCGACCGATGCGCAGTCCCCATTCAAGACGATACATCACCGGATGGGCTTTGGCGGCACGGCGATGCGCTCCGGTTGGAACTGGTTCTCAAAGCTCCGGCATTGCAACTGGTCAGCTTTGAGACACAGCCACTCATTGAATTCGCGGTTACTGAAATGATCCGCAACGCCTACCGCCGATTGCACACGCTGGAGTGTCCGCTGGCGGAATGGTTTTTCAATGTGTTTCTTCAAACATCGCAGCCAACACAAATCCCGTTGGATGTACTCTACGCACATGCGGTTGAGCAGGCACGCCCAACACCTGCGGAAGCTGCTAAGATCATGCGCGAAAATGCTATATTTTGGAAAGCCGAACTCCAGTCGCTCGGCAACCAATACCTACTGGTTACTGTGCCTGATCCCAAGTTGATGACCTTGCAGAACGCTGCTCTATATCAACAATTGAAACGATTTCTCGCCGAAGAGGAGGTGTAATATGGCAACAAGAGCCAAAATCAATTTGGACTACGAACAACTTTTGGCCATAATTTCCGCGTGCCAATTGGTCCCGGAAAGGAAATGCATTCGATTGGCATTGGATTGTGAAGAGTTGACCGGCAATCCGGTTTTTGATTGTCTCAACCGGTTTTCTGGAGTTGTTGACCGGCAAGCCCTGCAAAATTCGCTCTCAGGTAATGTGGTCCAAGTTCTGTTCAGTAAACTGCCGATGCATTATGAATTGTTGCAACGAATCGATGGTGACAGCGTCGTCACGGAAGTCAACCGCTTGGTAGAAACCATCGGCGTCAATCTGGTGATGATTGGATTCAGCAACGGATATGTTACAGCTCTCGCGCTCGTGCTCCGTACGCGGTTTCCGCAGGAATGGAACAAATTCTGTGATTTCTCCGAACGGCAGCAATGGAAAATTGATATTGAGCAAGCCGGTACCAGGTCATTTAGACAAGCGGCATCAGGATTCCATAGGGAGCAAGTGCAGAATCAGGCCGTGGCAACGAATGAAGCGAATGAACAGTCCGCGTGTGATTCGGTCGCGGGCCGAGTGAGTGAAGCAGAGGGCTTTACCCAGCCTGCCGAACCGGTGCTCAAGGAGCGCCGCAAGAGTGAGTTGGAAGAAGAGGACGACGACGAACTCATCAATGGCCTTGTTACAGGAACAGCGAACAACACCGGCGGCAGGGCGCATCAGTGGAGTTTTAGGAAATTTGGCTTGCGAAGATAATCTTGAAACAGTTTGACGCTAAAACTGCCAATTTGCATTAATTTTCAAATCGTTTTTGATTTTGCTGCTCAATGTGCTAGCATTCGATAACATCAATTAATTCAGATCAATAGGACCGAAATGACAAAAACAGACTTGATCAACAAGCTAGCCGACCAGATGAACCTGCCTGTGAAGGACGCAAAATCCATTGTCGATACCATCATAGATACAATGGCCGATGCCCTTGTAGAGGGACGCGGGGTCGAGCTGCGCGGATTTGGGAGCTTTCAGATTCGTGAATATGATGCTTATACCGGGCGCAATCCAAAAACCGGGGAGCGTATCAAGGTGGCGCCGAAAAAGCTGCCGTTTTTCAAAGTCGGCAAGGATCTGCGGGGTCGGATCAACTGTAAATGAAAGGACGGACAGGCATCTAAGCCTGTCCGCCCGGCTTGAAATCGGATATAATTTTGGGTGCATTGAAGATCAAGCGCCCAAAAACGGGGAGTGTTCCCAATACTGTGCAGATTTCAGCAATACTGCGGGCCTTTTTGGTTCGTCACGGAAGATATTCTTCAAACCATTCGGCATGTTCAGATTCGGTGATCCTGCCGTAGTCCAAAAGTTCATTTACAATTGTAGCGGTGAGTTCTTCAGGGTTATTGTCAAAGAGTTCCTTTGCTTCCTTAAGCAGGGTATCTTCCAAATTGCCGTCTATGAAAAGGTTATTCTCCTCAATTTCAGCATCCAACCTAATTAAAACATCGTCTAGTGATTGACCTGACCATATGTCTGTCAGGTGATTGCTAGTAATAACCACTCTTCTGGTTCACAGACATCGAGGATCGTGATCTCCTCTTTGATGAGTTCTTCGGCTTCCTCGATAGCTTCTTGGGCTGCATCAGAGTATCTGCCGACAGTGTTACTACCGTCAGAAACCTCTTCAAAGCCATCTAGAATAGTATCGCAACGATCTAAAAAACTTTGGTTTTTGAAGAGCTTTTCAATTGAAGATGCTGATGCCTCTGGTGGTATGGACCAGCGAATAGTCAGATTAAGGTAATGATACATTGGCACAGCTCCGCCAATTTCTGAATCGTACTCTGCGCGGAGTCGACCGTTGCGACAATCAAGTTCAATGAAAGCTGGCTGCGGTGAAAATTGTCCTTGGTATTTCGTGTAAACAGGTGCAATTTCTTTGAAATCTGTAATCGGTTGCACTTCCATGATCTGTCTCCTACGTGATTTTTGGGGCAAGGAACGCTCTAATTCTCCCACCCTAGTGAGTTACAAAAGCTGTTAGTTATGGTTTCCTATGAATATTATTGTAGGGGCAGCGATAATCGAATCACTGCCCCCACGACCCGCTAATCCTTAGCTGAACTTACGGCTGATGTGCGTCATCTTGTGCGCAAACGCGATGACATGTGGCTCCGGAATCCCAGAAATCATGATTCCAAACATTTGGGTCTCAACAAGAATTGTTGCGAAAGTGATAATGCCTTCCGCAGATTGAAAGGTCCCAATCTGAACTGATAGGGATTTTTCGATACGGGTGACAGTGATGGAGTTGGGGGAGAGGGAAAGTGATTCGATGACAACGGAAGCAATTAAGACACGGGACATGAGGACTCTCCTGGAAAAAGGTCGCAACTTGTCAAAAAGTTGCAGCGAAATTGGTCCCAACTTTCAGAACCTAAACCCACTCTCTAAAGCACCCGAAAGATAATCATACGCAACTGCTCGTCAATGCGTTATTTATTGCAATACCACCTTGTGGTGCTTAGTATCAGAAAAGATACGAAGTATATAACTATTTGTTATAGTACATAATATTTAATCGCGTGCTCATTGAAAAAAAAATTAAAAAAATTGCTCCTCACCTTTTTCGAAATCAGTAGTTCCAACATAACGTCAACCTAGGCGCCTGAATGAAATTGTTAATGGTTACAGTGATTTTACTGCTATTTCAGCCTGTCGGGCAGTAATCACCGGCAAAGCTGGTGCCCTGCAAGATTGTAATCCTGATGATTCCCCTTTTGGGCATATTGGGCGATGACTTCACGGAATGGTCGAACCTTCCAGTATTGCGCCAGTTCACAGTCAATCTGGATAAATCCACCTACTCGAAGATCCTTGAGCTCCTGAAAAGAGGCATACCCCCATTCCGCGCAGTCCCAATCACCGTTAAGAATGGTTCATCCGGCAAATGCGTACCTGGAGTTGTGGAGGTTGTAGAGCCTGAGTTTGAAATACTCCATGTCACGGAACCCATAGGCCTGGCGCTTCATGGTCTTGATTTTGTTATTGAGGCCTTCCAGCGGCCCATTGGTTATTTTGTGGGGGTAATCCCGAGCAATCCCTGCATGCTGGTCAGCATCGTTGAACCGACCGCGTTGAGTTGTTTGATTCCAGAGGTCAATGCATCGAAAGCCCAATTGAGAAGAAACGACTTGGCTTGGACTGCCGTGCCCTGACTCCAAAATAGACGAAACTGCTCTTTCATGGCGTGCATGGAGAAGAGGGGCTGATTTGCCGTCAGCAAGACATCAAGGCTGTTCCTCTTGGAGTCAGATAGCTCATGGTAGTTGCGCAGCAGGAGAAACCGGCTCCCTTTCAAGGTTTTGGTTCCTTCCACGTCGAGGCGGTACTGTTGCTCACGGCGCAAGGTGTCAATCTGCCGGTTGATGAGCGCCATGACATGGTAGCGGTCAAAGACGATGGGCGTGCCGGGGAGGTGTTCTTTGACCGCACTGGTGTAGCTGGTGCTCATGTCCATGGACACCGCCTTGAGTTTTTTGGCTTTTTTCGCCACGGTCCGCAAAAAGGGCGAGATCGCTTCTTTGCTCGTCCCTTCAACGGCATGCAGGATTCGGCCGGTTTGCAGATCGACGAAAATCGTCATGTAGGTGTGCCGCTTTCTCAGGCTAAACTCGTCAATGCCAAGGTAGCGGACCCCACTCAGGTCGATGGTCCGGTAGCGTGCGGCGAGCCAGGTCTTGTGGATATCCTTGACCAGATCCCAGCTCACGCGGAGATACTCGGCCACGGCCCGGATCGTGCCGAATTGCAGCAGATCGAGAACGGTCCGGGCAAACGACCGGGTATAGCGGGCGTTTCCTTTGACAAACGGCAGGCGCGGCCACCAGAGACACCCACATCGTGCGCATTGCAACCGATGCATGGTCACTTGCAGCAGAGCCTGCTTGCGGCCGATCGGCGCCATGCGGAACCACCGAACATTCTGCCCCTTGAAATGGCAATATCGATGTCCGCAGGTATCGCAGGGAACATGGCGGTTGGTTGTTTCGACGCAGAAAACGAGCCCATTGCCGAGCACTTTGGCGCTGCGATAAGTGACGCCTTTGATGCCAAAGGCATGATACAAGAGCGATTGTGACATGGCTGAGACCTCCACATGTTGTCAGGTTTCGTCACCAAACAACATGTCTCATGCCATGTCACTTTGCCACTCCTTCCTCGCCCAGGTACGCGTTTGCCGGATGAACCACAATTTTTTAGGTGTATTTACCTATTCTTTGACTTCTCTTTGCAATCTCATACACTAATACTACAGAGCAATAGGAGGAATTGGGACCGCTACCGTCATGGGGGATGACGGAAGCCGGTCTGGAAAAATGTTTTGGTCGCCTTGACCAAAGAAATCGCGATCATCAGAAAGAGGGTCTCTATGAAATTTTCATCCATTCGTTTCAAACTCATTGTCGGCGGTATTCTCATTGTGCTCATTCCCCTTGTCGTGAGCGGCTATGTGGCTAAAAACAATTCTGCTACGGCCGTCACCCAATACAGCAAGGCCAATGCCCAGTCTATTGCCGAGGGGCTGGCGATGCAGGTGTCGGCAACACTGGAGGGTGAAATTAAATTTGCCAGCGCCTTTGCCGGCAGGACCCAGGTGCGGATCGCCGCCGAGGCGGTCCAGTCCAAGGGGGTCGAAGGCGCCGCCGAGGCCGTTGAGGTGATCCGCAAGGATCTGCGCAAACGTTTTGAACAGCTTAAAACCAATTATAGCTCCATCGTGCTCACAGATGCCAATGGCAAGGTCTATGCTGCCGAGGCAACCTCGGAAGAGGAACTGAAAGGTTTGGATATTGCCGGGCACCCTGTTTTCCAGGAGGTCAAAAACTCTAAAAAGACGGTAAGCGGCGAGATGGTCCGCTCCAAGACAACCAATGAACCGGTCATCTTTCTGTGCGGCCCGGTGCTCTCCGACAACGGCGTCTTTATTGGCGCCTTTGGCGCATTCCTGAAGGGCTCCGTTCTGATGGATCTGGTCACGGCTAAAAAAATCGGGACAACCGGTTACTGCTTCATGGCCAACAAGGAAGGCATCATCATTGCGCATCCCGATACGAAACATGTCCTGCAGCTGGATCTCAAGGCCTTGAAGGGGATGGAGGAGATCACCCGGGAAATGATGGCCGGCAAGATTGGCGCGGAAGGCTATGTCTTTAAAGAAATCGACAAGGTGGCCGGATTTGCGCCGGTCAAGCTCAAGGGATGGAGTGTCGCCGCCACCCAGGACGCCAATGAATTCCTGGCCAGCGTCATTTCCTTACGCAACACCATTGCCTTGATTACTGCCATTTCCATCTTGGCGGCAGCAATTCTTATCTTTTTTGCCGCCAATTCTATCGTTGGGCCGATCAACAAGGCGGTTGCCGGTCTTAAGGACATCGCCCAGGGCGAGGGCGACCTGACCATGCGTCTTGCGGTGACCTCCAAGGATGAAGTTGGCGAGTTGGCCACGTGGTTCAACACCTTTATCGAGAAACTGCAAACGATTATCGGTAAGATCAGCGACAATACCAGGGAGGTCAACCTGTCGATCAAGGAATTGTCCAATATTGCTAGCGCCCTGTCGAAAAACGCCGCGGACACCTCCGGGCGGGCCAATAATGTCGCCACCGCCGCCGAAGAAATGAGCGCCAATCTCAACGGGGTGGCCGCCGCCATGGAGCAATCCACCACCAACACGACCATGGTCGCCAGCGCCGCCGAGGAGATGACCGCGACCATCAATCAGATTGCCGAGAACGCGGAACAGGCGCACTCGATTTCGGAAAAGGCGGTCCATCAGGCCTCCAACACCTCAGCGAAGATGGCTGAACTGGGGCAGGCGGCCCAGGCGATCGGCAAGGTCACCGAGGCCATTACGGAAATATCGGAACAGACCAACCTGCTGGCCCTCAACGCCACCATCGAGGCGGCTCGGGCCGGTGAGGCAGGCAAGGGTTTTGCGGTCGTCGCCAACGAGATCAAGGAACTGGCCAAGCAGACCGCCGCCGCCACCATGAACATCAAGACGCAGATTGCCGGTGTGCAGGGGACAACCAAATCGACGGTGGAGGAGATCAACCAGATCTCCAAAATCATCAACAGCGTCAACGAGATCGTGGCCACCATCTCCTCGGCCGTTGGTGAGCAATCCGCCGCCACCGAGGAAATCGCCAACAATATTGCCCAGGCCTCTCAAGGTTTGGGCGAGGTCAACGAGAACGTCAGTCAGAGTTCGGCCGTGGCCGGGACCATCACCCAGGATATAGCCGGGGTGAATAACGCCTCCACGGAAATTTCCAAGAGCAGCCAGCAGGTCACCTCAAGCGCCGGCCGGCTGCAGGATCTGGCCAATGAACTGCAGGGCATTGTCAACACCTTCAAAATTTGAATCGCTTAACGATGCGAAAACACAATGACAAACGTTTTTTTTCGTATTTGATGAACCGGTTGTTGACGGCTTGGGTGTTCATTCAACCCGCTCAGCTGTTGCCAACCGGTACGCGAGCAGAAGCCTGCTCCGGGGGGAAGTTTTGACACCATCCGGATCGTCTCAGGGCGCATTACTCAATACGCTGCGCGTTGCCGGCGGAACCGGCGGTGCTAGCAGCGTATTGGGGGCAACCCTGACCGAATTGATCGATGTCATGGATATTGCTATGTGGGAACTGGATCGCGATTACCGGGTGGTCGGGTTCAATCGCAAGGCCCGCGAGCTCTACGGGCAGGCGGCTCTCGGGAAGTTTTGCTATCAGGCGGCGGCCGGCATCGACACCGTGTGCAACGATTGTCCGGCCCAGCAGGTATTTTTAGGCCAGCCCAGCGGCCGTTCGGAGCGCCGTCGTACCCGATGCACCGGTGAAGCGATCTACATCGACCACATCGCCACTCCAATCAAGGATAAAGACGGCGGTATCACCGGAGCTCTGGTGCTGATTATCGACATCACCAAGCACAAGGAACAGGAACAGGAACTGATCGCCCACCGCAACCATTTTGAACGAAAGGTCATCGAGCGGACCCAGGACCTGGAAGAAAGCCAGGAGCGCTTTCGGCAATTGTACGAGGAATCGAAAAAAAACGAGGCCTTGTATCTCAGCCTGTTGAATGCCGCTGCTGACGCTATTGCAATCACCAGCGCAGACGGCTTGGTCCGGTTCGTCAATCCCAGCTTTACTCGACTTTTCGGCTGGCCGCTTGCCGGGATGGTGGAACAGCTTTTGCCTTTTGGCGCGAGCTTTGAGGCTGATCCCGTTTCTCTGGAATTCCGGCAACTCATGCGGGAGGGGCAACCGATCGTCCACTTGCTCACCAAGCGCCCCACTCGTGAGGGGGCGCTCCTTGATGTTTCCTTGAGTGTGGCCCGCTATGAGGACCATCTCGGCATTCCGGCGGGCATCATCTGCAGCTACCGCGACATCACCGAGGCCAAAGCCATGGAGATGCAGTTGTATCGCGCCCAGAAGTTCGAAGCCCTGGGAACGATGGCCGGGGGGATTGCACACGATTTCAACAACCTGCTCATGGGCATCCAGGGAAGCGCCTCATTGATGCTCCTGGATTTGCAGGCCGGCGGTTATCCGTTCAATCTGGAAAAGCTGAAGAATATTGAGCACTATGTCGCCCAGGGCGGAAATCTGACCAGGCAGCTGCTGACTCTGGCCAAAGGCAACCGCAGTGAGATCAGGGCGATCGATCTGAACGTATTGCTTGCCGGTTGCGCGTCTCTCTTCGGGCGGAGCAGGAGGGATATCGTCATTGAGAGCGCGCCGCAGGAGGCTGTCTGGCCTGTTGAGGCGGATACCGGCCAGATCGAGCAGGTGTTGCTCAATCTCTTCGTCAATGCCGCCCATGCCATGCCCGGAGGAGGAGAACTCCAGCTCCGCACCGAGAATGTCTACCTCGAGCGGCAAGCCACAACCAACCATGATCGTCCGCCCGGCCGGTATGTCAAAATCACGGTCACCGACAGCGGTTGCGGTATCGATCCGCAGATTCTGGAGCGTATTTTCGATCCCTTCTTCACGACCAAAGGACACAATCAGGGGACTGGCCTGGGATTGGCCACCGCCTACAGCATCATCAACAATCACGGCGGTATCATTCAGGCCGACAACGCGCCCGAGGGCGGGGCGCGGTTCACCTTGTTGCTGCCGGCTTCAGAGCGGCGGGTGGAACAGGAGCGCGGGGCGGTCAGTACGTTTCTTCGGGGGGCGGAAACCATCCTTATCGTAGACGACGATGAGACAGTGCTGCACATCACGGGTGAAATGCTTCAACGCCTGGGCTATACCATTCTCTGTGCCGCTTCCGGCGAGGAGGCCTTGCGGGTGTTTGGCGAATATCAGGGACGGATTGGTCTGGTGATCCTTGATATGATCATGCCGAGGATGGGGGGGGCGGAACTCATGCGACGGTTGACGGCCATGGAACCCGATCTCAAGGTGCTCCTGTGTTCCGGCCACAAATTTTCCGAGCAGGCGCTTGCGGGGCTCAATCACGACCAGCGCGGTTTTATCAAGAAGCCGTTCACGCTGCAGATTCTTTCAAGCAAGATTCGTCAACTGCTGGATGTCTAGCCCGGTCCATTCGCAAGGAAGGCTCCAGTTTTTTTGCCATCCTCGCGCCCGCTAGCTGTCCTTTCATGTAAAGCTCCATCCAACGCATCCACTGCAAGAATAAAAGGAGACCCGCTTTGATAAAAGGGTCTCCTTTTTTGTCTTTTTCCATCAGGGAAAAGACTTTTGGTTGTCGCCGGTCAGACTTTGAAACGATTGACCATGGCGTTGAGTTCTGCGGCCAGTCCGGACAAAGCCGTTGCGCTCTGGTCGACCTGGGTGCTGTTGTTGGACATGCTGGCGGCCGCATCCTTGACTTCACTGATTTCCTGGGCGATCTGGGCGGAGACCACCGACCCCTGGGCGACGTTTTGGTTGACCTCGCTGATGCCGACCGAGGCCTGGCTGATGTTGCTGGCGATCTCCCTGGTGGCGGAAGACTGTTCCTCCACCGCTCCGGCAATAGTGGCGACGATCTGATTGACCTCGTTCACCACCTTGGTGATGGCAGTGATTTCCGCCACTGTGCCCTTGGTCGAATGCTGAATGCCTTCGACTCGCTGCTTGATCTCATTGGTTGCGCTTGCTGTCTGCCGAGCCAATTCCTTGATTTCGTTGGCCACCACCGCAAAGCCCTTGCCTGCCTCGCCGGCCCTGGCGGCTTCGATGGTAGCATTGAGGGCCAGCAGATTAACCTGTTCGGAAATATCGGTGATGGTTTCAATGACTTTGCCGATATCCTTGGCCGACTCGCCCAATTCGCTGATCTGCACCGAGGCTTTTTCGGTCTGGCTTACCGCTCCGGCGGTGATTTTACTTGCCTTTTCCGCATTGTCGGCAATCTGGGTGATGGTGGAGGTCATCTCCTCGACGGCGGCGGCCACCATGGTGACATTGCCGGCGGCTTCGCCCATGGCAGAGGCCATGGCCCCCATGTTCGCGCTCATTTCCTCGCCAGCGGCGGCGACGGTGTTGGCCTTGCCCGAGGTTTGGTTGGCGCCGGAGGACATCTGCTTGGCTATCTCCAGCAGCTGCTGGGAAGAGGTCCCGAGCAGGCCGGCATTCTGGGACACATCCCGGATCACCGCCTGGATTTTTTCAATGAAGACATTGAACCACTTGGCCAGTTCGCCCATCTCATCCTGGGATGTTACATCCAGCCGGTTGGTGAGATCTCCTTCGCCCTCGGCAATGTCCTTGAGGCCAGCCACTACTTGATGCAGAGGTTTGGTGATCGCGCGGACCAGAAAATAGGAAAAAACGAGGAAGGCGGCGATGCCGATGGCCACGATAATCGAAATGGTCATCACCGCTGATTTGGTCTGCTGCGCAATGATGGCGTTGGTCAGGGTAACCGTGGCCTCAACCGGCTCAATGGCTTTTTTGCCTGCGTTGTCAAGCTGCCTGATGGCTTCCCGTTCCTTGACGCCAAGGCCCTGGGACTGCTCGATCAGCTTGAGGAAGATCTGCACCGTTCCCTTGATTTCCTTGGCGTGGTCAACAAATTCTTTTTTCTGCAGCGAAACGGCGGTTTCGTTCAGGGCCGGGATGCTCGAGTTGACGATATTGTCCGTGAGTTGCTTGAAGGTGGCGATCAAGCTGGTGTCGCCGGACAGGAGAAATTCAAATTGCAGGCTTTGGAGCTGGAGGAAACCGATCTTGCAATCCCGGGTGATATTGAGCATTTCGTTTTCCACCGCACCGAGCTCGGCACCCTCCATCTGCAGTTCCGCCTGGCGGGCCTCCAAATCTTTCTGGATCAATTCGAGCAGTTCCAGGGCCCGGAGCAGGGGTTGCATCATCTCCTTCTTGAGTTGTTCCTGTTGGCCGTGGGTTTTGACCACTTCGGCGAACACCAGTTGATATTTGCCCAGCAGATCCTTGGCTGTTGCCAGCTGTTTGGTTATTTCCTGATCGCCGTTTTTTTGGGTCGCTGCATCTACAGCCTTGCCGGTGTCCACGGCTAATTGCTCAAACTGCCCTTTCACCTCCTTGGTAAAGAACTGGAGATAGGTCTTTTCGGCAATCCGGGCGTCCTGAAGCGTGGTGATGAGCCGGTTGAACTCCGCCTTGGTGGTGTTGGCCCGATCGATATTACCGTAATAATGAATCCCGGTTGCCACCAAGGTCAGGATGATCACGATGGTAAAGAAAACCAGTCCGTAGAGCCTGGTTTTCAGGCTTAATGCAGGGAGAGAAAAGGCCATGTGTATATCCCGTTCGAATCGAAGATTGAGTAAAGCCTATGCGATGCGTCTAGGCTTACAGGAAAAAACAGCCAAGTTGACCGGTGGAGCGGCATGCCAGGGGCATAAAAAACCCCGGCACCGGCTGGAGACCGGGAGCCGGGGGTAAGGAAGGTATCCCTGGTGGGTTATTTGATGTCCAGCTTAGCCATGGCGGCCGGATCGCCGTTATAGATGCCGCAGCCGATGACGACGTCAACGCCGTCGGACATGGTGCATTTTTTGACATAGGACACCTTGCGGACGATATCCTTGGTGCCGGGAACCGGCCAGTAATACTCCACCCATCCCTGTCCGGATTCGTTGGCCACATTGTTCATGGCGACAAAGAAGCGTTTGCCTTTTTCGTCTTTCAGGCCGATCAGCTCATTGCCTTCCATCTTGAATTTGATCGGATGCACGAGCATTCTGGTTTCCTTGAGGCTGTGAATCCAGATGTAGGTGCCCTCAAAGAGAAACGGGCTTCCTTTTCCCTTGAATTTGGGAAAGGCAGCCGGTCCCTCTTTCTTCAAGAGAGCGCAGGCTTCGTCAACTTTGGCGACAATGGCCTCGGGAGCGGTTGGCGTTTCCTTGGCGGTAGTTTTTACATAAGCTTCAGATTCTGCAGCGAGTTGCTCGGGGGTTGTTTCAGCAAAACCAGGGACAGCGAGCAAGGATAAGAGAAGGGTGCATACCAGGGTATTGACGATTTTTTTCACAACGGCCTCCTAGAAAAGGGACAGGAAGGGGCTTTTCCGTGACCGTGAAGAGAGGCTGAACTGTAAACCGTCCGGCTTCTACTTCCAGTCTCTGCCCGGCCCTCGCCACGCAGACGGAAAAGCAGAATGTAAAACCACTCCATTTTTTATATCAAAATGGAGTGATTAGAGTCAAGGCACCCGGGTCGATTTTTCGCGTGATTTGGCCAAGAACGAAAAAAACGCGAAGCCTGGATCAAAACGGTGCACACGTAGCTGGCCATCGTAAAAAAGCTGGTGAGCAGTGGGGCGGCGTTCCCTTAATGGCCTTTTTTCGTAAAGTTTGGCCAAGGTGGCTCTTTCGCAAAAGCAGTATGTCGTTATGGTAGCGATAATGCGACTCTATGATGATGTTTTAATTCGGGAGCATTTTAAGAAATCTGTAAAGTACAGCCTGTTGTGTCTATTTGTTCTGCTTTTTGTAGATGGCGCTCAGTTTGCAAGAGCAGCGGTAAACAGCTTTGAGTGCGGCATGGAAACTGAAACCTTGGCCTTTTGGCCAGGCCAGAGGCTCTTTAGGCTCTGCTGTTTGTCGCGGTAAAGAAGATGGTGAATGAGAGGAAAAAGGTTGGGTCATCCTGGCCCAGGAGCACTCTATTCAAAAAAATTTTTACGGGTATGAGCCGAAGTGAGCATTTTTTCATTTAATCCATTTTTTGGAAGGATTCGACAGTGCCACGAGGAGACGGAACAGAACCCCTGGGACTGGGGCTGCTGTGTGGTGCGGCCTGGAGACCGGGCGTTGGTTTCGGATTACGAGGAACTGCTATGAGGAGGGGCGCCAATGTGGCGGGAAGAATGGCATTCTCGCCGGGAGCAGCCAATCCGGATGCAGAGAGGCTGTGGCTGAAAAATCAGGCCAAAGCGTTACAGATAATATGGGAGATCGTAAACGTTTCAGGAGCCATAATGATAACCGTTGGGACAATATCGGGTGAAAGAGTGGTCACCTTTCTGCATGCGTGCCTCATCGGCGCTTGCTGGTTTGGTATCAATAATCTGCACAATGCGGTCTTCAAGGTGACCAAGGCCATTGCCCTCTCTCGCGCGGACATACGTGACCAGGTTTTGTCCGCAAACATTGGGTGCCGGTCATGACAGCGTCGGGCATTACTTTTTTTCCCATCGGCGTGATTCGAAGTGAACACAAGGAGGCGCGGCAGACGCCAATTCAACCGGTCTATGCCAAGGGCTGCCAGGGAAGAGTTGAAATTTTTCCTCAATTTGCCGAAGGCTTGCGCGATCTGGAGGGCTTTTCCCATCTGTACCTGATCTTTCATTTTCATCGGGCGGAACCGGCAAGGCTGATCGTCAAGCCCTTTCTCCAGGACATTGAACGCGGCGTCTTTGCCACCCGCGCCCCTTGCCGGCCGAACCCCATTGGTCTGAGTATCGTCGAACTGATCAGCCGTAAGGATAACGTGCTCCACCTTGACGGAGTTGATATCCTCGACGGCACACCGCTCTTGGACATCAAACCCTACACGGCCAAGTTCGATCGGATTGCAGCCACCCGCAACGGATGGCAGGACGAGGTTGCAGAGGCGACCGCCCAGCGTCTCGGCCGCCGGGAATACCGGAAGGACACCCCTTGAAACATTACGTTCGGCGGCATGCGGGAAATGTCGCATTGATTGCCAATAAACGACCTGACCAAAAGGAACTAAAGGAAGAGATGGAATGCAGTGCGTTGAAGATGCTTCGCCGGAGGTGGAGAGGATGAAAAAAGCCGGGCAAAATCGAGGGAATATGCCCCGACCTCTGCCCGGCTCTGGCCGGTGGCTGGATTTGGCAGCGGTTGGTCCGGATTGATTACCAGTGGGCGTCCTTGTTGGCGGCGGTTGAATAGGTCACCGTGCCTGCCTTGAGGGCTGCGACGGCATCGCGCACGGTGCCGGTGACGTCACTGACCACCTTGACCCCCGCTGCCGCGAGAGTGGTAAAGGCCTTGGGGCCGCAGTAGCCGGTCATCAGCACTTCGGCTCCTTTGTCGCTGATCATGGTTGCCGCCTGAATGCCAGCTCCTTTGAAGGCATTGACGTTGTCGCTGTTGTCCACCGCCTCAAAGGCCAGGGTCTCAGCGTCGACGATCAGGATGTACGGCGCCCTGCCGAAGCGGGGGTCGACTTCGCTGCTCAGCAAAACACCTTTGGATGTCACTGCTACTTTCATGCTGTACCCCTTGTTTACTTGCGCTCAGTGCCCACCGCCGCAGACCTGATCGTCACTGATTTTTTGCAGTTTGCCGGCAACAAAATCCTCGACCACCGGCCGAATTTCCGGGCGGACGCCATCGTGATACACCTCGATGCCGACCTGTTTAAATCCCATCAGGGGCCGCATGCCGATGCCGCCGACCACCAGGGCGTTGACCCCGGCCTCGGCCAGCAGGTTGACCGGCACCATGCACCCGCCCTGGACATGCTCGCGGTTTTGTAAGATCGAGACTTGAGTGATCTGCCCGTTTTCGACATCGATGCAGGTGAAGACGTCGCAGTGCCCGAAATGGCCTGCCCGCATGCCGTCTAAACCGCCTTGTCCCTCGGAGGGAATTGCTACTCGCACCATTGGTTGTTCTCCTTTTTTCTTGAATCGTTATTGAATTGTTGCTTTGAAATCCACGATTCCCAGCGGGTTCATGGCAGGTGAGTTGATGATGGCGGCCCAGATCTTCCGCACCAGTTGATGGGTTTTGGTTGCTTCGCCGTACTCGAACAGGGTCTTGCCCGCCACCATCGAGCGGGTAAAAACGGGATCAAACGGCACCCGTCCCAGCAGGGCGACGTTGTGCTTTTGCGCCATCTGTTCAATAGCCTCGGTCATCTCAACATTGAGATCGAATTTGTTGACGCAGACCATGCCCGGTATCCGGAAATGGGCGGCGAGATCGATTACCCGTTCCATGTCGTGGATGCCGGAAACCGTGGGTTCGACCACGATCACCAGGACCGTGGCCCCGCCGATGGCGGCAATCACCGGACAGCCGATGCCCGGAGGGCCATCGGTGAGGATCAGATCATGACCGCGTTCCTCAGCCAATTGCCGGGTCTCCTTGCGCACCAGGCTGACCAGCTTGCCCGAATTTTCCTCGGCAATGCCCAGGCGGGCATGGACCATGGGACCGAAGCGGGTGTCCGAGATGTACCACTCGCCGCAGCGCTGCACCGGAAAATCGATGGCTTGGGCCGGGCAGAAATCGACACAGACACCGCAACCCTCGCACCGGATGGGGTCGACCGCAAACGCTTCGCTGATGGCGTCGAAACGGCAGAGGGTGCGACACGTACCGCATCCGGTGCAAAGGCCCGGGTTGATCAGGGCTTTGCTGCCGCCCATGAAATCGGTGCGCTGTTGTACTTCCGGCTGCATCAGCAGGTGGAGGTCGGCGGCGTCGACGTCGGCGTCGCAGAGCACACTGTTGGTTGCCAGAGCAGCAAAAGCTGCGGTCAGGCTGGTCTTGCCGGTGCCGCCCTTGCCGCTGATAATCACTATTTCACGCATACAGCCGCCTTGCTCTCGTGAACGATGGTTTCGATCTTGTGGAAGAGTTCGATGAAGCGCTGCCGCCACTCGGGCAATTCCTCGACAATCATTGTACCGCGGGAATAGGCCTCGGCGATTCGCCGGTCAAAGGGGATAGTCAGCAAGAGCGGCAGATCCTCGCGTGCCGCGTAGGTAAAGACCTGATCGTCGCCGATGTCGGCCCGGTTGACCGCCAACCCGGCGGGAATGCCGAGCAGTTTGACCGCCTCCACCGCCAGCTTGAGGTCATGGAGGCCAAAGGGGGTGGGCTCGGTGACCAGGAGGACGAAGTCGGTGCCGTTCATGGCGGCGATCACCGGGCAGGAAGTGCCTGGCGGGGCGTCAATGATGGTGATCCGTTCCGGGTCGGCCGCCGCCCGCACCTGTTTGATCAGGGGTGGGGACATGGCCTCACCCACCCGCAGGCGGCCGTTGATGAAGCCGAAGTCGCCGCGGCTGCCGAAGTTGAGCATGCCCAGTTCGCGGCCGGTCTCGGTGATCGCGCCCTCGGGACAGACCAGCATGCAGCCGCCGCAACTGTGGCAGAGTTCGGCAAAGACCAGCACCCGCTTGCCCACTACGGCCAAGGCGTTGAAGCGGCAGATGTCCGAGCATTTTTTGCAGAAGATGCATTTGCTCTCATCCACCAGGGGAATCGGCGTCTCCACCCGTTCGCTGCGTTCCATGACGGGTTGGAGAAACAGGTGGGCATTGGGTTCCTCGACGTCGCAGTCGAGCAGTTCGATGCCGCTGCCAAGCGCCAGGGCCATGTTGGTGGCGATCGTGGTTTTGCCGGTGCCGCCCTTACCGCTGGCCACGCTGATAATCATGACGCCTCCTTTCCGGATGCGGCCGGCATCAGGCCCGAAATCTTGGCTAAAACCGCCAGCAGGGCCTCGACATCCTGCTCGGTCGGTTGGCTGGGCAACTGCATCAACACGCCCAACCCCTCGGTGACCTCGTGAAAGGTTTCATCCGCCAGGGAACCGACAATGGCGGTGTTGGCCAACGGATTCACTTTGATCAGCTGTTTGACGAACTCGATGCCGCTCATGTCGTCCAACTGCTCGTCGACAATCACCAAATCCAGGGGTTTGCCCTTCAACTGCGTCAGTCCGGCGGCACCGGTCGCAACCGGAATCAGTTCCACATCCTGTTCACGTCGTAAACGGGTCACCAGAATGGAGAACCGTGAAAAATTTTTAGCGACAAATACGATGGTCAACTCTGCCCTCTCTATGAAAAGCCGGTTGCCGTTGCCGACAGCCGGCGTTGTCTGTTGGGTGATGAGAATTGGGACTCAGCAATTGCCGCCCCGTCCACCTCCGCCACCACGCCCACCGCGACCGCTTGGGCCTCGATTGCCCAAGCCTCGGCCCATACCCTGGCCTCTCAAACCTTGCCCTTGATCGCGGCCAATGGGTTGTTGGGTCTGATCGGTGGGGTCTTCGGTGTTGCCGTTGTTTGGCCGGCAATTGCCTTGGCCTCTGCCTATCGGTCCGGTTCCTGTGGGACCCTTTCCATCCATTCCAGGCATATTTCTCCCTCCATTCCTGTCTTGTGTTCCCAGGGGTGTTTAGTCCTGCTTCGTCGTTTCTCCCGATTTTTTCGGTGAAAGACTACCGCTTTCATTCGTCCCCCTGGCCGGATTGCCGCGGCTCGTCCGTATTTCCTGGCCTCGTCGAATCTTGCCCCGGCAGCAGATGTGCTTGCCGCAGCCTGGCATGCGAAACTCGCTGCCCAGGGGACGGCCCTGAAGGTACGTATCCAGCACATGCCGGACATCCCCGGCAATGAAGGGGATCAGTTCCACTCCGGCAGCTTCGAGCATCAACGCCGGACATTCCGAAACCGCGCCGCAGATCATCAGCATCACCTGCTGGGTGCGCAGCATCTGGAGCAGTTCCAGCAGTCGTTCAGGATCAAAGGCGAGTTGGTAGGTGCCGACCAGGGTGTTGCCGTCGATCTCCGCGATCAGCAGGGTGTTCGCTGAGTCGAATACCGGTGACACCCGTTGTCCCCAGACGGTCACTGCAATCTTTCGGCCCGCACCATTTTGTTTCATGTCGGTGTCATTGCACTAGGTGTGCCATGATGGGAGAATTGGTTTGGGGATGAATATATAATTCTGAAATAATTGAGTTATTTTTTAAATGGCGCAGCGGGGGATGGAGGGGAGGGTGGTGGTAGGGTTGCGAAAAAGCGACGCTGTGGCAGGGTGTGGGGTTGCAATTATGCAACGCTGCCTGGCTTTGATCCACTGTGGCGACCGTCGATCTCGGGCAAGTCGAGGTGCAGTTTTTTTAGTTTGCGAAAGAGGGTGCTCTTGTGCATGCCCAGTTCGCGGGCAGCGGCCAGGCGATTGTAGCCATTGCGTTCCAGGGCGTCGCGGATGGCCTCCTCCTCGGTGGCCCGTTGCAGGGCGCGAATGGGAGTAATGGAGGTGGTGGGTGCGGCCGCCGGTGAGGCAAGGGCACTCAGATAACCGGGCAGATGATGGATGCCGATTGATCCCTGGGAACAGAGGATGAAGGCGTGCTCGATAACATTTTCCAGTTCGCGGATGTTGCCCGGATAGTCATGGGCCATCAGCCGTTCCATGGCCTCGGGCTCGATGCCGCTCACCGCCTTGCCCCGCAGCAGGTTCATCTTGTCGATGAATCGTTCGACCAGCAGAGGAATGTCCTCCTTGCGGTCCCGCAGCGGCGGCAGGGGCACGCGGACAATGTTGATGCGGTAAAAGAGGTCGCGGCGAAATTTTTCCTGTTCGACCAGGATTTCAAGATGGTGGTTGGTGGCGGCTAAAATGCGGACATTGGTCCGTTCCTTCTTAATGCCCCCCAAGGGTTGAAATTCGCGCTCTTCCAGAACCCGCAGCAGCTTCACCTGAAAGGCCGGACTGGTCTCACCCAGCTCGTCGAGCAGGATGGTGCCGCCCTCGGCCAGGCTGAAATACCCTGGTTTGTCGCGCGCTGCATTGGTGAAGGCTCCGGCCTTGTAGCCGAACAGCTCGGATTCGAGCAGGGTGTCGGGCAGGGCGCCGCAGTTGATGGCGACAAAGGGCTTGTCCCGCCGCTGGGACAGATCATGCAGGGCCTTGGCCATGATCTCCTTGCCGGTGCCGGTTTCGCCTTCGATCAGCACGGTGGAGTCGCTCTCGGCGATCTGCGGCAGGACCGCGAATAATTTTTTCATCGACCGGCTGCGGCTGACCATGTCGCCCTGGCGAAAAGTGCCGCTCAGTTCGCGGCGCAATTCTTCGACCACCGTGTTGTCGCGGAAGGTTTCCACTCCGCCGAGAATCTCCCCCGATTCGTTCTTGAGCGGCGCGGTGGAGACGCTGATCGGGATGCGTTTCTTGTCGCTGTTGATGATGTAGGTCGAACTGCTGACAAAGGACCGGCCTTCCTTCATGGTCCGCCGCAGGGCGCAATCGCCCTCGCACATGTTGGAGCGGAACACTTCCCAGCAAAAGCGGCCGATGGCCTCCTGGCGGGAGACGCCGGTAATCTCCTCGGCCGCCCGGTTGAAGGACATGATGCGCCATTCGTGGTTAACCGTGAACACGCCATCCGAGATGCTCTCAAGAATGATGTCGGTGACGCCTGCCGGGGTTGTCGTGATGGATTTTACCATGTGCTCTTGCTGGAAATTATCTTGCCTCGCCTAACCTCTAGCTCATAATCAGCCCGCCGATGGATGGCAGCCTTTGGAATCGCACCGGAGCCGGAAAGATGCACGGGTGATAGAGCCAGCGTATTCTTGCGCATTGAGGCCAGGTTGCAGTCTGTGAAGTACCGGCGACTGTACCTGACGCGGACCGGCCGGCGGCTGCAGTGCGAATCGGAGTATGATTGCTCTTGCGGGCTGCGGGGTTGCATTGTACCTCTGGTATGTAAATTTTCAAGCGAGGATGGTTCGATGGGCACCCGGGAACGATTGATTACCAGCATGCAAGCCCTGTTGTGGGAACGGGAGTATGTGGGAACCAGCCCTAAGGCGATTCAGCAGCGGGCCGGGGTCGGACAAGGCAGCATGTTCCATCACTTCAGCGGTAAGCCGGATCTGGCCCTGGCAGCAATCCAGCGCTGCGCTGAGCAGAGGCAATCGTTTGCCCAGATGCGTCTTTCCGGTCCGGGCACCGCTTTTGCGCGGATCGAGGCTTTTCTGCTGCAGGAGCGGAGAGTGCTGCAAGGCTGCCAGCTGGGCCGATTGACAGCGGACCATGAGTTTGTCGCCAACCCCGATCTGCATCGGCCCGTCGACGAAACCTTCGTCTGGCTGCGGCAGCGGCTGGCCGGGGTGTTGCAGGGAGGCTATGTCCTGGCCAAGGCGGCCGGTTCGGATGCACCCTATTACAGCCCTGTCCGCGGGGTTTTAGCAATCCTCGCGCCTCAAGGAAAGAAACCGTTGCATTGAGGTGGAGTGGAGGCAAGAGGCGCAGCTTCTTCTCTGCCTCAAGGGAAACAGAGGCACGGGTCGTGGAGGCCATAAACGTCAAAAAAGGGAGGTGCAGGCATGCAATACGAGAACATTTTGTTCACGGTCGGGGACGATTATGTCGCGGAGATCACTTTGAATCGTCCGGCGCAACTGAACACTTTTACCATCCCCCTGGCCAAGGAGCTGCATCAGGCTCTTCTGGAAGCGGATGGTGACAGCAAGGTGCGGGTGGTCATTGTCAAGGGAGCGGGCAAGGTCTTTTGCGCCGGCATTGATGTCAGCTTTATCCCCAATAAAACGGTGATGGAGTATCGGGACTGGATCGAATGCATGGGCAACCCGCTGTTCACCATCAGCCGCATGCGCAAACCGGTCATCGCCCAGGTGCATGGCGTGGCCGCGGCCAATGGTGCCGGTCTGGTGGCGGCCGCCGATCTGGCCATTGCCGGTGAAAAAGCGCGCATGGGCCTCACCGCCATCAACGTCGGTCTGAACTGCGTTGGGCCGGTGATTCCCGTCACCCGGTCGGTCGGCCGGAAAAAAGCCCTTGAGCTGCTCCTTTTCGGCGAACTCATTCCTGCTCAGGAGGCCCAGCAGATGGGGCTCATCAACCGGGTGGTTGCGGAAGCCGACCTGGAGACGGAAACCCGCAAATGGGCGGCATTGCTGGCGCAGAAAAGTCCGGTTGCGTTGCAAACCGCCAAAAAAGCGTTCTATGCGGCGGCTGACCAGGAATATGGCAAGGCCTTCGATATGATGAACGAGGTCTTTGCCTGTCTGTGTGCAACCGACGACGCCAAAGAGGGAATTGCCGCATTCATGGAAAAACGGCCCGCTGTCTGGTCGGAGAAATAAGATCTGATCGTGCGCGGCGTGCTTCTTTTTTATCCCTACGGCGGGGTGATCGAGAACTCTTCAAACACCGCCTGGATGGGGATGGCGAAGCCGATGCCTTGGGTGTCGCGGATAATCATGGTGTTGACGCCGTGCACCTGGCCGCGCTCGTCGATCAGCGGACCGCCGCTGTTGCCGGGGTTGATCGGCGCGTCGGTCTGGAGCATGACCTCGCCGGTGTCCTTGTACTGGCGGTAGCCGGAAAAGACCCCCGAGGTGACGGTATTGCGAAGCCCTACGGGGTTGCCGATGGTGTAAACCTTGTCCCCCTGCTGGAGGGCACTGGTTTTGGCGGCGGCCCTGAGCACTGCTGCCTTGGCGGAATAGAGCGACAGTACCGCCAGGTCGCGTTTGGCGCTGACCTGTGAGGACTGGGCCGTGTACTCGCTGCCGTCGGCGAGAAAGACCTTGATGTCCGAGGTCGATCTCGGTTTCTCCATCTCCTTGAGCCGCGCTTCCGCCTCCTTCTGGGCGGGCAGGACCTGGGCTAACTGTTTCTCTTTCTCCTGGAGGATGATGACCAGCTGGCGGCGGGTCGGGCTGTCCTCCATCCGGTTCAGCCGATTGCGCAGTTCAGCGATATTTTGCTGCTCCAGGGTGATCAGTTGCCGGGTGGTTGCGACCTTGTGACGGATTGCATCCACCTGGCTGCGGTCCGGTTCGATCACATGCTTATTGGTGACGATGGTGCTGTCGGTGATAAAAAAGCCCGAGCCTTTTCCCCAGGGGGTCTCGATGGCCACCGTCCCGTTTTTTGCCTGTTCGATGGGACTGCCCGCACTGCTCGCCAGGGGTTGTTCAATCCTTTGCGGCGCGGATTTGACCGCCTCCGGAGGAAGTGGGTGCTTTTCGATGACCGTCTCGACGGTTTGCGGGGGTGCTGGCGGCGCTGGTTCCGGTCTGGTGCCGGCGGTGAGCAAATAGGTGAGCGCGGCGGTGACCGCCACCAGGGCCAGAGCCGAGCCGATCTTGGTTGCGGAAACGGTTCGTTCCGGCTGGGGGGCGGCCTGTGCATTGAGTGGGTCGGTTTTCTCCTTCTCCCGCTCACGGGCCTGTTCGAATTTGCGAAACAGCAGGCCGCAGGCCTCGCATTCCACCTGGTTGCTCTGCTCATGGGAGCATTTGGGGCAACGGAACGTTTCTTGTTTCATATCAATTGATTGCGTGCTGTTGGATAGCCGCCGGGCGATCGGGTTGGATGCCCATCGCCGTCGAGGCCAGAGGCTCTTCATCCGGCCTGACAGGGGTATCATTCGAAGCAGGTCAGGCTAAAAAGGCAGGGCTTTGCCGCCCCGCCCAAGGTTGTTTCATGCACCGGATGCTGACCGGCCACTATTTTTTAACTACTTCCACCCTGCGGTTGAGCGCCCGGCCCTCTTCCTTGCGGTTGTCGGCCACGGGCGCATCCTGACCGCGTCCGACGGCGCTCATCCGTTCGGCGGCAATGCCTTTGGCCACCACGGCATCCAGCATTCCTCAAATTATAGAGGAAGCAAATCACCTTGTCCAAGGAATGAATGGAACGGTGCAAAATATGCTGGTTTTGTCAAAAGGAGGAAACCCCTTGCCCGGTCATTGGCTACAAAGGGGATATCTTAAGGGTTTCTTGAAAATTAGATGCAATCATTCGCTGCTAAATTTCATTTAACTTGTTGATTTATAGTTTTTAAATTATAATCTCTCCATTTAAAGAGTGCCCGACAACCTCATCCGATGGAGACCAGCCATGATCCAGCCCGGCTTTTTTGATCTGCAGGACAGATTGCACAAAATCGACAAGAACGGCGACCCGCTTGCCAAGATCAACGAGACGGTCAACTGGGAGCTGTTTCGTCCAGCGCTCGAAAAGGCTCGGGACAAGGGTCGGCAGTCCACTG